>Ga0209611_10013982_pt1 | contig 10869 bp, 8 predicted proteins | sample S1TSphgellanicum_3_FD_187693 | JGI IMG/M metagenome (GOLD analysis project Ga0209611, IMG submission 187693) | Host-associated microbial communities from peat moss isolated from Minnesota, USA - S1T2_Fc - Sphagnum magellanicum MG (SPAdes) (version 2) | ecosystem: Host-associated > Plants > Peat...
TACTGTGTGGTTTTTCCATCCTTGAGACCAACAGGTTTCAGTAACCCTACCATCGATTGTGTTTCCATATTTCATTATCAGAATTGTCTGAGTATCCAAAATGGTAAGGACTATTTGGAATGGCAATGGTTTTATTTTCTACAATTTTAGATGGGAACACTTGTTGTAAGGAAGTAGTGGTTTTTTTGGGGGGCGAAATTTTTCCCTGTTGTGACAAACAAAAAATGATTGTGAGTAGTACAAAGGGTTTTCTTGGAAAGGAATGCAAATTCTCAAACAAGCATTAAATTTTCATTTAAGAAATAAAATAAAATTCCATACAACATTTTGAAACTTTGAGTTAAGTGATATGTAATGCATACCAAGTGGTTGAAGGCTAGCTGAAAGAAGACATGAGTACAAAGAAACAAGAAATTTGCCAAGCCAAAAAGATAAAGAAAATCAATGTAAACCTTCAACACCAATCAAAAGCTAAGTGTGTTAGAAGGAAAAAGGATGTTGTAGAACATGAATGGTGCCATTCTTGAAAAAGAAATTGAAGAGAAATGAAGAATATTGATGAATTCAATGTGAGATGAAGTTGAATTTCTATTATACATGAATAAAATATAGAGATTTCATTTGAACTTTCAATAACAAAATTGTCAACTTTCAATGGGACAATGGAGTCTAGACGATTACCTTCATGCAAACATGGATGGCAACATTTTATGTGTCGTATGGGTTTGAGCTGGATCCATACATGAAGAGAGATAGACTAAGGTTTGTCACTACTAGTTGGGGGTTCTCCTTAGGTGAAATTTCGCTATGCACTTCTATGGAACATGCCCATCCATTGTATGGACACATCGTGTGCTCCGCATTTCACTCACACATTGGGTCAAGTTAGAGCCAAATTTTTATGCCCAAATCCTGGTGCCCCCTTGCCCACACCCCCTTACCCTCCCTCGTGCTCTTAGTAATGTTCAAAAGCCCTTGATGAGTAAGGGGTCCATTGAGGTAGTTTGGTGGTTTAGATATCTTGTGCAAATGTTACCTTACCCTAAGGTCACTTTTGTCATTAAATAATCCTAAAAATAGTGAAATGAAATTTTGTGAAAATATGATGTTGATATGTTGAAAATCATTATAATTATCGTAGGCTAAACTCTGAATAATTTCATTACTTATATCACAATCAAATTAGATGATGGAAAAATATGTAATCTCAATATTAGAAAATGAATTCATTTTTTGAAAAAAATAAAAAAAATTCTTTGTCAACATGGAAACTGACCTTAGGCTACGGTATTGAATATTGAACACTTCTGTCAAAGAAAATTTAACAAAAAATTCAAATGAAATGAAATTGGGGTGAAGCTTTTGGTATTGTTGGAAAGCCCTTGATGTGGGATTTCTTGCAAGCAAATTTGTAATTTTTAGACTTAAGGTTGGGGGGGGAGATATTGAATTTTGAGCAATTTAGGTAATTGGAAATTAATTAAGAATTTCAAATATTGTTTTCATAACAGAGCTATATCCTCAAGGTCATCTTCACACTTGACACTTGGGCCAGCAGCACAGGTCACACTAGTCATGGAATGGGTGTTCATGTGATGATGATGGTGATGATTTGCAACAAAATGTTGCCAAAATGCTTTTTTTTGGTGAGTTTGGGAGCAATAGTTTAATTACTTAGAGCCACCAAAGTAGATAGATTATGCTCAAGAAGCAATCAGCTGTGCAATTGTAGATTACCCTAAAGATTGAAGGAATGGGTTGTTCATTTAATGTGATGATAATGCTGATGCTGATGATCCATACATTTGCAGCAAAACGTAGCTAAAAGTATTATGGCACTGAATTGAAGTTTTTTGCATGTGATGCTGATCCTGATGATCCATGAATTTGTAGCTAAAATTATTATGGCATGGAATTGAAGCCTTTTGCATGTGATGATGATGCTGAGGATCCATGCATTTGCAGCAGCAAAATGTAGTCAAAATGATGCACAGAACTAAAGCCTTTTTTTTTTTTTTTTTTTTTTTGTTCGGGGGCTGAGTTTTGGGGGGCCATGGTTTGAGCCAAGTGGAATCTCCTGAAGAAGCAAAACAACTGTGCAGTTGTTGTTGTAACCTAAGATTGGAGGGATATGAGTGCTCATTTGATGGGATGACACTGATGATGGGATGATGATCCCACTATTTGCAGCAAAATGTAGTCACAATTATGCACAGAATTGAAGCTTTTTGAGTGTTTGGAGCACAACCCACAACCCTCTTCTTTTCCTTCTTCTCCTGCTGCATGGGCTTTCTCTTTTTTTCTTCAAGTTTATGCTCCTTTTCTTTGCATTGCAACTGTTTGACACTTTGGCGGGTTTCTTTTCAATACATAGTTCCTATTTGGTCAAATTTTGGGTTTCAGATTTTGCATTGATTTTGAGCTTGATTACAAGCTTTCTTCATTCATCAGTGTTGTTGGAGAACATAAAGCTTGGATCTAAGGAGGAAAGCAAGCAGACGGTAGTAGTAGCATAAGGGGCGTGTCATGATGGCTCGTGTTCCCTTGCGCCTACTCCAGCGCTCTCTACCTCGCCTTAGCAAGCCGCCTGGCTGTCTAGTAAGTCTATCAAACAAAGCCCCATCTTCTTGTTGTGGAAATTTTTTCCCCCCTCTTGTTTCCTTTGTTGGGTTGACTGAGTTTCTAAAGATTTGGATTGGAAGAAGGAGAGAAGAAGAAGGGTAGTGTGTTAGGTGTGTGGAACCACTATGGCTGAACACTCGGGGTAACAATTGCCTGTGGAATTGTGGATTTTATGGTGTTGGTACTCACTGAATGCATTGGAAAATTGTTGTGTTACTTTAAGTTTGCTAGAAGGGTTTGCCATCTCCTGGATCCCACTCTTTAGAAGAAGATGCATTGCATAATCAACCCATTACAATTTGAGTTGTGGGGGACCTCATGTTTTGCATGCAATCTCAAGGGGCTTGAGCCTGTGATTGCTTGCAAGGTGAGAACCAAGCATGATAAAATTGACAGTGGATTTTACACAAAAAATGTCAAGTTTCTGAGCTTCACATTTTCTAATCTTGAACGCAATCCCTTAAAAACCCTTCAAGATGAGACTTGAGAAGCAACAATCACTTTTCCCTTCTTAGCCCTTAAACCCTTCAAAATGAGATTTGAGAGGCGATTGTGGTTTTTCCCCTTCTTATTTGTATAAGCCTCTTGCACAACAACCCACGCACCCAGTTTAAGAATTTTGTAAGCTTTCATTCAGATATTCAAGACCAAATCCGGGGAGAATTATCAAACAGTAGTGAATTTGGACTGGCTATAAGTCAGGCTTCTTGGTGGAGGGAGAATCATGGTGGTTTTTGTTTGAAGTCATGGAGATGCATGAAATCACTCCAGCTGCAACAATCAAGCCTGAATTCAGAACCCTAAACCTAAACCCCAGGATTTATATGGAACCCTACACTACTAAACCCTGTGTAAAACCCTAAAAATGCATAACACCTTTCATCATGGATCCTGAACCAGAAGCCCTGATTCATCTCCCCTGGAACATAACCTGGAATAAGAAGCCTTGCATACCTTGAATGTTGTACAAGTAGTTTTGAAATCAGTGACTTAAGGATCTTCATCCTATACTGAATTGGGACCTTCAACCCTGAACCTCTCACATTTAGAAAGATTCAACCTATTCATAATTTCATTTGGTCAGTCTCAAAATCAGGTTCTAGCATCCTGTCAAGTTTTGTTTAATGGACTGATCTGGAGTTACGACATTACAGCTGAATTGAGGAATGTCTCTCTCAGTTTTTTGCAATCAGGGCAGGAGGAAAATTTCATGAACTTGATGATTCCTGTTTGCCTCTCTGAGCCACTAAGAGAGCAACTGAAGCTTTGGTTTGTTCTCTTTGTTTAATCTCAACCAACTCACTTTTCGTTCCTGATTGATTCTTGTCAGCAGGATGAAGTGCACAAGAATACAATGATTTTTTCTCTAGGGAGCAGGGCAGCAAAGAATTTCTGGTGGAATCGCTGGCCACTTGCTGCTCTGTTTTCACTTAACTTTGGTTCAGGTGTGGATTCTAGGACCCAATCCTTCTTCATTTCAGAAAAAAGTGTTCCATGTCTGAGTGTGTATTGTTGCCCCTGAATGAAGCATCTCATTTCTTTACAGTAGGCGATTCTGGAAATGCTACTAGTTTTTCTTCTTTCTCCAGTTTGAACATTCTCATTCATACCTGATGGAGGAGAAACTTGGAGTAGTCCACTGAAGGTCTGTACCTTCATGCTATAGGCTTTAATGAAGTTTGCTACTGTGAGGAATCATCTTGGGGACAATACTTGGGAGGAAAACGAGGCTACGCAACAGGTATTTTATGAGCTGCCTCTGACCACCCACAATCCATTGTGCTAGGTTAAGTTGGCATGAAAGCATCCTTTCAAGGAATTCTACTTCTGAAAGATGGAACCTTCCTGTTCTGCCTGTGGCTTCTCCAAGTCCAAATCTGTGATTTGAAAGTTTTCATTGAAGGAAAAAGGGCACAGACTCAAAGCAAAACTTTGAACTTTTGCCAATTGAGTGTGCAGCAGCCATGTCATTGTGTCTGTTGAAGGGAATTATGGTGAAGCTGCCTAGCTAGTGGCACAAGGTTGTCTGCGAAGTTTAGGATTCTGATGGGTATTATGGTGATGTAGTTCACTGCAACATAATTTTTTGTGGTCACCTTGGGTTCATTCATGCCGCATGTGCTAATAACATTTCCTCAAGTTTCATTCCAGGTGATCGGAGTGTTAGAACAGACTTGTATGAGGCACTAGGTCTACAGAAGGGTGCCAGTACAAAAGACATAAAGGGTGCATATTACCAGGTACAACAACTGGTCTACTTTATCCTGCAAAATAGAATTTAGTGTGATGGCTTTAAATGGGGACAATGAGAACTGCAGGGCAGTTGTGCTGGGGCCCTGTTCTACCATTAATGGTGCAATGTCTGTTGGGTCTTTTGCTGGGAGCAGTTAGCAAAGAAATACCATCCGGATGTTAATAAGGGAAATCCAGATGCAGAGAAAAAGTTTCAAGAAGTGCAGCAAGCCTATGAGGTGAGAAGAGAATTTCTATTGAAATTTCTCCAAGTGGTAGTCATATTCCATGCAACAAAACATGATTGGAAAGTTTCACTATATTTTACAAGGACCCTGAAGACATTGTGCTCAGCATCTACCATGACAAATAGTTCCAAACTGCATAGACCACTTCGAATCTCATATTCCTATAACCTGAATTCTGACCTGCAGAATTCTTGCATTGATTGACCAATTGATCACATGAAAACTTGCAAAAGAATAATCATGCTTGTCTGTATGCAGGTGCTGAAGGATGACAAGAAACGAGCCTTATATGATCAGGTGAGCTGTCATTTACCCAGACAGTCTTTGCTATCACTGGCTCTCACCTAAAATGAGGGTTTCTTTCCTTGGATCTGCCCTCAAAAAACCACCACCCGGGAAGAACAATCTTGTGATACACTAAGAAAATGATTGGACTTAGTTAGAGCTTTGCTTTTCCTTGTTTTTTTGTCATCTCTTTTGCATAGATGGGTAGCTAATTTGAATTTCCCCCTTGCAGACTGATTCACCTTTGATGGGTAATTGGTTAGGTTGGCCAAGAAGCATATGAGCAAGCTACTACAGGGAGTCCATATGCAGGAAATCCATATGCTGGAAGTCCATTTTCAGGAGGTGGAAGCAGAGGTTTTGAAGGGTTTTCAGAGACCATATTTGGGGATGCATTTGGAGGAGGGATGGATGAGGTATCATCAGAAGGATCTATGCTTGTCAGAGAGTCAAATTCCAATTGAGACCTTTGTGTTGACACACTGAGAGCATTTCATTGGAGTTTACACAGTCTGTTCCCAATAGAGTGGTCTTTCAGTTCAAGAACTAGGAAACTGTACTATGGAATGAGAAGCTGTAAAATCCAGCTTTCTATGAGGAAAAACTGGGTCACTTAGTTGTTGCTGAACTGGGTTTTCCTCAACTGTACCTTTCAGATGTTCAAAATGGTGTTTGGTGACAAAGGTGCAGTTCACCAGAATCAAAATGTTGAGGTGAGTATTTCTTTTGAAAATGAGCAGTCTTGTTAACACCTTTCAGAATCCCAGAAGCAATTGTACTATACCAGAGTGTCAAGCTGTTGACCTAGTGATTAGGACTTGTGACCACATTGCAGATGGTTGTTAGTCCTACTTGATATCACTCATAATAGTAGATCTCAGCTCTCATGTGGGACACTGGGTGCACCAATCATCCAAAATGGGGGTATTGAGGGCACTCCTAGTCTTTGGGTTGGTGGAAGAATAGCTGACCACCCTGGCCCTGTTACATCAATGAGTAAAACTGTTTGCTTTGAAAGAAGAAGGGTCCACTGCTGCTCACACTTTTCACCTTAGCATGGAATGTTGTTATTATTTTCTCTTCTTAATTGTTGGCAAAGGAAACATCCTGAATTCTTTGATTATCTGAATTCTGTGTTCAATCACTAGCATTTGATAAGAGGCATTGACACTCAGGAAACTCCTGGTCAGATGTATTCTGTTTCTTGTTATTTGAGTGTTTACCGGTACTCTGCTTTGATGAGCATTTAGATTGATGAGGTGGTCAGGTTACTGTGGAGTTGACATTTCGGGAGGCTGTTGAAGGCTGTAGCAAACAAGTGTCATTCTCTGCACCAATCCCCTGTTCAGCTTGCAGTAAGTTAGCTGCATTTATCTGTCTGCATCTCATATCCTGAAGATGGATAACCTGGATACTATTGCCATATGGGTAAAACTATCAAAATATAAATGACCATTTTTGGCATTCAAATGGGTGACCAGGATCTGGAAATCTCTAACTGGGTGACACATGGTTGTAACTTCGTGAATACCATACCATCCTCTAGCTTGTAGTGAAATGGGTTGATGTACAGGATGGCATCCAGCATGATCTGATTTGCATTTGTTGTTTGGTGGGTGCAGATGGGAGAGGCTTTCCTCCTGGAGCCCGACCTCAGACATGTAGTACTTGTGGTGGAAGGGGTAGGGTAAGAATCTTCTGTTGTGAAACTTGTACATTTTCAGAACAAACACCAGGCACAAACTATTCTAGCACCTTAAGGTGCTGTATAAATGAACAGAAGCTAATGGTGTACCTTCCTATTAGACAACCTGGACAATCTCCTTGTGTGGTGTACAGGTCTTCAATAGGCCTTAGTTGAAGGATTTGGAGTATGTTCAAAACCAGCTTGCTGTGTCTGTCTCGTTTGGGGTTTCTTGGTGAGGGATTGGGGCCAGTGGTTCAAGAGTGCTGTGGGTTTCATGCTCTCACAGGTGGTGATGCGGAAAGCTTTTCTGAAGCAGGAGTCCACATGCCCATCATGTGGAGGGCGGGGCCAGACAGCCCAGGTACCATGGTTGTCATTTGCTACTCAATGGTTTCCATATTCAGCAGCCAAATTTCTTTCCTCTTGAAACTAGCTGTGAGTTGAGGTTTGTTTATGCACATCAATTTGGGAAGAGACATAGTCCAATGCTATTCAGGTCTGATTCCCAGATTGTGATGTGTTTCTGTAAATTATGCTGAAGAGTATGCAGTCACAAGTTGTGCTGTAACAAGAGCAAATATTGACGGTACATCTTGTGTAGAAAGCACTTGAAACCAAGTAGTTGCACTATATGATTCCCAGCGTTTCCTTTAATATGCAACCAGAATGTGGGATGGGCACTGCAAAGTCATAGATGCATGGGTTTTCTTTCTGATCTCACAATATTGGACCCCATTACCTGTGACCAACTGCCACACTTTCTGCAAGCATCTAACATCAAAGTTAAGTGGATTGTACGAGTGTCAACATTTGCAATTTACTCATAGGCAGGGCCAATTTTGTAGAAAGCAGCATGGCCTGTGTGACCTATGTGACATGATGACATGGCCTGGACAGAAAGATGTCAAACTTATTTTTTGAAGCTTGTTTGGTGGGTGGGCAGGAGCACTGTCATCAATGTCAGGGTTCTGGAACAGTCCAAGCTAGAAGAGAGGTTAGAGTCAATATTCCTCCAGGTAAGTAAGCAGCTGTTGTAATATGTGTTGTTCCTTGGACCATCAATGCTGCAGTTGCTCATTGTGATATCAGTCTCATGTGGTCCAACATGGATACTAGGAATTCTACTGGAAAGATGCTGGACTGTTGAAATCAGAACCATGAGTTGAGTGCCCAATTTTGTGGCTGTCATGATCTCTTCAAGACACTCACTGTATGAGATCCTGCTCCATTTGAAGATGCTGGGATTTAGTAGCATGGTAACAGTGACAGTACTATACTTTATGAGAATCCATTGAACAATCTGTTCATGTGTAGTGCTTTTGTGGGCTGATGAATCCAGACATCAGATCAGCATGGCAATCAAACATGGGTTGCAATAACGTGGGGAATTAACCAATCAGGGGTGGTTCTGTAAGCAGGGGTGGAAACTGGTGTTACTTTCCGAGTCAGGGGAGGAGATGGACAAGAGAATCTTATAATTAGAGTACAGGTTAGCCAACTCTCTTCTTGCTCATTAGATGCTTTAGGATCAATCATGTGTTGGCTTTCCTCTAATAAGAAGCAGCAAAAATGGGGGTCCAAACTTCAAAATCAGATCTGGCCTCTGCTTCTCTACCAGCAAGTTGAGAGATGCATGGACATAATCTGGATCCCATCAAAAGCTGCCTTTGCTGGTGAAACTGAAAAATTTACAGCTTTAGTTCAAGAAATAGGGAATGATGATGTTGGGCAAGAATATTTGGCATAGTTGAATTGAACCTCTTGAGGTGTGGTGCTCTTCCTAACACAGGTGCTGAATGACCGGATTTTCCGAAGAGAAGGAGCAGATGTTCATGTTGATGTCCCCATCAGTATCTCGCAGGTAAAGGCTACTTGCCCTTGCATTTGTGAATGCTCCACTCCAGATGTAAGTATGACTCTAACAAAGCAAAATATCTCAAGCAGAGAATAATAACCATTGGAAAATGAATTACACTGTGGGTAGAACTGATTGGGTTTACTCTCATATGCAACAATCCCATTCTAACAAAAATGATGCAATAGTGTAGCAAACAATCATGATTTGCATCTTTTTGATTTTCTATGCAATTTCATGGGTACTTTTTTAGTGCAATTGTAGATGACAGTAGTTTGTTGAATTGTGAATGTTCACAGGCTGTATTGGGTGGTCAAGTTCAAGTTCCCACTTTAACAGGCAATGTTGTGCTCAAGGTCAGCAGCACTGCTCCTTTCCATGCCTCATAAATCTTTTTGAGTTTCATCATTGAACGATTGAGAGATTTGAGTCTTAAAACACTCTGTTTCACATCTTTCTTCTCTCTATTGTTGTCTGGTGGGATTGGGGTAATAAATAGTGTGGTTCCTGTAATGGTCAAAATACAGACAATCTTGCATTCAAATGGATTGTTGATTTTTCATGTTACCTTTTTGTAGATTCGGCCAGGCACACAACGTGGCCAAATGCAAGTAATGAGATGTTGCAAACTGAAGGCGTCATGCAAGTCAAACCAGATAACCATGAGGTTCGTTAGCATGGTGGTGTTCAACTCAAGTTTCTTTCCATGATCAGTTGCTAAGGGGAGGTGAATGGTCAATTGGTGGGTGGTGTTGCAAATTGAGGGCCGGCTTTGTCGTGAGGAGGGGTCAATTGCAACCTCGAGAGGTTGTTGGCAAGATCAAAAGGGGGGTTGTCAGGGAGGGGTTGTTGACAAGCTTAAGAGGGGTATAGCCAATAGAAAACCGAGGTACATCCAAGGAAGCTTGAGTTTATATCATTCAACACTTTCCAACACTATGTATTAGGGGTCTGCACAAGAAGTTGGGGACACAAAAATGTTATGTAAGATGCTAAAAATTCCCAACTTTCAAGGAAATGCCCCTAGAGCTTTTAGGTGTTTTTTTCCCTGCTTGGCAAAAGAAAAACCCAAAAGTAGGTCACTTGCAACATTATCTTTTCTAAGCATAGAAAAATTTGATTTCGAAAACTCACACAAACTGGATTTTGACTATTAATAAATCCCTAGTGCCTACTTGGTTGTTGTTGGGATTCCAATTTTGGAACTTTATGGAATCTCTTTTTATTTCATCTCTCCACCCAAATTTCACAAATAAGTTGAAAACCTAGTAACTTTAATTTCAATAGTTGGTTTGAAAAGTGGGGGAGGTTGAGGGGGGCCGGGCGGGGGAAGATGAAAATTGGGCCCATAATGAAACGACACCTAATGAAGGAGGGATAGTAAATGGTCAATATGCAGTTTTTTTATTGGGTTCCAGTTCCTTGGTGGATCATAACGGTCAACTTACATGTTTTTATTTACTATTTGATTTCATCATTCTATTGTTAAACGCAAGAATCTCACATAGATGAAAATAAACAAAAGCGACCATGGTGGAAAATTCACACCCAAATGGCCTCCAAAAATGAAACATCAAAGCCATTGATCAATTGCTTGCTAACTTGTTTTGATGAAAATTGTTGGTTTTTTGGGGCTTTTTGATGAGGTTAGCAGGAACTTGTTGGACCTTAAAATGTTCCACTTCAATATCCATGTTCCAAGTTCCTTTTTCCAACTTGTACCAATCCCAGCTTCTTCATTTTCAAACCTCTTCTTCATGTAAATCATTGGATTTTTGCATGAATTGCTTCAAAATTGTCTCATTAGTTTTGTTATGTTGTACCTCATATTCAATTTTTGGCTTGCAAAAATTGATCATCTCAACCAACATATCAAATTTCTTACTTGGAGCTCCATTTTTTGTAATAATGACTTTGTTTCCATGGATTTGTTATTAAAT
>Ga0209611_10013983_pt1 | contig 10867 bp, 11 predicted proteins | sample S1TSphgellanicum_3_FD_187693 | JGI IMG/M metagenome (GOLD analysis project Ga0209611, IMG submission 187693) | Host-associated microbial communities from peat moss isolated from Minnesota, USA - S1T2_Fc - Sphagnum magellanicum MG (SPAdes) (version 2) | ecosystem: Host-associated > Plants > Peat...
AGTTAAATGTCATTCAAACACACAACATTGCAATTGTTATCTCATTTATTATGTTTCAAAAGAATTGGGGTGTCATTGGGCATGGAACTCAAATCTTGCCAAGCACACCAAGCACAAGCATATATCAAGAGTGGTTGATAATCACATTGTTTCAACATATCACTTACTTCACCAAAAATAGGCCTTTGCAAGTCATTATTCAATGGTTTTTAGCCCTTGCCAACCTTCATAATTTGACTCTTAAAATTAAAGGTTAGATAATTTTCAACTTCAATCCCCTAGGTTCAACTAGTTCTCATGGCCAACTAAACATATTCCAATGCCTGGTATTGTTGTATAAATCAAAATCAAACATTCAAGTAATTTTACAAACAACCATATGGGTTTAGGAGGTTTACTAAAATAGGAATCTTTGGATTCCTACATGATGAAGAACCCCAAAATGGTATCCATAGAACAAAATTTTAATGCCTTCCAATAATCCATTCAATTTTAAGGTTGTAAATTCCACCACATGCTATTACCTTGTAGCTTTCCAAATGACATAAAGCAATGGGATCATTGTGCATTCCAAAAAACACATTGACATAGTGGACACCAACTATCAAGCCTAGTAATGGTTTTTGCACCTTATACCTAAACAACATACATAAAAGCTTCATATGTCATTTGCACATGGATGTTCAAGTCACCCAATTTATAAGAAGTGGTTGCCATTTGAGTTCATGTACCACATCCAAGCTATATGCAAATTGCCCGTGCTTTCATACTACAATGTCAATATTGGACTAAATGATTTACCTTCACATGCCAAAAAGAACTTTTATGCCTTCAAATGAGTTGAGATTTTATTCCTTGATGTCATCATCATCATCTTCAAATATGACTACCAACTCCTCGACCCATACTTGGGCCAAGGTTATCAGTTCACCTGTGACCGAACAATAGGTCACCATACTAGTGTGAACATAGCCTATTGTTTGAGTTAATTTTGTAGCCGTCAGTGGTTTTGGTTGCGGGGATCTCTCCATTACTGCTGCAAAGAATGCATGGCGGCTGCTTCTAGATGTACTGTGGAATCCGATCACGTGTGAATGAGATGACGCGGATTATGGCGGAGTGGAGCTGCATTGATAAACGGGAGTGGATGGAACGACGGTGGATGGGGAGGAGGTAAGATTTAAGGCCAAGGAGGACCGGTAGATGGGGAGGAAGATCAGAGAAAGTTTTTGGGACTTAGTGGGCTGTGGGCGAAAGAGTGGTACAGATTATGGTAGATGAATATAGAGATGCATAGATAGATAGTGAGGAAGGTCTACTTTGGCTGGTTGTTGAAATTCTCCGTTGCGCCAACAACTTGGCTAGATAGTTGTGAATAACATACAGGAATAGCTATGAAGGGTTGGTGACGAGGTGTGATACTGAGGGATCCAGAAGGTGGATCGAATGACCACAGAGAGTGTGAATGAGTAGTTGCAGAATACATTAGGATCCGAGAGTCTCCGGGTGCTAGGAGAGGTAAAGTAGAAGCCAGCTGCATTGTTACATCCTGGAGGGAATGGGTGCAATGGCTCAATAGGATCGAAAGAGCACCGAGAGCTCTGACCTCAAAGGACAGACCTTAGAAGGTGTTTTGTCTTTAATGAATGTACTGCAGTAAGGAAGCTTGTACTCTCTGGACTTTTTTTTGTGAATGAAGGTGTAAGCTCCAGATTCGATGATCAGAATCTGCCGATTTTGTATAAGTGTAAGCGGTGTCTGTGTGAAGATCAGCGGGTGTAGGCAAGAGAGTTTTAGATGAATTAGAGAGAAAAGATTAGAAGGTGTTGGTTGGTTTTAAAATCACAGAGAATTCAATTCTGTAGGCACATCAGATCATCAGGTTGGTTGTTTGGTCTTACACACTCTCTTTTGGTTACACACCATCCATTGGTCCCATGATACTTGGGGAGGGGGGGGGGTTCAACACTTGCCTTTAAACCTATGTGATCAACATTATCTCCCACATCAAACAATGAAAGTTATGGATTATGTTTTTTAGTAAATTTTGACCTACACCCTTTTGGCTCTTGACACAACACAACTTTCCAATTTCTTGTTGACCTAATATCTTATGCAAAAAACACTTGTTCAACATGCATGGGAAAAGCAAATGATTGAACCAAGGGAGGGATCAAGTGCTCAAAGTTGACCAAAGTGAAACCATATTCATCCCACATCAATGTTGGATTGAACCTTTTATAATTTGCCATCACCCAACCTCATAGGAACACAACATTTGGAATCACCCATAATCAAGCTCTAATATCTCCTCAAACCAATCAAAATATTCAAGTGATGCCATACTTGGGTTTCAAACGTTAGAGTGCAACCAACATTCTTGCTCAAATGTGGTTACTATTCCAAAATCTGAAATTACCAAAATGTTTTTACATGTGCCACCTTTGAATGGTTACCAAAAGCATAGATAAACCTAGATTTACCAAAATGTTTTTACATGTGCCACCTTTGAATGGTTACCAAAAGCATAGATAAACCTATATCTTGTGGCCAAGCCAAAAAGGTGAAGGTATTAATTGATATCACATCATCTAGAACCTCCTCACTTGTTTCCATGGCCTCTATAACTACTTGGTGAACCATTGTTCAAGTGGTATTTGTGTCATGGTTATTAGGTGAGCCAGTTTCATGTTACTAACAATCAACAACCTTGGGCTAGGCCACTTGCACCATGATTCAAAGCAAATTTGACACAAATTCATTAGCAAAATTTTAAGGGTGACATTGGCCTTTGTAGAAATCTTAAAACACTTGTATCCCATTACAATTGAATCAAACAAGTTGGGATGATTATTGGCTATCCTAATCAACTCTTAAGTTATTGACAACACATAGTTCAACAACCCAAAATATGGGGGGCAATCATTATTCATATTAAATATAACAATTGTGCAAAGATTAGTTAAGAGTTAACATGGTTGGTTCAAGGAGGTAGACATAAATCAAAGGAATGCAAGGGAGAAGATGAGGAAATGAGGTGACCTAGCTTGCTAGAAGAACCAAAAAGAAATCATAGAAGCATTACAAAGAGGTAAGTTTGTCAAGTTATTTGGTTTGATTTCTTGTTTGAACACAATTGCAATGTAAGGTTCAACATGTCACACATTAATTGCCTACATTTAGAGAGTCAATGCAAAGAATCTTGAGCTTACATTAGTAAAGCTCACATGAGAAACCAAAATGTGATTTAAAGTGGATCTAAATGACATTAAATTGTGGGCATACCTTGCTTGCACACCAATTTTGTATTGCATTTGCAATTTGTAGAAAGAGTGTAAAAAGGATGTTGACCTCCTTGTTCAACAAAATTTGCAAAGAGTAAAAGTGCCCACAACGAATGGGCCTTCCTTGGACCTTTAAGGCATATGAACATGAAAAGAATTAGATCAATGATCATGTATGTTTATGATTCATTTTCATCTCAATGAATGGGGCTTCTCCAAGCCTCATGGATGAATTAGGTCAATACATTGTGTGTATTTTCTAAATGACCTAAACAAATGTGTTGTTGCCTCCTTTAGAACATACAGTCATAGATGAATTAGGGCAAAAATGTGCATATATTTTGACCAAATGGAGTCGATTTCTCCATACTTTCATTATCACAAAGTCTATGTTCAAGGGATGGATGTGATAGGACAAGCTTACAACTAGGTGTGAAAAAATTGTGGTGTTACTCGAAATTCATGGGAGAGCTTGAAAATATTTGAAGTAGACTTGATACCATGACAATAGATGCATGTGTTTTTTACAAGCGTGAATATGATGATAGCGTTCAAAAATATAATCTTCAAAAAAATTTCTAAAATAAACCAAAATCCTTCAAGATATCATAATTCTATAACTAATCTCAATTTTCAACACAAGCCAAAATACCATCTTTTTAAAATCCTCATATAAAAATAGACCTATTACCTAAGGGGGCAAAATCCATTAAGCTACTATACTCTATAATGAATCTAAACACAATATCCTTGCCTTGGTAGGCAAGGCCAATAAAGTGCTTTGTGAGGTAGAGTTGAACATAAGCCCAATTCCAATAAAGACCACGACCAAGGGCTTTATTGTGTTCTTTGGTACATAGTATTGCCAAAACAAAAGGGATTAACCTCCTAATTTTGAGTTTTGTCATACATGAAAAGCAAGATTAGGGTAAGGGTTTAAGGGTCTAGACGTCTCTTTTCTTATTTGATACAAAGTATTGGCAAGGATTATTAGCCCACACATCCTAATTTCGAATTTGTAATAAATGAAAAAAAAAGAAAAAGGATAGTGTTTAGGGTTTAAATGCCCCTCTTTTTCTTTGATACAAAATGTTGCCCAAGAAAGGGGATTAGCCCCATATGTCCTAATTTCAACTTCATCATAAAAGGAAAAAAATAAATTAGGGTTAGGGTTTACGGGTTTAGATGTTTCTCTTTTTCTTTGGAACAGAGTATTGCCAAAAAAAAAGTGGGATTAGCCCATATGTCCTAATTCAGGCTTTGTAATAAAAGAAAAAATTAAAATTAGGGGTAGGCTTTAAAGGGTTTAGATGTTTCTCTTTTTCTTTGGAATGGAATATTGCCAAAACAAATGTGGGATTTGCTCTTTATCCTAATTCTGACTTCATCATAAAAGAAAAATAAAATTAGGGCTAGGGTTTAGATGGATCTCTTTTTCTTTGATACAGAGTATTGCCAAATAAAGTGGGAATTAGCCCATATGTCCTGATTTCGACTTTGCCTCTAAAGAAAAATAGAATTAGGGTTAGGGTTTGTCGTTTAGGGTTTGAAACGCATGCAGGTAACAAGCTCTTCGTCATCTTCTTCAAGGACTAGTTTTGTTTTGTTGCTGCTGCCCAGTTACTTACCTTCTGTGTTTTGCCTTAGTGGAGATAAAGATAGCTCAAATTGGGGGTGGAGGTGGAAGCAGAGTAGGTAGGAATGTTGAATTCTTATATGCTTTTGTATTACAAGCATGCAATGAGCTGCTGCACGGGACTGGAAACTCCACAGCCCTCCGAAATGAGAAGATCCAACCATCTCTTTCCTTGTGGAGAAATTCGTGCCTCCCATGTTTGTTTCCTCCTGAATGTTCTTCATCCACATTGTTCCTTGTTGCAACAACCACTGACATCAATGCTGTGAAAACAGTTTGGACATGAATTCCCTAAACTTTTTTCATGGAATGAAATCTCAGACACCCACAGTTCATACATTCAACTTCCTGAAGAGCTGAAGAAGAGTTGGCAAAACCTTGAGTGCCACTGTTTATCTCAATAGAACTCTGGCTTGAGGTTGGGATCTGTACATGAACCACTTCGGTTTCCTACTAAAGAACTGGTTTGACATCAGCAGTCGGAGGTTGTGGTTTTTTGCTGATACCACAAAAATTGCTCAGCATGGCATGGCACAGCATGTCGGCCAGGTTGTAAATAATGGATGCATATGAACTTGCAAAGCCTTTAAAAGCATAGGACCTGATACAAGTTGATGGTGAAGATGACCAATACATCAGAGTGAAAGAAAGAGGAATTTGTGAAGTGGGGGGAATATGTTCATTTAAGAGAAGCAGCATCGGAAGGATTTCTGAGATGGAGGAAGCAAGCCAGTGCCGATGATCTGCTGGGCTCGTGCTGTTGTCTTGGCAGCTTTCTCATTTCGAATGTGCTTGGCAGCAGCCCTCATTTCTTCTGATTTCTGACACACTGTAGCTACTCTTTTCTGCATCTTCTCAATTGCACGTACCCGCATTTTCTCCAGCTTCACCTGCCAAAAAAAATCAGTATCCTCAAGCACTCAGCACATTGTCAACAAACTATTCTCTTTTCCTTGTGTCAAGAAAACCCATTGATGATTTTAGTAAGGTAATCACTGTTTTTGCATTACCTCGGTCTTCTTCAGTTCAGCCTCTGCCTTTGATTTCTCCAGAACCTCCCATGCAAGAATTTTGGCCTCCTTGTCATTGTATCTGAACAATGAATATGTTGGAAATCAGACTAAAAAGGAAGTGGATGGTTTCTTTCTTTGAGAGACTTTGCAGAGAGTACATACTTTGGAACACAATGCTCATTGTCATCATGTCAATCCTCTTGCAGTTATGTGCACTTGATGTCATCATCATCACCTTGCAAAAATGTTAAGAGTTTTGGAAAATGTGTGAAGTACCTCCTTGTGCACTTAGTGAGCTCCAGCTGCTCCCATACTGTCGCCTTAGATACTGTGTTACCCTTCTCCATGTCTCGCAAATTATACTGGTGAACACTTGCACCATGTTCTGACTCATCATCTTGTTGCAAATTCAAGACTGCGTTTCTATTGAGCATTGGCTGCTCATTATGACATCCTAGCTTGCAAAGTTCCAGTTTTGCAAGGTGGCAGCTCTTGAGTTCAAGGAAGTCAAAACCAGGTACCATCAACCCGAGGGATACAGATGATGGTGTGCCTGAGCATGCAGGAGTGTTGTTTCGGGTGGGTGAAGTAGCCAACTTTGGTGTGGTGCACATTGAGTTTTTCAAGCTTTCTACTGGAGTCATTTGTGTGGCCATATCCCTGTGACCTAGTGAAGGTTGTGGGGTATGGGAGGTAGGAGGGGTTGGTGGGTCTGTACCAATCTCCTTCATTGATACGGAGCGACAATGTGTTGGTATCAGTAAATCGACAGAACCAGAAAATTCATCTGCACCAATCCCCCACATTGTTCATTAAGAAATGCTGCTGTTGCAGAAAACTGCAAACCTTGTTTGCAAAGTGAATGTATTATTCCAAGGTACTGCTGCAATCTCTCACCTTTTGTGCAGGGATCATCAGGTGAGGAAGGCACCAAACTTTCTGGCTCCTTGATAATGCCAAAGGCATGCTGCTTTGCAGACCAGTTTTCCTCTGCAGATTGTGGCAATTGATGCGGTAAATTTGGTGATCCTCCAATAGCAGCAGCAGCCTGATTCATCCTGAAGGAAGTACTACTCTGAGCTGCAATGGAGACCTTTGCCATCTCTGCAACTGCCTGTCTATCTCCTTCAAACAACACCTCCCCTGGTTGGGAATCGAACTTCCCAGCTGCTGCTGCTTGAGAGAGATGATCATCAAACTGCTTCGAAAGGTCACCAAATGACAAAGTCTTGGAGCGTTTCTTTTGGGTGGTGACAACACTGGGAACTTGCCTTTGATGACCCTTGTAAATGCCAATTGGCTCAACATTCCTTGGAGACAAAATTTTCTCTGCATTTGAGGTTGTTGAATATTCTGGACTTCCAGCTCCTTCATAAGACTGCAATCCCTGGGCACCAGCAATCGAATGCCTTCTTCCTGCCAACAACATATCATCAGCTCATTGGCAAAAGTTAGAATACTACAGCAAATGCATTTACGTTTTTTTTGGTGGTGGGAAGGCATGTTGTGAGGACCAAACCACATTTTCGTGTGCAAACTACCTACCTGGTTGTGAGCATACAAGAACAGGTGCATGCTGTAGCTGAGGATGTGCCGGTGATTCTTGATGACCAGGGCTTGTAATCCATTTCTCAGCATCATCCCACTTTGATGGTGTTGGTTTTGAGATTATGGGGTTCAACAGTGGACCTGAATAAAATCTCTGTTGCACATGTCTAGGACCTTTGCCTGTGGCTTTCTCTGCCAACCATTAGAACCGACCTCAAAGAAGTTAGTTATGTTGGCATATCCAACAAGGCGTATTGAAAAAGCAAGCATTCTCTTGGCAGACTAAAAAGCAAAAAAGCAGCTGAAGTCACTTCAGACAAAAGAGAATATTTGGAATACCTGCAGAAGAAGAAGAGGAGCTCACGGTACTGTAAAACCCATTTCCATTGCTAGCTCTAAGGCTAGCAGCAGCAGCAACAGGTACATGGCCAGCTACTGGAGGACTTCCGGTGAAAGCTTGCAAGCCAGGAAAGATGCGTTGTGGAGTTCTTGGATAAGCGAAGATACCCATACTTGCACTGGTGTGCTGTGTCTTGACATTCTCAGCTTTCTCCATCACAGTAGAAGAAGAAGTAGCAGCAGTGGTATCAATGGCAGCAGCAGCAGATATCCTCTTACAGCCTTGCAGTTTAGTGTGAGCTTCATTCACACCCTGCAGATGCTGCTGGCTTCTCCTCAGATACTGAACTTTTGGTTCTCGATTGAGCAGCTCTGCAGAACAACAGTCATCACTGCTTGCTGCCGCTGCTGATGCCCATTCATTGCTGGATTGGGTTGAAGCTTGCTCATCAATTTCTGCAACAACATTTGCAGCCGCTGTCTGCATTGGCAAGTCCTTCATAATGAATGCATCATTGCTTGATGTTGTGATAAGCAGAGGAGCTGCTGCTGTGGTGGCAGCGGCAGCAGCAGCAGCATTCGTAGACAACCCTGTAGAAAGAAGAAATCCCCACAATATAAGTCTCTTGTACAGCTTGCTTGCATGGAGCAATGCCATTTTGTTTGCATTCTAGAGCTCTTGTTTTCTTGCAACAGATGATGAGTGGGGTTAGAGTTTGAGATTGTGTGTATGACTCACAATGCTGCTGCTGCTTTCCTTCTTCTTCTTCAAGCTCTGCCACTTTGTTGGGCAGAGGAGTCTGAAGAGGTGGTGGTTCTTCTTCTTCTGCTGCAAGCTTATTATTAACGGAGCAACTAGTATTATTCTCAGCTCCATACTGCATTCCCACCACTTCAGACAGTAGCTTCTTGCCAAGATCTTCTTGCACCACTTCCTTGTACTGATTCACATGAACAGGAGTAGTAGAGGAAGGAGGAGGACCACCTGCATGCATGCATGGGAACAACAATATAAACAACCAAACAAAACATCTGTGAATAAAATCAAATTGAATTGAATTGAATTGAATCGGATGGGACTTTCTTCTCAGAAAGAAACAAATTGTAGACGAGGAAGAAAGACTAAACCCAACTTTGATTCTCACATGGGTATGTATTGTTACCTTGCAAAGCTGAAGAAGAAGACCCATCAGTTCCTTCCTTTCTACTGTGGCTGCTCCCCCTCTCTTCCTTTCCAGGAGAAGAAGAAGAAGCTATGCGACCTTCTGCTGCTGCTGCAGCTCCAGAAGAGGAGGTGGGAGTAGGTCTCACAGTGTCGAGCGCCAAAGAATGCGTCTCAGGCAATGACTCCAAATACCCAATCTGCAGCAACAGCACATGAGAGAGAAGAGAACACTGGAGTAAGTAAAAAACAACAGGGAAGCCCACATACATTGTCTCTTTCTCAAAAACAAAAGCTCGAGAGAGAGAAGGAAGAGTAAGCTCATGTCTATAACTACCTTAGCGAGCTCTCTAGAGGAGGAGGAAGAAGAAGAAGAAGAAGAGGAGGCGGCAGCAGCAGCAGCAAGGGCAGCGATGGAATCTAAGAAAGTGGTGCTGTTGTTGGTGCTGCTGCTGTCGGAGTCGCTAATTTCGCCATCAGAAATGGAATAGCCCCGGTCATGACCAAGCGCTGGTGGCAGCGGCAACGACCACTGACAACCATCTCTTCTCACTGCTGTTGCTGCTGTTGCTGCTCCCACCCCCATCACCATCGTCACCAAGCCGCCGTGCTCCATGCTACTGGAAGACGAAGAAGAACCGGGACTCACGAAGCGGACGTCGGAAATTACAGACTTGGGACTAATTCCTCCCCCTCCTCCTCCTCCTCCTCCTCCCACTATCATCATCATATCCTCTTCCTCACCACCACCACTCTTCCCATGATGATGAAGATGATGATGATGACCCATTTCCACAAATTTCTTCCTTCTTTTCTTCACAAAACTAGTAATGCACTCCTCTTTTTCTTCAATCCTCCTCCTCCTCCTCCTCCTCCTCCTCCTCCTCCAACAACAACAACAACAACACCACCACAACAACAACAGCTGCTGCTCTTCTCACACATTTGCACAAAACCACTCACACACTATTGCAGTTCACAGCAGGTTGTAGCTAGCTACTAACGCCTCCTCCTCGTCCTCCTCATCCAGCAGCAACCAAGCTGCAACAAACAAGCTCTCCACAGCTATCTATCTATCTAACTATCTTTCTTTCTTTCTTACCATTTTTTCCCACACAAAAGCTGCTGCACCACAAGCTCTCTCACAAATCTTTCTTTCTTTCTTCTTCTCCCACTTCCATGCAGAAGCTGCAAAAGCTCAGAACTCTGGCTTCCTATTTCCATTACAGAAGCTGTAAAAAACGCTCTCACAATTTTATTTTATTTCTTCTACTTCCCATTTCCCATTTCCACTACAGCTGCTGCTGCTGCTAAAAACAACCCATATGAAATCTTCTTGTTGCAAAGCAAAGCAGCAAAACAAATGCTGTTTTTTTTTTGTTTTTTCCTTCTTGGGTACAGCACCACAAGCTTCTTACTGCTGCTGCTCCGACTGCCATGAAAAACTCATGAACAGTTGCTGCAACAGGATACCAGCTGCATCTTCTGTTGCAACAGGATGCTTAACTTACTTACTTACTTACTTACAACAGCTAAGTAAATTCATTACCAAAACACAACCCCAACAAAAAACAACAACAACAACAACAACAACAAAAATTCCACAAAAAATTCACACAAAAAATTCACAAAAACCTTAAACTTTGTTTTTTTGGGGTTCTTGAAAACAACATCATAACAACCAACAACAGCAAATGTTGAACACAAAACAAAACACATGCACACACACACACACACACACACATCTAGTATGTACCTCTCTATACACACACGAGAGATTTTTTAGATAACACCACCCACACAAGATGGTTTTAATGACATGCACTTAACTTGGTGGAAGAGTTGATGGAGTTTTTTTTTAAAATTTTTTTTGGGTAACTTAAGG
>Ga0209611_10013984_pt1 | contig 10865 bp, 10 predicted proteins | sample S1TSphgellanicum_3_FD_187693 | JGI IMG/M metagenome (GOLD analysis project Ga0209611, IMG submission 187693) | Host-associated microbial communities from peat moss isolated from Minnesota, USA - S1T2_Fc - Sphagnum magellanicum MG (SPAdes) (version 2) | ecosystem: Host-associated > Plants > Peat...
GATGAAAATAAATGTAAAATTGATGTAACCAATAGGATGAAATTTCTAATAGTTGCATCATAGTTGTGAAAATGACCAAAATAGTTGAAAGTTGGTCTTGTAGTTGCAAATATTCTCAAATCTAGTTGCAAACGACTATAAGTCGCATGTAGTCGTAAATTGACTGGTTACATTTTGGCTGATTTCTACTAGTGGATTGAGCTCATGGTTGGTGTTGCCATTACTAAGTAAAACCATTTAAATAAGTGAATTATAATTAAATGAGGTTCAAATAAGGATTCTTGTTAAAATCAACTACAATTGAAGCTAAACTACAAGTGATATGGTCTATAGGTGTTATATTCATATAGGTATGGATCAAATGTCGTCTAGAAGTATGCCATTTCTTTGGTATATAAGTGGAATTACACATTTTGTTGTAGACGAATTGAATATTCTTCAAGGATATGCAGCTCACAGTGTCCTTGCATCATGAGGCATGTGGTAATGATCATGTTTTTTAGTTTTTGGTTTTATTTGTTGTTATAATCTCAAAATCAGTGTTGAATAAGTTTAGTTTCAATTCGTTAATGAATAATGGATTCAATGAATAACTTCTAGAAACTCTTCAATTACTGCCATATTACAACTTTGCATGTTATGTTACTACTTTACATGGAGAAACTATCCATCAATGTATGATTGTTTGTCTTTTTTCTACACGTAAAGAAGGACCATAAACAATATATATATGTAATAATCATATATGAACATGTCAAAGAGTTTTGGAAAGATGTTTTTGACACACATGATGCAATAGCTATTGAATTTTTAGTGCATTTTAATTGTGTAGATGCATGGCACACTTGAATAAACTTGCAGATTCTATTGTTATGATTCAAACTACCAGCATATAAGAGCATCTACCAATTTTACCATTAGTTTAATAAGTTATGAGCCCATTAAATGTCTATTGGCTACAATAGTTACAAGTTGAAATAGTCATGTGTAGTTAGTGCATGCACATTGTTCAAGTTGAACATGGAGTGAGATCTTAAGAATGTAGAATGATATTCAAGTGAGAATTTTCATTTGTGGAAATTCCAAATGCAAGCCATCTTCAAAGGATGAGGCCTAATGTCAGTTGTAAATGCCACAAATTTGAAACTTGTCATTGGAAATGCTAATTAGTTTTTAAATGATAACATTGCTATGAGTCTTCTTTGTCAAGCTATTAACAAGAAGTTCTTGAATTCACTTCTAAATTGTGATACATCTATTAGCATTTGGCAAAAATTGTTGACTATCCATGAATAAAAGGCTATTGAGAATGTTCATCATTTGTACGAAAATTTTTATGACTACAAAAATGACAAAAGAAAAAGGGATGGCCACTTATCTTGGAAAAATTAGTTGCAAGATTTTGGAAATCGTGTTTTCACTGATAATGCTATAATAGCAAAGATCAATTATCTCCTTGAATAATAACATCTTTTGTTGATAGTGTGGGATAATATATGGAAAAAAAAAAAGACTCTTACAAAACTTATTTTACAACTATTGAAGAAAGAAACCAAGTTGAAAAAAAGAATTGTAGAAGATCAAAGTGTTGGAAAAACAAAATCATTTTTTAACAACAATTAATGCAAAGGACAATTTGTAAAAGGTTGTCAACAAGGGTCATATCTTGGTTTTGGAAGTTCAACTAGACCACCACTCACTACTTAACAACAACAAGATTGAATTGAACGAATAATGCATTGAAAAAACGTGCATGCTACAATCATTGTGGTGTCCATGGGTAGTAGGCTAGAGAATGTCCAACAAATAATCTTTTAAGGCATAATGAAGATTTGAAGAAGGAAGATGTTGGATTGGCAAATGCATAAGGACATGTTTTGTAGCACCAATTACTTCAAATAATGCAAATGAAAAGTTTGAGCCATTTGCACATGCATAGATGGCCATCATTGATGAGTCTTTTGGTGATGGAGATTGCTAGTATGCAAATAGTGGTGCATCACAACACGACCTACCATTGTCATTGGTTCACAACTTTTGAGCCTATGGCTATTGGAAGGATGAAAGTTCATGTTGCTGGAAATCATACTATATGGGTTGAAGGTCATGGAGATGTTCAAATACTCACATACATCAATGGTGAAAGGAGCTTGGGGTACTAAAAAATGTTTTGTATGTTCCATTCCTTAGAAAGAATTTGTTCTATGTAGCTACTTTGGCTTGCAAAAGAGCCAACACTATGTGTGACAAGCTTGGTTATACAATGCATAAGAACAGGAAGATAATTATGCAAGGAATTTTGAAGAACATGAAGTATTAGTTGAACATCAAGATTATTCTACTTGCATCATTAGTCAACTTTGTTGCATCATTGGGGATTAAAACATCGTTAGATGAAGTTCAAAGTTTGGAACTTTGGCATTGTTGCTTGGGTCATGTGAACAAGACCATGATCAAGAAGATGGAGATTTTAGGAGTTGTTAATGGTCTCCAAATCAATAACAAAGTTGAAGAATTTTGTCATGGTTGTGCCCATGGAAATAATCACAGAATCATTATTGGAAAATCTTGTACATCAAAAAGCATATGAACTTGGACATTTTATCCACATTGATGTGTGTAAACCAATGAACATAGATTCAAATGTAGGGTGCAGGTATTATGTCCTATTCAAAGATGATTGCACAAGTTATTAAATTGTTAAATGCATCATGAAGAAATCTGATGAATTTTGACATTTTTTAAAAAGATGGTCAACCAAATACACACATACATTCATTATCATATACACATTCTTTGGAGTAATTATGGAGGTGATTACACTAGTAAGTTTTTTCAAAAGTTTTTGAAAAAGGAGTTGATCTGACACAAAATGACAACACCTCACACTTTCGAACATAATGGGAACGTTGAGTAGGTTAATTGAACAATTGTGGGGTGTGTTCAAAGCATGCTACATCACAAAAATATGGTTTTAAATTTTTGGGCAAAAGCCACACATTGTGCTATTTGCATCCATAATAGGACAAGCATTAGAACATTAAACAAAAATCCTTCATGTGAAGCATGGATTAACACAAAACCTTCTATAACACACATGAAAGTTTAGAAACATTTGCTTTGTCCATGTTTTTTAAGGCTTGCACATGATAAGTTGGATTCCAAAAGTAAGGTTGCGGGTGAAAGCACGTTAAGGTTTAACAATTTTAGGCACATATGGAAATCCATAATTGCCTAAATTAACACTACAAAAGCAATGTGAAGGTACGATACCTTGAATCACATAAATCGTTTTGCAAGTTATCATTAAAAATTCATTATTAAGAAAATTCCAACCTTAGTTTATTTTCAAGAACTTAAATTTGAAATATGAGCTCCTAGATTATTACTTCCACTAAAAAAAGAACTTAATTGGAAAAAACCATAATTCAAAGTACATAAAAAAAATTGGTCATCAAAATCCTTTAAAAAAGTCTTCTCTAGTATCAATGTTACCACACCATATTTTCATTGAGACCTTTATTCAATAATAAACATATTTGAAGGTGCATGAAGTTCATATCATTGATTATGGATTGTTACAAATTTTTGAGTATTTCTTAAAAAGTTCATTATGTTATGACAATTCAAAAATTATTCAAAAAGTTCATGCAATGTGATTATGTTATATATACAATTATAGTGTTGAATCTTTTATCAATCTAATCATTTATACTTAATCACATGGCCAATTACAAATTTCAAAATCTTGTAAAAACTACCTTGTGACAATTAGGGACACACCCTTGTGTCATGTTAGTATAGGGTCAACATAGGGTCAACCTAGGTCAAAAGCACTCTCGGGCTACTCACGGCAAGCTTATTGGCAACCGAAACTAAACCCATTTTGGTCGTTATACACCTTGTGGTGATTGATAAAATTTGGTCACTGTACCTTATTGCGACCAAAAAATTTTCAATCATCAAATGGTATGATGACCAAATTTTTCCAATTGTCAAACCTTGCTATGATTGAAAAATTTTGGTCACCATACCTTGTGGCAACCAAAACAAATTTTGCTCACCATAGTGTTTCGTAGTGACTAAAAATTTTAGTTGTTGTAAGGGGGTGACCAAAATGGGACAAGGTGTGGCAATTGAAAATTTTCAATCACCATCCTACCACCATTATTTTTCGGATGGCAACCAAATTGTTTTAGTTGCCACAAAAGGGGGGTTATCATATGTTTTTGGAAAGTTTTTGTCAAGATTTGTCTAGAGGTTCTCAAAAAACATGTGGCATGCCCCCCTTTTTTGGCAACTAAAAAACTTTAGTTGCCATTTGAAAAGTTGTGACGATTAATTGGAGACCATATTTTAAAAATTTGCCCATCCTTGTGGAGGACTGAAATAAACAAAAGGGGGTTTGTCATATTCCTCCCTTTTTTATTTCCATCCAATGGTGGCAATCGAATCTAATGGTGACCAAAATGGTTTTGGTTACCATATGATGGCAGGGATTGAATTTTTGTATGCCTTTGCCTTTTATTCTTTCTTCTTTCATCCCCTCTCATTTAAAAAATTCTTCTTTGGTTTTCAACCCCATTTGTTGTTTTGTCTTCCTTTTTCTTTCATTTTTGCCTTGTGTTTTTTCCTTTCTTTTTTTGTTCCCACCACACAATTTTCCCTTTTTCTTCATCTTGCCCTTTTTTTTCATTCTGTTTAGTCTTGCCAATGTCTTCCCCTTGTTTTTATTGCCATTTCATGCCCTTCCCTCCCATGCCTTTTTAGGTGACGAAAAATTTGGTCACCCTCCAACATATCCACACCATTGGATGGTGATTGAAATTCTTTGGTTAGCTAACAGGTAAAATGGGGCATGAATTTAATTTTTTCCAAAATGATAACACATGCCCCACCCCTTTTGGTCGCCATCTAACAGTGGGGGTATGTCAGATGGTGACAAAAAAAATTCATTCACCTTAAAGGTGAGGGCACATGTAATATCATTTTTGAGAAAAAATCATCATCCCCCCCATGCCTTCTTGGGTGAATGAAAAATTTCAATCACCATCTAATGGTGGGGGTGTATCGGATGGTGGCCAAAAAAATTTGGTCACCATCTAACACACCCCCACTGTTCGATGGTGACCAAATTCTTTTTGTTGCCATCTAACACATCCCCATTATTTGATGGCAACCGAATTTTTTCGATCGCTAGGAAAGGGAGGCACATCATATGTACTTGGAAAACCCTTGTCAAAGGCTTTCCAAAAAATATGACATGCCCCTTTTTATGGTGACCAAAAAGTTTCTATGGTGCTCAAATGTCAATGAAAACTTTATTGCCTTGGCCCTAATGGACGTGATGGACGTGGACCACGATGGACATCGATGTGACACCTAATAGAAAATGGCTGCATCACATCAATTCTGACAACCGTAGTGACAATAGTTTATAGACAGTGTAATGTGCTTTTACCTTTGGGCTTTTCATGGGCTATTCTAATGAAAGCAGAATTTATCAAATTTGGGATGTTGTGAAATGAAAAATCATGCCATCATGTTGACCAAAGTTGTCATGGTTGATGAAGACATGAATTGGTTAATCTCTTTGACTAATTGTATTGGAAAGTCCAACATTGATGCCTTAGTTGACATGACAACACCATCAACTATTGGACAATTAGAAAAGTTGGGTCAAAATGTTCCACCCATGGAAGAAATTTTAGCTAAATTTCATCCAATATGTTCACTTGATCAACTCATTGTAGATTTTGAAATTGAATTGGAACATACTCTAGAAATTAATAGATCTACAATGTTGATCAACAATTTGCCAGCACAAACACAACAAACTTTTACCAGATTCGGTGATTGGATTTACCCACCAATGCATGCATGTAATGCTTTTAATGTTGATCCATTCATGGAACCAACTAGGTATTTAGATGAATTATCAATTTTCCACAAGCATGAGAATGGAAGATGGTTATGGAGGATGAAATGAAATCCAGGCTTGTATAAAATGACAGATGGGATCTTGTAAATCTACCATTGGAATCTCTTGTTGTCAATTGTAAATGGGTTTATAAGTTGAAGTTAAAATCAAATAACAATGTACAAAGTGGATTGCTACAAAGCTAGACTTATAGCTCATGGTTTCACACAAACCTATTTGTGGATTAAAACAACCTTCTTGTAATTGGAATCAAAAGTTTAATGGAGTTTTGGTGCAATAAGGACTTGTTCCCATTACTATGTGTCTATACGTGAGTAATCTTCCCCCAAGTTCATTTTGGTCATATTTGTAAATAATGGACTTGCATGTAGTATTTCCATAGATCACATTACTTACACCATTAAACCATTTGCAAGTACTTATGACATACGAATAAATGAACCAAATTGTTACATTGGTTTTCAAATCAAATGTGATCATTTTCACCATCTATTGAACAAATCATCAAGAAGTTCAGTTTTTTAGATGCAAATTCAGTGCTAGTACTTGTGAACACCAATATTCATAACAGCTTAAAGGTTGATGTGGATGATGTTGACACTACAATTTTTTATCAAGAAATAATGGGCAACTTTGCATTTGCTAGTCTTTGCACATGGGGCAAAAGCGTCTTTAGGTGGACCATTAGGAACATCACACCTTGATTTTCCTAGACCCATCAAAATTTGAGTAAGAAACATAGGAAACATTTAAATAAATTATTATTATTATTTTTAATGAGTACATTTATTAGGTTCCATAGATTTTGAAAGTTTAATAATATTAAGAATATTGTGTACTTGATGTTCTTAATCATTGCATTTAGAAAAAATTTCAAGAATGTAACAACGGCCATCTTTTCTTAAACTTTTTGGTTAAGAACACAAATTTGAAACATGATTCAAGAATTTTTTTTCCTTTAAGGAAATCATTCTATTTTTAGATTTTTATTATGCAATTAATTGAGTAAATATAATTTAATGATGAATTTTCAAAATTAAGACTATCAATTTTTGAAGGGGCCATTTTAATTAGGTAAATTTTTTTAACAATTTCCATTTTTTAAAATTCCAAGATAAATTTCAAGCCATAAATTAGTACATGCAATTGATAAACATGAAAAAAATATATAATTTATAGTTGTGAAAACATTTAAAATAAAAGGCCTAGGAAAATGATTTGTGCTTTTTTTATTCCTTAACCATTCCTTGGGGTGGTTCCTAGTGGTCCACCCAAAAATGCTTTTGCCCCATGGCCAAACATCATCTATGTTGTGTCTAAAGCAATTAATTTTTTTTGTTTAATGCACTAAAACTCATTATGTTGCTATCAAATGCATCTTGAAGTGTACTTGAAAGGTATTTAACATCTTGTTGTATGTTTTGGAGGTTCTAATATGAATCACTCTCTCACTACCTATTCTGATGTTGATTACATGTTGCTAACTTGATGACAACAAAGCAAGGAGTGGTTACATGTTGTTTTGGAACAATGGTCCAATGAGCTAGGGAAGCCACAAGCAAACTTGCACTTTTGGGTCAACCACTAAAGTTGAATACATTGCTAGTTTTGTGGCAACAAAAGAAGTTGTTTGGATGCATTGCCTTCTATCTTGTTTTGAACATCCCCAATTGAATCCCACACCTTTGTTATCTAACAATCAAAACTACATTCACTTGGTTTACAATCCTGAGTTTCCTAGATGCATCAAGCACATTGACATTCAATTTCACATTGTTCAAGAAAAACAACTTGCAAGAGAAATCGACATGTCTTATGTTTCTTCTGATCACCAAATTGTAGACATTTTCACCAATGGCTTGCTAGCAATCAAGTTTCAACGACTAGGTAGTCTCTCAAGGACTTATTCTAGTTGACCAAGATCAAAGTGAATGAGAATAAAAAATTTATTCACTATTGAACTGAGTGAAGTGTTGAATAAGTTCAATTTTAATTCAATAGTGAAATCAATGAATAGCTTCTAGAAACTCTTCAACTATTGCTACGTTGCTACTATGTATGGAGAAATTGGCCATCAACGATTTACTATGTGTCTTTCTGCACATAGAGAAAGACCAGAAACAATATATATATATATATATATATGTAGTAATCATATATCAGCAACATATCAAACAGTTCTGAAAGATGTTTTTGACACACATTATGCTTATAGCTCTTGAGTTCTTAATGCACCTTAGTTGTACAAATGCATGGCACAAACTTGAATAAACATGCAGATTCTATTGTTACCAACGTGTAAGAGCGTCTACCAATTTTGACATGAGTTCAATAGTCAGGACATATTCCTCACTAAAGAATTCTATCTACTAGTTAACATTTTTGTAAAGGTAGATACTGCTGCTGGTTTGGGTCATCACCTGCAGGATGTTGTTGATATGACCATGATCAATTTGCCATTTGTTGAAAGCCATAAAGCAGCAATGATCTGACAGTCTGAAGAATATATCATAGAGTGTGAGATTTGAATGTCCTTTGAGTTAATGCTAATATATTCTACAATGCTTGCACGACAGGTTCTTATGCTCTTAGGTGCACTATACAGCAAATTTTGAATGGAGGAAAGTCAGAGCATGCCAGTTTGGCTCAGAAAAATGGTTTTGGCCCAAAATCTTTGCACAGCATGCTGAGGCTGCCAAAAGGCACAGCAAAGCCTAACACCTACTGTTAAAATTGGCTAGATGGTTTGATTGGTCCAGGTGCGTTGCTATTAGTGGTTTCCCACATTTTGCAGACCGAGTTTCAGTTTTATGGGTGGAGTTTGGAAAAAATAAATGACAAGCTTAATCTTGGATTTGAGCAATACTGTTGCAGGGTCACAATATACTGAGCATGAGTGGGGATGCTTTCTATCAAGTGACTGGTTTATGCTTTCTCAACTAAACAACTTCTCCAGAGTTTGAAAGTATTTAATGGCTCTCATTCTCACAAATTAGTGTTCATACTATCAACTTCACCTTGTGATTTCCTATCCCATAATTTACAGTTCAAATCAGGCCTATGGCATATGTCAGTGCAGTAAGAGTGGTTTATTGGGTATGTAAAAACTGAAAAAACAGTCCTGCATTGGAAGTCCAAAAACAGAAAGTCTGCTCGAAACGAGTGATCACTCAGTAGGTTCAAATTCACCAGCTTCAAGGTACAGACTCTTGGAGTTCAGTTATTTTTAAGCGCCTTTAAGAGTGCTTGTAATCCCATGATCACTTGGGCAGGAACCCCTTACATTTGTGATGGCATACAGCATGTATGCATGACATAATGATGCAGGATTTCAAACCTGGTATGACTGGCATATAGCTGGGTTGGCAGCTTGTATGTGTGGCATCCTGTATATGCTGACATACAGGATCCCTTTGGTAGTAGGACAGACTCAGCTACTAGACGATTAGCGTGATGCTTGTTCATACCATGATATGCATGATATTCATGAGTGCAAATTTCAATGCAGACACTAATATAATGAAGTCTAGATGGGATGATAGTGCTCTCCTAACTAGCGGAATCTCTTTTGAGCAATGTCATGAGCTCATCTACTGTCCTGCTTGGCATATTAGTACAGTTTGAAGGACTGTTGCTGCGTATATATACTTCTTGTCTGGACTCTGAACTCTGACTCTTTCATAGCTTGGAGTCTTTCGACTTGGGTCCTTTTGGAATAGTCATCTGGAATTCTATAAAATTAGTGGGTAGATTGTTTCTTTTGCACGTGTTAGAGTGAATATCTTGTTGTAACCCGGTGCAGCAATAAGCTCGCCCTCTGCAAGCGTCCTCTATCTGAACACAGTCTGCAGTGACTAGTCGAGTATGATTTGCTGGATACCTCAATATTTAAATGCCAAAAGTGTGGGATCGAATCTAGCTAGCTGGGGCAGATGATCACCTGGCGCTCGTTTCTTGGCCCCGAAATTGGGCACTCATGCGTTGTCTTTGCGATTGTCGTGGGCACATGTATTGACATAGTCAAACTCTTCTGGCCGAGGGAAGTTGAAGTGTCTTTTGTTTAGTAAATTACTGGTCAAATTATTTACAATTCGTGGCAGGATAATTCCCTTGGGTAGTAATAAGTTCGACGTTGGACGACCTACTACAATCCTCCAGGGTCCCCTGCGGTACGTCCACGCATTGATCCTTCACAGTTGGAGTTCTTTAGAACTCAGGAGAGTCAGAGATGTCGGTGCTAATTACTGCAGCTAGTTGGTTCTAGTCACCGTAACTTAATCATCCCATGGACTTGTTGAACATCTCGCAAGGGTGCAACTAGCCGGGTACTACATGCTCAAAATTCTGTTTCATGAATTGAACTATCTAAGCCTACAATCAGTTACCATATTTGGTGAATCATAAGCTTAATCTACAAGGGTGAAATTAATCGACCGAAATCGGTTTAAGATCATTGATGTGCAGATTGGTCACCATGAATAATATCTACATCATGCTGTAGCTAGCTCAGGTTTGCTTTGGCTCAGGTCCCACGTCCTACGCTACAACATTAAGTTCTTCTTTTTGAGGCAGATTCAACTTTGCAGAGATACTGTAAGGGATCTTGTCACACATTATATATCCCTTGATCACGTATGCTTGTTAGCTGCAAAATGTCACAACACCACAGGACTGTAAGCCAAAGAACAAAAACAGCCAACCAATGGCGCAGTAGGAGTGGCCACTTTCAACAGTACTCACCCTTTTTCCAATGGTTGATAAAATCAAAAGCATGGATCAGCTGCCTGCAGCAGATCCCTTCAAGGCATGCAACTTGCTATTATATGATATTATATTATAGGATAAACTAGTTCTGGATGTAGCTAGTTGAGCTGTGTTTGCAAATGTGTTTGTTCTGTGCAGCTGTAACTAGGGAGAGGCTACT
>Ga0209611_10013985_pt1 | contig 10864 bp, 8 predicted proteins | sample S1TSphgellanicum_3_FD_187693 | JGI IMG/M metagenome (GOLD analysis project Ga0209611, IMG submission 187693) | Host-associated microbial communities from peat moss isolated from Minnesota, USA - S1T2_Fc - Sphagnum magellanicum MG (SPAdes) (version 2) | ecosystem: Host-associated > Plants > Peat...
ATCCCCGACTTCAGATGTGAGAGCGACAGACGAGGACGCCTCAAACCGGTCAGAAGTTCCAGATGTATGGTAAGAAGTTGTATGCTCCCATGGTTTCTGAGTGATTCTTGAAGTCCATCATGTCTGTGCAAAGTGGAATACAGTTTCAAAAGCTTTGTCTGCTACTTGTACCAAAGCTTCTCTCTCTCTCACAGATTGATGCAGAAACTTGTCTTTGAACAAACTAATTGGACACCCAAAATGGATGCTCTCAGTGCTCAAACATAAGCAATTCAAGACAGAATGGCTCTTGAACAATGTATAAACTCTTTCTGTTGCTGATTTGCTTTTGGAAACAATGGATCCCTAATTTTGACATGTATGTGAAATGTGGGAGCTAGAGGATGCTGAGAGGGTTTACAGCAGAGTCCTGCATTGGGCTTGACAACTGTACCCATACCCGACCCACAGCTGCGCGTGGGTCAACTGTACCCACCCATTACCCACCCAACTCATACCCATCAGTCCATCACGAAAATAAAGCACTGTGCTGATGAGCTATTAAATAGCTATTAGCGTGACGCAATCCGAGATATATCACTACTGACTACTATACGATGAGTCACCCTATAATCTGCTAACTCAGTCGTTGTAAAGCCCGGGTCCCTCGTACCCACCCATTACCCTCCCATGCGTCCAAGCCCATACCCATTACAGGACTCTGGTTTACAGCAAGATGCCCACATGCAACGTGGTCTCGCGCGTGGAATGCCATGATCATTGAACTTGTGGAGCCAAATGTGGACAATGGCAGAAGCATCGTCATTCCATGGACAAATGTGGCAATCATGTGTGGAGCCAAGCCGTGTCACATTTATAGAGGTCCTGAATGCGTGTACCAGTGTAAGGGCATTTGAAAATGCCAGGGAGGGTCATGAACACATCATCAAAAGGCATAGGGTTTCAGATATCTCTGGTTAGTAGCCTTGTTGAAATGTATTTCAAAATGCAAAAGCAACAAGATGCGTGGAGATTGTTCAACAAGATGTTCACACACAAATGGCAGAAGGCATTGGAACTACTTGTTCAAATGCAACAGGAAGGGAGGGAATAACACATCACCTTTAGGGAGACCTAGAAACCACATCACTTAAAGATTTTTAAAACAATACTCACATTCTAATTAACTTATTGACATTGGTGTGAATTCAAACATGTAATACCTACATCCTTTCTATTCTAACTTCCATAAGACCATTTTAAATTTACAATATTTACATATAAGTCTCTTAAATAGTTGTTGGATTTTTTTATATCCATTGCAAAACTCACATCATAATACATTTATTTACATTATACTTAGGATTCAAATTACAATGCTTGCATATATGTCTTTTAATAACTGTTTGGATTTTTATTTCCTTTGCAATATTCACATATGGGTTTAGAAATAGTGTTAGTTTCCTTCAACATTGCAATACCCACAGTGCAGCTCTGTGGGTGAGAAATTCTTTTAATGTCTAATATTTTTAGATAATTGTTTTAGATAATTAATGAATTTTTAGATAATGTTTCACATAATTGAAAATTATCAAAGAATATTTTAAATGATTAAAGAATGATCATATATTATTAAGGATATGATAATTCATCATTTACATTATCTAAAATAATTCTTTAATAATTACTTATTCATATGACATAATAATCTAAAAGTATTAACAAATAATGTCATATAATTAAGGAATTACTAAAGAATTATTGTAGATATGTAAATGATTAATTATCATATTTAGACAATCATTTATTTCTTAATATTAATTAACTGATTATTTGGTTGAACCTTAATTATTAAAAAATTAAAAATAAGATCTAAAAATCAAATTGATAATTCCATATTTAATTTATTATTTTAATTGATTTTTTATGTTGATATGATATTCAAATCATTATTTTAGATAATTATTCATGATAATTAATTGTTATAAAATTAACTTAGAATAATAATTAATTCACATATATAAAAAGACATATATTGAATACCCTAATCATTTATTGGTTATTTTGAAGTGAATTTACATGTGGGTGTTGCATTTAGGGTTGAGTTTCCACTTAAAGGTACTTAAATCACTTATGGATTATTTCAAAATGAACTTGGATGCAAATATTCCATTTAGACCTTAATTTTCTTTCAAAGGCACCCAAACTACATATTGGTTATTTCAAAGTGAACTTACATATGAATATTGCGTTTAAGGTTGGGTCTTCACTTAAGGTTACTTAAATCCCCTATGGATTATTTCAAAACAAACTTGAATGTGGGTATTGCATTTAATGTTAATTACTAATATAATTTTGCAATACCCACACATGTGCTTACTTTCATTAACTTGAAAATTGGTCTTAATTTTTTTAATAATTAAATAAATTTTGTAAGAAAAAAAAGGTATGTCTTTTACATTTGATAATCTTTCCAAGCTAAACTTTTCCACTTTTTAAAAACAAGATATGAAATGACATGCATTGTTTTACATATGCTTAAGCTTTAAAAATTGCCCAAATTGCACCTTAAATTTATTTTAATTATTACAAAATTGTGAAAAAAATGTGAATTAATTTATATGTCCCAAATTCTAAACCTAAACCATTGTATGAAAAAATGAATCATAATTTCCATTCAATAAATAATTCACTAAACAAAATTTAGTAAATTATGCATTAAATATACCAAAATGGCTACAATTTTATGACATTATTTCCATTATAAATTATTTGCAATACTCGCACATGGGGACTTATATTCATCATTGGATGTCCATGAACTAGGAAAAACCCTAATAAATAAATTGATAGGTTATTGGGGGGTTGGGGTAGAAGTAAGTAAATGGTTAAATAGGTAGCCAATTTTGCAAAACCTACCTATCCATTAATATAAATATTTCACATAACAATTGACATACATGTTTGTTTATTAGCCACACATAAACACATAACATGATTTATTAATTTTTTTATTAATGTAAAAATGTGACATTGATTATTTTATGGATGAAATCCATAATATTAGTAAGATATTAAGACCATGATGATTTACAAGGGGTGCATGTTTCATTATGTGAATTATATGAAATTTGAATTTAATTTGCATGAAATGAAAATCTTAAATCCTAACATTAGACCTAAAAATGATAAATCTTAATGTTAAAACATAATTGCAAATGTGCAATAATTTCTAATTTTAAATCTTAATTTCAAACTTTGAAATGCTAATGATGTCACATGAAGTGTCACCCGTTCAACCATGAATTTCTTTTTTAAAAAAGTCACATTGTCCAACACATTATTCATCCGACCAAAAAAAAAGGATAATTATTTAATAATAGGATGAATGATGCATCATGTGAACTATGATTAACTATGATTCTTCTAAATCTTCAAATATATAAAGATTTGTGATTATTAATTACTTTTTTATTGAATTTATTTGAATTTAACATATGGATAATAAAAATTTGGGTATAAAAATCAGATTGATTAATTTTATATTTAATTAATTTAATTTTTAATTTTAATAATTTATTGAAATCACTATTTAAGATAACTATTCCATGTTATTAAATCTGATAATTAATTATTACAAAATTAATTCATGGATGTAAGGAGACATATTGCCCTAAGAGAAAAAATAAATGGGTCCATGTAGCTTGAACTTATAAAATGCAACTTGGGAATTACCTTGTTATAGGCTCTTTCATTCATCATGTCAAGAGATTGTAAGTTCAACTTTTTTATGAAAAATTCATGCACCAAGATAGGCTTAATCACAATTGTCGTTATACTATTTGTCCCACAAACAATACAACATTTTTTCAATTTCAATGAAACAAAGTAAGAAGGTTTCATGGAATTTTTAATCAACAATCCCAACGTCTAAAGTTTTTATACACCTTTGTTAACATATTATTATGAATTTAGCTCATTATTTTGGAATGACTTGACATGCGGGTATTGCATTTAAGGTAGGATTTTCATTTAAAGAAACCTAAACCTCACATGGTTTATTTTGGAATGACCTTGACTGCAAGTATGGCATGTAGGGTTGGGTTTTCACTTAAAGCTACCCAAACCACCTATGGGCTATTTTGAAATGACCTTACATGTGCATATTGCGTTTAGGGCTAGGTCATCACTTAAAAGGTATCAAAACCACCTATATGAATTATTTTGAAATGACCTTGCACATGGGTATTACATTTAGGGTTGATTTTTCATTTAAATTTGTAATACCCACACTTGTACTTACTTCTACCAACTAGAATTTTGGGGCCTAGTTGCAATACTCGTACTCATATTTATAAAGTTACTAATTGGAATCTTGGGGCCTAATTGTAATACTTGCATTTATACTTACCTCGACAAATTGGAATTTTGGAACCTGCTTACAATACCTGCATTTAGCACTAATATTATCACTATCTTTGTGTTTTTACGTTTCAATTTTTTTGTTTATTATAATAATAACCTTTCTGGCATGTTTGATTTAATGTGTGTTGAATGCATGATGTTCAATGAATTTGGGCTATGGTTTCTTCCATAAAAAATTGATCCCAAGACAAATTTCTTAATATTAATGGCAACAATTTTCATTAATAATTGAAACATATATTCATGACATCATTTAGTACATACATTTGTGTGATTGAACATTGTTTCATGCCAATCTTTGAACTATTTAACACTACTTTGATCCAATCCATCTTCATAGTGTAACACCAAACCTAAATGTAAAATGCATTTACCTTTGTGAGGCATATGTTATGAATATTGCATGCCAATACTCTCATGTGTGAAATGGCATGTTCACAAAGTGTCACATTGGATTTTTTACATGCATTTATGATTCCTTCCATTGTAGTGGTCAATTGTGCAAGAACCCTTTCCATTGGGGTTGATGAATTTATTATTTCACGAGACCTTACAATGCCACCCATAGGGAGATCACTTTGCTCCATGGTCATGAACCTTTCAAACTCCATGATCCCATCATCATCACGTTTGAGATGCTCATTTTCGCTATCATTGTTGGACTCCATATCATTTGGAATATGTTGTGGGTTTGCAAACATGTGACCCAACCCTCCATGATGTGATCCATACCATGTTCCACAGTAATGAATGATATCTTCCTAAATAACAAGCATGCGAAAATCATCACAAATTGGTGTTTACACATGTTAGTTCGCAATGCCCATTCACATGTGCAACAACATATTTTGGTGAATGGGAATTTCACTTCATAAGTGATGTTGGGAAGGCGTTAACTTTGTATGCCCCAAGCTCCATCACTTTCCACGGTTGGTTGGTATACATAGGTGAGTGAAATAAAGGCTACCTTTTCACACTTTGTGTAACAATGGCCTCCACAACCTTGTTTTTTAGGAAACCTCTTTTCTTCATTTCCAATGTGTGCATGTAATAGCATGCAATGGTTGTTAATTGCCACACCAACGAATCAATCTAACATCCTTTAAGGCCTTTTGTGTCAAAAGTAAACAAATGTTTCAACACACCATGATATGCTTCAATGTTTGCTTGGATGTCGTGGTTAGAATGGGGGCATTCATTAAACACCCACCATCCATAATTTTGCAAACATAAACACAATGCACAAGGGTTAATAACATGATTACAAAAGAATTTTGAATATTAAACCATGATAAACATTATCACTTACCAAATTGATGGTAATAAGTCTAAAAGTAATTTGTCCACACATCACCAAACCTATGTTTATGAAAGTTTCCTCTCACAACAACCTTCCCACACTCTTTAAAATCATCAATTGTTTTTCCATGATTAATGGACATGTACATCACATCATGAAGGTCTTGGAGATTACACCTTGCACCTCCACATCTTTGATTTTTTTGGTACCACGTAAGTGCCATGCTTTGAGAACATGCTAACAACAAAGGAAGATGGCAACCTTGTCCATACTTGTTACAACCTTAATGGGGACACATATGCAATAAAATTGGTATGAGTGGATGGGTCAATACAACATAAAATGCATTTGAAATAATTAAGAACTTTATGTGTCGCAACCCTAACCTTGGGCTCGTGACCAAGGCAAGGGTTTGCGACGAAGGCAAAGGCTTGCAAAGGTGTAAACCGAGAGTGAGCCCAAGAATCACATTTCATGCTCTTGGGAATGCAAGAGATTGTGAAGGAATGAGCCCCCACAATTTTAAGTGAGCTCCCACTTTGAGAATTGGAGTCCCAATGGATTCCCAAATCTTCAAAGGACCATTGTAGGGGTTAAAATTCATTAGATCAAAAGGTTCCTTATGTCATTGAAAAACTCTTAGAACGTAAATGTTTTAAATGGGTTTGCATGGCCCATTTGAGTTTTTAAAACATAAATTATGGCCAAAAGAAGCGCCAAAAGTAAAATTGGCAATTTGATTCCCGACCATTAAAAATCAGAAATTGCTTTGATTTCCTTACATGCAGGTGGCGTGTCACATACAGTTGAAAAGATCTTGACAAGAGATACAACTTTGCTTTTAATCTCATCACGATCAGAGGTTTGCAGAAGAAGTTATGGGAATCCAAATTTGTGGAAGTCCCAATTTTGGAAATTTCAAGACTCCAACTTGGGAATCCCAAAACAAAATGAGATTTGGGTGTTGGCCCCATGGCTAGGCATAAAAAATACTATAAGGGGGAAGGTGGTGGCTTCCCCCAAGTCCGGGCTGTGGTGAATATTGTGAATCTGTGGTTGCCCGTGGTTTGTCCGTGCACCAAAAGTATTCCAACTATGCACTAACCAACTTGTTGTTTGGTTTGTGTAGATCTGTGTGAGTAATTGAATCGCTTGTCTCTCTTCTTAATCCCCTTCCTAGAGCTCCAACACGCCCTTCTACCCCTAAAGTGTTACGAGCCAAGGAGCGTGTTCCAACTCTATCCTTCCATTGTTTTCACATTTAGATTCGCAGTTGAATCTACCAAGGAATTTGGGGGTGCATCATTATGAAAGATACAAAAAAACATCCAAGGAAATAAATACAAAATAGGTATTAGGTATAAAACTAACCGTAATGCCTTCAATTCTTGTGGTGCATGATCAATGAGAAAACATGATGGTTTTGAATGTGGCATGTGTGATAGCATTTTATGTTTTGATGGTTTCAACCATTCAATCAAATTCTTAACTATTTGCCTATTTGTAATAATCCACACTTTAGGGACACATGTGAGATGATCATCAAACCCCATCAAGGTGAATAGATGGAATTTCATGTCATTTGCGCCAAATGTGGCATCCGTAGAAAATGGTTGTTGCAACCCTACTTTGAGAGAGTGTGAGGATGAAACTCACACTCTCGAAATGGGGACTTGGGAGCCTTCCGAGACTCTCAAAATTTCAGAATTTGATTACAGGGGTCAAAACACCTTGCATTGGGGTGTTTTTTATATCATTGGAAGGCTAAAGAAGTGTAGATGTCGAAAATGGGTTCACATGGGCCATTTGGAAATTTGCAGAACAAGTTATGGCAAAAAGAAGGGCCGGGAGTCAAACTGGCAATTTAACTCCTGACCACTAAAAGTCGGGAGTCAACCCGACCTTGGTACGTGCAGGTGGAGTGCAATACACTATTGGAAAGCTCTCAAGGACAGCTACAAGTTTGATTTAGACCTCAACCTGATCGGAGGTTGAAGTGCCTAATGAAAATTTTCAAAATAAATTTAATTATTTGGCAATGGAATGTTGAAGCTGCCAAGGTACTATGGTATCAAGTTTGGTGGAAATGGTTACATGAATGAAACTCCTTACAACACTAGCATTGAGGACTCTAGACATGGCATCAATTTCTTGGGTAGTTTGGGGAGACATGGCTTGGGTTAATTTTGTGTCAAAAGTCACAGGGGTAGATATGGGTTTTCAATGAACCATCCCATATTGGGCAAGTTTCTTTAACACATTTTTTTTCATCAATGTGTATCAAATGTTTATTGGCCGGAGGTTCTTGGCCGGATCTTTGGCTTTATAAAAAAACGTTGCGCACTAGCGAGGAGGAGGGGTGCTTGGGCTGACAATTGGCGGGTATGTTTCCCCTCCTTTTTTAAGAACCGCTCGGCACAGGTTCAAATCTGTATAATCCCAGAAAAAAAGAGGAGTACAACTATTGCGAGGAAGTATAAAAAGGAATCTAGTCAGGCGAGAAAGAGAAAGAAAGAAAGGAGACACCATTGTTGATAATTTCAAAAGCTTGTGAAAATGCAGTTTTAATGTTTTTTATTATTATTAACTAAAATATAGTCATCCACACAAAGCCGAAGGAATTTTTTTTCATGGGCTTCCTTGATGTAAACATTTTGGTCAACCTTACTTTTAATGAAGCCAACTTGTAAAAAATATGTGGTGAATTTTTCATACCATTTGCAAGGGGCTTGTTTAAGCCCATAAAAGGTTTGGCACAAAAGGCAACACACCTTGTGTTCTTCATTTGATTTTTCCTATGTAGGGGGTTGAATCAATTGTATTTCTTTAGTGAAGATGCCATTTAGGAATGTAGTTTTAACATCCATTTAATTTATTTCAAAGTTGTATCTAGCATCAAGAACTATTAAGAGTTGTAACAAAATGATTTCCACAATGGGTTAAAATGTTTCTTCATAGTTGAATTTGTAATGTTCAAAAAATCCATGAGCCACTAATTTAGCTTTATGACAACCAAGAATCAAATTCACAATATGTTTTTTGAATAGTATCCATTTGCAACAAATAAGAGTTCTACCTAATGGTAGATTTGTGAGTTTTCAAATGTTATTCTTGAAAGTAGATGAATATTCCATATCTAAAGCTTTTTGCCACTTGTGACTTTGGGTTAACCATGGCCTTGGCCAATGATGGACTATCATTGACTTGTGCAACCAAAGCTTGAACAAAAAGATTATGAGACCCAGTAAGGGTTTTGCCTTTATTTGTTCTTTGAAACATTGTTTGATGGGTGGTTGTTTGTTGTTGTTATTTATGAGCCCTATCATGGGCACTTGAAGTAGGTGTGGCCAAGTTCACACTTGAAGTGGGTTGAGCTAGTGAACTATTGAAAGGAGGAGATCTCTTTATGTACATCGGTGATTTAGGTGTTAAATCTTGTATTTGATTTTGGTCTTATGGATTTGGTACCACAAGGGGTTGAGGAAGTATTGGTGGATTGGCAATTATTGGCAAGGTTTGTTCCTTCACATAAAGTTCCAACTTTGCGTGAACTTTTTCTTCATTGACCAAAGTATTGTTACTTGAATTTAAGGAATTAAATTCATCAAATTCAAAACTTTAGATAAATTTTTTTCATCAAAGTTGACATTTCTTCCAGAAAATGCCCTATGAGATGGACGATCATATAACTTTTAATTTTGAATTCCTTGTCTTCCATGCTTAATGAGAAAAACATTAATTGCTTTAAAATCCCATTTACATCACTTTTCAATTGGAATATGGACATGCCATACACAACCAAATATTCTTAAATGATCAATTTTGGGTTTGTGTTGTGTTCATAATTCATATGGTGTTTTGGGTTTTATTAAAGTGGGAACCCCATTTTGGATATAACATGATGTGGAAATGGCCTCTACTTAGAAAGTTGTAAGCAATTAAACAATATGTAACATATTTCAAGCCACTTCAATCATGGTAGTGCAATTTTCCCTTTTTACACTCCCATTTTGTTTTGGATTATATGGTATAGTAAATTGATGAAGGATGCCATTTAATTCAAAGGAAAAATATTCACCCCCATTGTTCGAATGAAGTATTTTGATCAATTTTTTTTTCTCACAAAATTCTTACATTTTTAAAATTTGAAGAACATTTTGACACTAGTAGGGTTTTAGAAACAAACAATTATGTTTACAACTAGATTTATAGTCATATTGGATTATGAACACTAGAATCATTTTAAATAGTTTGTTTAAGTAACTCAACATGACATGGTGCTAAGTTTGTTCAAAACAACTATGTGTGATGTTCATATGGATTTACATTTAAAATAAAAGTACATAATCATTATATAGTCATTTAAGACACATGTAGTCATGTTATAATCATTTATGACACCATGTAGTCATATGAATGTCATAATCTTATGCATTTTCATATCATTATTTAATTATGTAAATTAATTTCATAATAAGTTAATTTCAAATTTTAATTACATATTTATAATTTATTCAAATAAATACTTTAAATTCACTACTCAAATTTAATAGTTTAAAATTCTGAGTTCAATTATAAATTAAATATAAAATTTAATTTTAAAGTAAATTTGATATTTAGTATTTAATATTTTTTATTTGGTTCATGAATTTGGATTTTCTTAAAGAATTTGGTTAAGCTGATTTAACATTTTTGGGCCATAAATTTAAATTTAAATTTTGAATAAAATTTAATCCATATTTTTTAACTCCATAATTTTTTTTAAATTATAAATTTCAAATTTTCAGATGTTAAATACATTTTTATCAATTTAGAATATTTATTTCAAAAAATTCATTGGAAACTTTTTAACTATAAACATACACAAAAATATCACATGATTTGATTTTAACAAATAAATTTAAATATCATTGATTAAACCTTTATATATTTATGTATGCCATTTGTAAAAATAAGAAACTCAAATATAACATTTTTATAAATCCCTAAAAAATGATTCCACTCGAATTTCATTTACATAGGTGTTTTTATGTAATGCATACATGACTATTGCCATGACAAAATAACCTATAATTATTTTATGAATGTACATGTTAAATTATATTTTAGAATATATGATGTCAATTATTATTTACATTTTTGATATAACTTACAATATAC
>Ga0209611_10013987_pt1 | contig 10864 bp, 7 predicted proteins | sample S1TSphgellanicum_3_FD_187693 | JGI IMG/M metagenome (GOLD analysis project Ga0209611, IMG submission 187693) | Host-associated microbial communities from peat moss isolated from Minnesota, USA - S1T2_Fc - Sphagnum magellanicum MG (SPAdes) (version 2) | ecosystem: Host-associated > Plants > Peat...
TATGTTCTGGAGGGTATACTATCCAAATACTTGCAAGCTGGGAGAAACAGGATGAATGCTTATCTATGTATGTGCAAATGAATGCAGGCAGTTGCAGAGTTACTATTGATAGTGAAAACAAGTGCTCTTACATTCATTGTGGCAGTTCTCATGAGGGATGTTTGGAATGTGATGGTATGTAAAGTATCCTCATTGTGCTTTTCTGTACATTGAGATGTTGTAACTCTATTCTATTTACAAGGTCCAAAGTTTTTTTTCCCCTCAAATATTATTTTTAGAATCAGTAGTTGGTTTGTCACATTGTTGTTATCTCATCATTATGTTATTGCAAGACTAAAGCTTTCTAACATGTATTGCGTAGTTCCTCAGTTGGAATGAATGATTTTGCCACTAATCTATGTGTCGTTCAGCTCAATTATTACATTCTGAACCAAAGGAATATGTCTGTGGGAGGAACTCACCTTGACATTCTCAAAATTTTCAATTCTTGCTAAAAACCAATTGTTGACCAAGCTGCTTGAGTTCACTTGGTTATTGTTCAGAAGTGCTGAATGAGTGTTTTGGACTTCCAGGGAGGTATCATCTTTGCTGGGGACAAACTTTTGGAGGGGGAGACAGTTGGCTTCCAATTTGTAGGCCTTGGACTCTTCTTATATGTGTGGCACAGGTACAGAGTACAGACCACTACTCAAAGTTCCAATGAGTAAATGAACTACTATTTTCATACTTCAGCTTGTAAGATAGTGGCCAGGTTAAACAGTTGCAAACTCAATTAGTCTTCTATCAATGACAAACAACCCATTTCTGCAGTGATTTGCATTTGTCCATTCAGCTCAAACCTAGTCCTTCATTTGTCCAGCAATATCACCTTGAAATCAGACACTTTGTTTTAACATTTTGGATGAGTCAAGGTTTCACTGGATAACAAATAGATCTTATGAAGTGAAGGGGTGACTATAGGTACCAAACTAATTCAGGGCCAAGGCTGAGAAATGAACAGCATCAACTTTCCACAGCTCAAGTTGATGAATTTGTTCCATTCACAACTACCTTGTTGTCTGAATGTGAACACCAACATGAATACTTTGATACAAATTCACTATAGGTATGTATGCAATCTTTGTTCTACAATTGTGATGTGGAGATAGTAATTGTCCTTGGTCATGGATATTGAAGTGGAAAACATAAAACAAAATCCATCTTGTGGACTCCCACTTGGAAAACCACCAATCATACAGCTGACACAGTGTAAAGTCTTTTGAATGCAATTTTTACTGTCAACCCAACCTGGCTGCATAGTCTGGCTGTCTGTCTGTCTGTCTGTCATTATAAGAAGAGAGGTAACAAAAAAGGAAGATAGGAATTGAAGTACTGCTTCTGAAGAATTTACATGAGTTTGAAGTCCCCTGAACTCATCTTCTCTGTATGTCATTCTCTAAAGAACAAGAATTATCCAAAGCATTAACAAGTACTTGCTAATTCAAAACTTGAGCAGTTTTTTTGTCCAAAACAGGAGTGACAAATCAAACGAGATTTAGAGGGAAAAAACCAGAAGCGGTTCATATTCCAGAACCTGAGGCTGGATTGTGTCAAACACATTGCTGAAAGGTAAAACACAATTAGCCATCTGAAGTTTGCACTACCTACAGTAAGCTTTTGCTTGGTGAGAAGAATGTCATCTATAGTTCTGAACAGTCAGCTGCAATGATGTTTGGTGCTTTCATGAATCTTCTGAGGTTGTAAGGGTAGATGTAAGGTGTTTACTGCAGAATATTAGTTTTATATACCAGTTATTTGTTGTTGGAACCCAATTGAGTGTCAACAGGGTTCCAGCTTTTTCATGTTTGAGATATTTTATCTCTCAGGAGCATCTCACTGGAGTCTTGTCTTTTGGTGCTACAAAATGAACTCACTTGCAACCACAAGAAGTTTCATCTTTGGTGTTACAAATTGAACTCACTTGCAACCATAATAAAGTTTCATCTTCGGTGTTACAAAATGAACTCACTTGGAACCACATCTAAGCTGAAAAAACAAAATGGAAAACGCAAACTTTAGCATCAAACTGCAGCTCTTGTTTCTCCTATGTGTGCTTGAATTAGTGTCCCTTGTTTCGCAGCTCTTGTTTCTCCTATGTGTGCTTGAATTAAGTGTCTTTTGTTTCGCAGCTCTTGTTTCTCCTATGTGCTCTAATCGGTGTGTTTCTTTCTCCTATGTGCTCTGATTTGTGTGCATGTTCATCTGTGTTTTGACTATAGTAGTTTCAATAGTGCCAGGCATCAATCTAGTAACATGCATGACATAACATAAATGATTGGCATGAGTCGTTCTTTGTTTTGCTTTGTAGAATTGCTCACCATTATTAATTTGCAGAAATGACCAAGAACTGTTATTCATGAATTTCTGTTGGGAAGTTTACATTGTGAAACTCATTTGACAAATCTCTCCCACATTCTCAAATACTGATTCTTTTAATGTGCAGGGCAAGAATTACAAAGTCAGAGCAGCAATCATGTGAGGATAATCCACAGTCCTTTGTGGTTCACTCTTTTTGTCAGCAACCATGACAATGTTTTGTAGGCAGATAAAACTTGAGAAAGTGATAGACAGGAAACACAATTGCCACAAATAAAAGAGACCAGCAAAGCAAATTGATTTCTTTGTTGAATTCAGTGTTTGGTCACATGAGGGAAATAATGAGACTTATTTCCCCGCAAACATTTGAATCATTTCCCAAGAGTGTTTCAACTGAAAAAATAAAAGAAAAGAAAAAATTTGTATAAATTATTGTATCTGGTTTAAAGCCTTCTTGAAGCATCGTTACCTTCTCTCCCACCATTTGCAATCAGGACCTTTCCATCACCTAAATGGTCTGGAGAGGGTTTCGCTGAGCAGAATATCAATTGCATATGTGCCATCATTGACTTTTGCAACAACTGAAAGGGTAATAACAGCAACATAAACCAAGCTTCTTCTCCCCAATGTGCAAACAAATAATTCCCATGAAAGTGGAATATAGTGACACTCCTGTGCCTTCACATTCCACTCATGAAGCACAAAACCTCTTCTGCCCTGGTACCAGCAGAAATTGAAACCTCTTATTGTCCAGTGCCAGCAGAAATTGAACCCTCTTAACATCTGGTACCAGCAGAAATTGAAACAAATACAGCATTGCAAACAAGAGATTTTTACATTTTGGCAAAGCTCCATCATGACTACTACTGCATGGACTTCATGAGTGTGATAAAACCCCAACAAAAGAAAATTGTAGCAAATGATTTACATTTTCAAAATGGAGGATATCGACAGGACATACCCTTCTATCTGAAAACTAAAATCCAACTAACACTAATTACCTGCAAGATACATTGCAAAATTGGACAGCAAAGTAAGGAAAGTGTTCTGCCCTGAAATTTTCCAGTTGATAATGATGCATGGAGCTAGATTAGGTGTACACTGTCAAGTACAGCGTAACCAGCTGCTACTCCACCTTCATTGGTTTGTGAAGATTTCGTTCTCAACAGATAGCCAGCTTCTGTATTCAAAACTTCCTTATTGCCATTTCTGCAAAGTCAATGAACATCATAAAATCCACAGTTGTAAATACATCTGATGGACATTCAGTGACAATCTCTCTCTCTGTCTCTCTCTCTGTATTGAATGCACCACCTCAGAACATCTGGTGACTGTATCTCTGTCCAATGCACCACCTCAGAACATCCAGTGACAACATCTGTGTGTCAAATTCACCACCTCAAACACAGAATGCACATTCTTTGTTGAATAGATTTTCAGAAAACAGTGTGGTATTAAAGAGGGACAGACTACTGCAATTGTTGTTGACCATTCAAGCAAGAGATATGATAATAAGTGTTTTAAGTTGTGGATGTGCAGGTTCCACTCTCAGTTTCATACAGCAGTGTCACGTTATACAACTGCCCTTTGTGCAACTCTTGCAACTAGAGGATGCATGCCAACTCTCTACGCCATAATCTGTGAGATGGGTCAATCTACCTACCAAAACTTTTATAGGCAAGATGACACTGTAACAAGCACATTTGAAACTGTTATGAGGTGAGAGCATGAATGTACCTTATGTATGCACTAAAAACCCCAAGTTCAGAGACTGTCTCTTCGCAGCTCCAAATGCCATCATGAACTAGATATGCAGGATGAACAGGAGGAAATATACGTTGCATTAGAATGTAGGCAGCCAGTCCAACACCACCATCAGTGTCCCTCAACTCAACTAGTTTTTTGCTAACATCTGCTCCATATATGTTATTCCCTGTCCATAATCCAAGAAAAAAGAAAAATCAACCCAAGCACAGTGGATGTAACAGCCTGCCACAAGTCTCCAAACTGCTTTCTTGCAAGGTTTCTGGAGATGCAAAGGTTCTAACCACAAAGCCTGTTCTGAAATATAAAAGGAACAAAGAAGTAGAGAGGCAGAAGATGGAGGAAAGTGGTTATATAAGGCACTTCACAACCCTCAAAACCTTACAAAATAGGTACTTCAAAAAGCAACAGACAAATCAGTCAAAGAGGATATGTCAAACATCTCATCTTTCTCCCTCCCCTAGCTTAATAGAACAACTTCGGAATAGAGCATGAACAGGAGGCACTACCTCCTCCTTCTCGTTGAGGCTTGAGTACAAAGCCTTCAGGGTTCCTAATTGCTTCCTCAATAATTGCAGCACTGTTCTCATGATCAAGACCCCATAGTCCCGCAAAACAACGCCTAACTTTTGTAATATCTTCCTTGTTCTCAAAAAATCTGCATGTTTGGTCACCCAAGGAATATATTAGTATGGCAAAACTATGTGTATCTCACTAGTAATCTAGAACACAAAAAGGAAGAATTAAAACATACTTGACACAATTCAACTCTGACATGCAAAGATGTCTGCAAATAAAAGAAAAAGAAAATTGTTACCTCTCCACTACTCCTGGCTTTGCCAACTCTTGTTGGATTTTTTTGGCACCTGCTAGATGATAGGAAATATTGGGGCACTTGACTGCTGCTGACCGCTCTAATAGCAGCCTCGCATCCCATTCCTGCTCAACCAAATTATGCACAAAAGAGCATCAAGACAACACTTTAGATTCTTAGCTTTATCAACTGCTGAACATTTGAGACTATCAATAGCCTTCAACTGATAGCCTACTTTTTTGTCTCAAGGTCAAATCTTCTAAGCAAGTTGGAGCAGCTGAGCTGCATTGATGTGGGATCCCACATCATGACACTATGAGACCCTGAAAAACATTTGAGATTCCTGTAGTACAAGATTGCAAGATCAGGTGCAGATTAGTAAATAACAGGCAAGTTTAAGAAAATACTTACACTCTCAGAAGGATAATCATCTGGTGAGTATCCTGCCCTGTAATACACCACTGAGATAACCTGCTTTCCACTGTAACAGCCCACAATATATCAAATCCAAATGCGAAGCTGTCAACCTCTTCACCATAAGAGCAACTTTCTGCTTGAACTACATTTTAGGTTTGAAATAGTAGACAAGTGCCTATAATCTCATATTTGGTGTTGTATGTCTCTAGTGATGTCCTACTGTGAAAACATCTCACTTACACTTTGGTTTGATTAGCTGACAAGAATATGCACTAAGTTGGAGCAAAGCAAGACCACCTCTAGTACTTTAATATCTCTTCTGTCAAAGTTCATATAGATGACTCCAACCTCTGGGCAGAAATGTCATGGCATTTTGTGTTCTCTTACATGAAAAGTGTGTTGTTATCACCCAGCTTGCCTTCAGCAAGAACTTGAGTGAAAGATTTTCGAATCATCCTGATACCATAAGACTGGAAGAGCTTCAATGCCAGCCAATACTGGTCATACATATTCCTCTCTTCTGGACACACCACCATGAGCACCACTGCCCTGCAAACCATGTCAGTTTTTTCCTGTCAGAAAACTATTTGCTCTATCACATATCCCCTCAAGCCCTTATATCCACACAAGCCCTAATTCTGTCAGCTGATTTTGAGGCTCACCTATTGTCACCATACTCTTTCCAAGCTAGAGCGAAAGCCTGCGCAAATGCATCCACAGCACCATTTTGTGGAACATTCTCAGCTTCCAATCCTAAACCATCTCCACACCAATTGATCAAATGCCTGTCACAAAAAAGCAACAAAAGATGAATGTTAGTGCTCATTTCAAAAATGATCTCAATGCTCTTACTGACCAGACATCTGCCACCACAAAAGTCAAAAATGAAAAAAGTCCAGAATGAAACAAAAGAATTGAACTGCAAGCAAGAAAAAGACATGAATACCTGTGCAAAGAGGCAACAAGGGATCCCAGAGCAGCAAAAGAGGATGCTATAGTGTTGATCTCTACTTGAAGCAGCTCCCCTGTTGCTGTGTCTAACATGTAATCACTCCGGTGAAGCCCTAGCCGAATTTTCTGCACCAAGTATTTTCAAAAATTAGCTTAGGACAGGAATCCAACATCAGTAGTAATATGTGAAATGTAGGTCTCAGTTTCCTGGTGACAGTTTCAAATTTCCAGTGACTATAATATGACTCTTGAATCCACCCTTGAATCTGTGGATTTGGAATCTCATGAGGAGAACACCTAGATCACCTGGTTTTGAACACCCATTTTGTTCACCCATATTTCTCACCAAAGTTGAGATATTCCACTTTGACTTCAACACAAATATCAAATCTCTTTGCAGTTCCAGCAGACTTGTGTGAAGCTAGAGGGGCTTCAGGGTTATATTGCTATGCCATCTTACAGGATATGTATTCCAGAAATTACAGGATTTATTTAGAGCCAAAGTCAGGGTTCATTTGCTACACCATTCTGCAGGAGTTATTTTGGAAATGACAGAATTTTTTCCAGACCAGTCTTGGAAAAATATTTGCATATGACTCCTGTTTAATAATTTTGAAATAACTTTAGAAAAATTCTCAAACCAAACATGCAAAAGCTATTCTGACAAGGGGCCACTTGGAACAAACCTGCTTGACGCCCTCATCCAACATCTGCAAGTGAATATCAAGAAGCCTTGCTATGAAGTGATCTGCCTTCCTTGTCCTGTAACACAAAGGAATGAGGCACAAGGCAGATGGCAAAAAAACTTAGCAGGTTCTGCATAGCCATTGACTGCATGACAAAATTTTCCTGAAAAAATAGATATTGCAGAACCCAATCCTCAGAAATCCACCACATAATCCTGAAAAAATGGAAAATTGTAAAACCCAATGCTCAGAAATCCACCCTAAAATCCTGAATAAATGGAAAATTGCAAAACCCAATCCTCAGAAATCCACCACCCTTCACAATAGCAATCAATGCAAGAGGAAATAGGTAGCTCTCAACGGAATCCAAGAACTTTTTTTTTTTGAAGGGTAGACATTAGGTACCCAGCAAGTGTTTGCTGCAAAAACTCTGCGTCTTGGCTAACCCTGTCAGCAAGCAAGTTGAAAAGAGGAGCAAGCTCAATGGCCTGTGAGAAGGCCTGCCGAGGAAACGGAGATGGTAACAGTGAAAACGGTGCATGCACTAGTCCAATGCCCGGAACTGTTCCCGACCTCTGCAATTTTCCACCAGTTCACGCCAGACATGCATTGTGGTAACGGGAAAGATTGTCAGAATGTGAGTCGGAGATTTCCACAAGCTCTTACTACCATGCTGCATGCATCAAACAGGCTCTCAAGAACGAAAGAAAACGAAAAGCGAGAAAGAAGGAGAGGCAAACCAAAAACAACACGCAAAACCACGAAAGAAAGCGCGCAGCAAGAAAGAACGGTAATACCTTACCTTGTGATTTTTGTCGCCGATCACAAGGCCATTCAATGAAGACCAAGAGAGAGCCTGTGGAACAAGGTCGGACACTAGAGGCTCGTCGTTCACCCGAGGAGTGACAGCAGCTGCTTGTGAGGAGAGATATCCAAAATCGGAGTGCGTCATCGCACGTCCTGCCTCGCCTGGGGGATCTGCTGATGGCAATGTCATGCTTCTCTTCTCTCCCTCAGCTTCTTCTACGATCCTTGGCACACAAGTGTGTTCACGCACCAGTTCCTCAGCGAACAAATCCTTCTACAGAAAGAACGCGCCAGTTCCTCAGTGAACAAATTCTTCTAGAGCAAAGAAAATAACACTCCTGTGGCTTTCTTCCTCCGTAAATTCCTTGCTCTTCTTCTTTGAGAGCGTAACCATCGCTATGATTACAAATCGATGTGATTTCGATTTCTCTCGAGGGAAGAAGATGTTGGAAATTTTCTCTTTGAAAGACGTCCGCTCATTTTGCTGCTTGTGATACAAGAGATCTGTTAACAACAGGTCTACTATTTCTCCATCATCGTTCTCGCAATTACTGGATTGCTAAGAACTATCTCTGCTGCAAGCGATCCCTCCCTGAAACGCACTCGTTTCCAGAACAGCTACTTGTAATCATGCTGACAAGAGACGAATGCCAATCCCTTGACACATACAATTGATAGGCAAGTCCTCCACTGCAGCAGAACCGCACGAAAAACTGGAAAACAAAAGTCCCGCAATTCGCCGCCGCGAAAACAATTTTCAAACTGCAATCCGTGAACCACACAGACAAGCAAGCAAGTTCCACAACTGCAAAGAACCGGGAAATATATATAACAATAACAACAACAACAATATCAATGGAAGGAAACTTCTTCAAAACCCCGCAAACGAAGGTCCTTATATTTACAGAAAAGAGATTGCAGAGAGATCCGAAACGCCTAGGAAAGCAAAAGAAGCAAAGAATAACAACGATCTGTTGACGTGGTTAATAATAATATGACAAAACAAACTGAAACAAACCAAAAAAATTCACGAAACCGAAAAAAAAAAAAAATTGCAATGCAAAATCCGATGATGTTTACCTATCCAAAAAAGGTTTTCGCACGCTCTGGAAGCGAATGTCGTCCCGGAATCGCGACCGGGTGCAGAGCTCTGGCCGTCAGAGCGCAGCGAGGCAGCAGAAGACGACGACGAAGAAGGTGGTGGTGGTGAAAACGGACAAGGGAAGCTTGCCGCTCCAGTTCCCATATTAGGAACGTCGGTTCCCACAATGCGCATGTCAATTCCCATAATGGGAACGTCATCCTTTTTAGGTAAGCTATGGTTTTGGTGCTTGCGCCAAGTAGCATTCTAGATTTAGCCACTTTCCAATTCTAGCCAGAACTTCCAGTGTTGGTGTGTAAAGGGGGGTAGTAGGTTTCCTGTCCAGACTTTTCCAGGTCGGAAAATCCTTCTGGAATTTGATCCGGAAATAGTATTTACTTGAATACATGCATGCATGCATGCATGCAAAAGGAGACACTGCACATATCTAGTCACAAATGGGGTTTTCATAATTGAGCATCCATGCCTTGAATAAGGTACTCATTCCATGTAGCACATAAAATGGTGCATTCAATTTTGACATCCCCTTTTGGTTTGGTGGGTATCATTTGTTGCAATTACAGCTTCTATCTATGAAGGAAGGTAGTTTGTTTTGTTTTGTAGTTATGAGATCCACCGAACTGGGATGCTTCAGATCATGTTCTTGGTGTGTCTTTGGAAAGCTCTCTCGACAAGGAGAGAGGTGCATGGGCTTTGGTTCCATGGCGTTTGGACTTACTGTGCAAAAGTTCCTCAATATTGAATGATTTCTTCATTGAAAAGTTAAATTAAATCTTAGCTGAAAATTTCGGAGGATTTGGAATGTGCCTTTGGTGTTCTTGGAAAGATCTTGATGAGCAGGATTTAATGGAATTTATTTGGTAAGATTTGGATTCAGAATGTGGGAGATATTGATTTTTAAATGATCTCTACCGCTAAAAATTCAATTAAATTCCAAAAAACCAGGTTTTGGGAGGAAAAATCACTTGAGGATGTGGTAAAACTTGAGCCAACAGCACAGGCCACACTAGTAATCATAAGATTTCAAACGTATGAACTTCAAGTTGAGATTCATCTTCAACAAATGGTGGCATAGCATGATGTGTTTTTCGATGTTTTGTGATGAACAAACAAATTTTATTACCAAAGGCACTACTTTTAAAGGTGCATTCACACTTGGTGTTAAGGACTCAAGTATTAAGTCCCCTAACACCAAGCTAGGTAGTCATTTAGGACCTAAACCTATTTACCATGAAGATTTTATGTTAACATTCATTTAATGTTAAACAATCACCCATTTAACATTTGTTACCACCTAAGATGCCACCTAGATTTTCACTTAACACCAACTTAACATTAGGTGTGAATGCACCTTTAAGAGTGGACAAGATATCATCTCATTTATTTACATGCATAGCTCCACACATTTAGGTGAGCAAAATTTGACCACTTTGATCACATGCTTGCATGACATGATACTAATAATTAGTCCATATCAGTGTAGCACGGTTCTTTAATCAAATGTCAAGCTTTCACTAATTATTTTTGACATGTTATATATGGATGTCATGAGTGGAGGCCATTTCTTCAAAGAATAACCCCTATCTCCACTTCAAGGAATCCCATATTCTTCATAATCACCTTTCATTTTAACCTATCAATTTTATTTTTTTTAATTTGGACTTGTTTTTACCAATGTTGTGCATGTAAATGGTTTGGGACTTACACTCCATGTAACTCTAAATCCCACAACGAAATTTATGTACATTTTGTGTAAATTTTTAATATCCACTTACATTCATGTAAATGTAAAACACAAATGTGTAAATGTAAATTTGTGTAAATTTATTTTAAGCCATGTAAAACAGTGTAAATGTAAAAACCAATACATTTATATGGTTTTATTCAGCTATGTAAAACAATGTAAATGTAAAACAAATATATATATATATGATTGTATATGGTCGTGTAAAACAATGTAATTGTGGG
>Ga0209611_10013988_pt1 | contig 10863 bp, 11 predicted proteins | sample S1TSphgellanicum_3_FD_187693 | JGI IMG/M metagenome (GOLD analysis project Ga0209611, IMG submission 187693) | Host-associated microbial communities from peat moss isolated from Minnesota, USA - S1T2_Fc - Sphagnum magellanicum MG (SPAdes) (version 2) | ecosystem: Host-associated > Plants > Peat...
CCGCGGTGCTCACTGCGGACGGCCTGCATCTCGCCGACGCAACGCTCGTCAGTGCCCTCGGCGGCCCGACCCGCACGCTCTATGCCGGCGCCACGATGGCTGTCTCCGCCGCGGAGAAGGCAAGCCTGCGACGCGCCACCGGGGCGGACGCCATAGACCTCGAATCAGGCGTGGTGGCTGAAATTGCTGCCGGCCAGGGGCTGCCGTTTGCTGTTCTTCGTGCTGTCTGCGACCCGGCCGATAGCACTTTGCCCCGAGCTGCTATCATTGCCCTGGACGCTGATGGCGCCATTGCCCTGGCGCGCGTCGCGTTATCTGTGTTGCGCCATCCCGCCCAGTTGCCGGCGTTAATGCGTCTTGCGGCGCAGGCGGCCACGGCGCGTGCCGCTTTGCAGCGCCGGGTGCGCGAGATTGGTCAGATCAGGTCGGAATAGGCCGCGAGCCGCACGTTTGACGGCACCCGGGTTTGCAGGAGCGCTTCGAGCTCCGCCGTGTGCTCGTAGGTTGGCATGTGCCGCCGCAGAATTTCGTCCTGGCCGGTTGCTGGATGGAAATAGAGTTCGGTCAATCCATCCGGCAGCCGATCGACCAGCATCTGCACCAACGCAGGTGTCATGTGTCCGCTCGCCGCCAAACCAAACGTGTAATCATTGGTCAGCATGCCGGCCCGCTTCGCCTGGCGCCGCAACAATCCGGTCCAGGCGTACAGCACACTGTCGCCAAAGCGCCTGGCCTGCCCTCGGGTTTTCGGCTCCGCCGGCACCCGCACGGCACGCAACCCAAATTCCCGCCCGATCGTCAGCATCAGACGGCCCACCTCCGGATGCAGGTGCATGTGCTTGTGCGCATTGGCGTGATCGAGCGGCAGCCCCGTCGCCGCAAACGCCTTGAATTGAGCCCGTATTTCGGCCGCCAATTGCCGGCGCGCCGCCGGGCTGAACGCATACCGGAACCCCATCGCAACCTGGTCTGACGGAAACGCGCCGGCGGCGTTCACCAGCTTCGGGATCGCGCCCGCATCCAGGCAAGCCGGCCCCTCCACCACCACCAGATGCAGCCCCACGCGCAACTTGCCGCCGAGCGCCTGCGCCCGCCGCACCGCATCCGCCGCCGCCGGCGCCGCCACCATCAAGCTTGCGCTGGTCAGGATACCGTCGCGCGCCGCCACCTCCACCGCCTCATTGACCAAGGGTGACAGGCCAAAATCGTCGGCGACCGTGATGAGGTGCTTTTGTGCTTGTAAGTTGGAGGCGATCACGCTATCAATTCGCTATGCCCGCCATCACAATTCGCAATCTGTCTGATAGCGTTCATGCCACGCTAAAGCAGCAAGCCGCTTTGCAACAGCTTTCTGTCGAGGCTTTGGTGCGCCGCATTCTGGCAAAGCAAACCGTTCATGCGCAGGAGCCCCCGTTGCCCCCACAACCAACGGACCATGCCACAGGGTTTTCCGAGGCATCTCAATCGTGGGGCCATGAGCCCATGGCCACAACGAAGATGCCACCGGCGTCTTACCAGCCACCACATGAACTTTGGGGCGCCCTGCGGGGCACAGTCCGCGTTCCGGTCGGCAGCAACCTGGCCGCTCCGCTCGATGAGGATTGGGACGCCAACCATTGACGGGCCAGCCCGTCCCAATATCGCCGACGCTCGCCGCCGCCCACACGGGCGCGCGCGCCGTGCTCCTCGACACCTGTGCCGCCATCTGGCTCATGAACGGCGACCCACTCTCCGCCGCGAGCCGGGAGGCCATCGCAGCCGCGCAATCCGGGGGTCAGGTTCATATCTCACCGATCAGCGCCTGGGAAATCGCTACGCTGGCGTCCCGCGGCCGCCTGACGCTCACCCTGTCGCCCGCCGCGTGGTTCACCGCCCTGCTGGCCCAGCCAGGCGTCACGCTCGCGCCGATGCCGCCATCAATCCTGATCGCATCGGCGACCTTGCCAGGTTCTCCACCGCGTGACCCCGCCGACCGCATCATCGCCGCAACCGCGCGCGAGCATGGCCTCATCATCATCACCCGCGACACCGAGTTAGTGCCCTACGCGGAGTCCGGCCACCTGGAGGCCATTGCGTGTTGAGTTTTCAGTTGCGCCCTGGCGTCAAAGTCGATATCAAGCGATATCAACCTGAGCCAAAACCAATGTCCGCGCTCGTTATCCGCAATCTGCCCGACGATGTTCACGACAGCCTGCGCCAATTGGCTGCGCGGAAACACATGTCGGTTGAAGCCATTGCCCGCCAGGCGCTCGCCGACCTCGTGCGCGCGCAGCGCCCGGCCGGCATTGATTTCACCGCCTTGGCCCAACATCGTGTCGCGCTCGGTTTCGCCGAGGACGGGCCAGCCTGGGACAGTGCGATGGATGAGCCCGCGTTAAGCCGGCGCGTCCTCGGCCTCGACTGACCGGTTGGGCCTGCTGCTCGATACGCATTACGCCTACGCGCTGGCCGGCGCGCCCGGAAGATTGTCGGCGCGGGAAGTGGCGTTCCTGGCCGCGCCGCCGGCGGGGATGTTCGTCAGTGCGGTATCGATTTGGGAAATGCGCCTGAAGTGGCAAACCCTGCATGCCGGTGGCGCCCCAAAAGGCCCACTATCACCGTCGCAGGCGCTGCAAATCCTCGCGACCCTGCCGATCGAATTTCTGCCCCTCCTGCCGGCGCATGCCGCCGCACGCCTGATCGAACCGCTCCTGCATGACGATCCGTTCGACGAACTTTTGCTAGTACAGGCGCAAGTGGAAGGGCACAAATTGCTGACACGGGACGGAAAGCTGATAGGCCATGGCTTCGCGGCGATGGTATAATTTGCGTGAAAGATGCAGGCATCCAGAAAAATCTACCCCGTGTAGTCGTCACACGGTGACTACATCGCATGGCGCGGCTGGTAACCAAGTTTGAAAGTGGGCATTATGATTTGCGAAGTTTGGATGTGCCATGGCACTTTCGATACGTGAGGCGAAGGCGCGGTTTGCCGAGGCCGCCGCGGCTGCGGCCCGCGGCGAGCGACAAGCGGCGAATATTTGCAAAAGTTTTTTGTTTCTTTTTTTCAAAAAAGAAATACTTCCTTCCTTTGCTTCGCCTAAGCCGCCACCTTGTGCCGCTCGCGCAGGAACTGGAAAAACTCAACCCCCTCGCGCAGCCGCCGTTTCATCATTTGCGGGCTCATCACCATTTCGCCCACGATGGACGCGATTTTTGGCGCACGAAAATAGAACCGTTTATAGAATGTTTCGAGGTTGTCGAAAATCTCCGTATGCGAGAGGTGCGGATAATGCAGCGGCGCGATCTGGATGCCGTGCTCGTCGATCAATTCGGCGTTCGATGCGTCGAGCCAGCCGTTTTCCAGCGCTTGCTTATATAGGAACGTGCCGGGGTAGGGTGCGGCGAGCGACACCTGGATGGTGTGGGGATTGATTTTGGTGGCCCAGCGTATGGTTTCCTCGATGGTTTCCTTTGTTTCACCGGGCAGGCCCATGATGAAGGTGCCGTGGATCTTGACGCCGATTTCATGGCAGTCGCGGGTGAATTTCTCCGCCACTTCGACGCGCATGCCTTTCTTGATGTTGTGCAGAATTTGCTGATTGCCGCTTTCGTAGCCCACCAGCAGCAGCCGCAAGCCGTTATCCTTCAGCACCTTCAGCGTGTCGCGCGGCACGTTAGCCTTCGCGTTGCAGCTCCAAGTCACCCCGAGTTTGCCGAGCTCGCGCGCAATGGCCTCGGCCCGCGGCAAATCATCGGTAAACGTATCGTCGTCGAAAAACCATTCCCTGGTCTGCGGAAATAGTTTTAACCCGGCGCGAATTTCTTCGGCGACATGGCCCGGGCTACGCACGCGGTAGCGATGCCCGCCCACCGTCTGCGGCCACAGGCAGAACGTGCAGCGCGACTTGCAGCCACGTCCCGTATACATCGACACATACGGATGCATCAGATAGCCGATGAAGTAATCCTCGATGCGCAAATCGCGCTTGTAGACGTTCGTCACGAACGGCAACTGGTCCATATCCTCCAGCATCGCGCGTTCCTTGTTATGCACGACGCGCCCATCCGACCCGCGATACGAAATGCCGTCCACGCCGGAAAACTCGCGACCTTCCGCGATTTCCTTGATGGTGAAATCGAACTCGTTACGCGCGACGAAATCGATCGCCTCGCCGCCGCGCTCGAGGCTTTCCGCCGGCTGCACCGCAACCTTGGCGCCGACCATGCCGATCTTGATCCCCGGCTTGGCGCTCTTGATCTGCTCCGCCACGCGAACGTCGTTGGCAAAACTTGGCGTGGATGTGTGGATCACCACCAAATCGTATTGCTTGGCCTCGGCCAGCACGGCATCCATGCCGATCCGTGCCGGCGGCGCGTCGATCAGCTTGCTGTCCGGCACCAACGCGGCCGGCTGGGCCAGCCAGGTCGGAAACCAGAAACTCTTGATTTCCCGTTTGGCCTGATAGCGGCTGCCGGCGCCACCGTCGAAACCGTCGAAGCTCGGGGGCTGCAGGAAAAGCGTTTTCATCATGTCATCCTTCTCGCGGCGCCAGCATGGGGGCCGCCGCGAATGTGTCTGTCTGCCGCGCCAGGACCCGATCCTGCGCCGTGCTCAATATCTCGCCACGCCAGGCGACTTGCTGGCCCATGAACGCGGCCGCCATCACCACCATAGATAGCACATCCCGCGCCGGAACAAGCCAGACCGGCGTCGGCACCGCCCCGAGCGCACGCTCGATCAGGCGGCCGGAGACGACTCGCGCCACGCAGGCCAGGCCCAGCAACGCGTACGCCCAGGCTTGCCCCAGCGCCATCGCCAGCGTCAAAAGTCCCCAGAAAATCGGAAACTGCACCGCGGACAGCACGAATCCCACCGGCGCCATCGCCCGGATCGTGCGCGCCCACCGCAATTCGTGCCTGAACAGAGCCCCAAACCCGGTCTCCGCCACCGTCGTCGCCGGCACCGTCGCGGCCAGGGTGATCGCCTGCCCGGTCTCCAGCACCAGCTTTCCCAACACGCCGTCATCGGCGACGTAAGGCGACAGCGCCTCCCAGCCGCCGATGCGCCGCAAAGTCGCGCGCGTCAGCGCCATGGTCGCGCCCAGGCAATCCTGCCGCCCGAGCGCGCGCGCCATCACCGCCCCGCTGGCGAAAATCTGCGTAATGTAGGCCGCGCCGAGTTGCGCCGGCACATGCGCGGCGGCCGGCCGGCCGACATACAGGCTGGTCACCAACCCCGTCCCCGGTACGCACAGCGCGGCCGCGACACGCGCAATGTAGTTCGGCGCGACGTGCATATCGCTGTCGGACACAACCAGCACATCATGTTTCGCCAATGGATACATGTTGATCAGATTGGCGATCTTGCCGTTCGCGCCATGCGGCGTCGGATCTTCCACCAGCACCGCATCCACATGCGGATAGCGCGCGCACAACGCCCGCACCGCGGCCGCGGCCGGGTCGTCCGTCCGCTGCACCCCGAAAACCAATTGAAACGCGGGATAATCCTGCGTGAAAAACGTTTCGAGTGCCTCCATGAGCAACGGTTCCGGGCCATGCAACGGCTTCAGCACCGTCACCGCCGGAATTGCGCTAACCGCGTGCGGCGGGGCGCGCACGAAATCCCGGACCCCGACCATCGCCATCAGGGTCTGTGCCGTCCCGATCGTGGTTAGGCTCGCGGCCAGCGCCGCCGGCAACTGCGTCATAAGCGCATTCACGGTGCCGCGGTGCTGCTGCCCATGGCCGCGACCTTCTTCTGCAGGCTATCGATCAGCGCCGGCGCGCCGCCATTGTTCAACTCGGCGCGAAAGTCGCTGCGCTGCACGGCCGCCTGGCTAATCGTGCCCTGCTGCAGCACGTCGACCGCCTGCCAACCTGCCGGACCCTGCCGCATGACGTAATCGATACGCGTCGGATCGCCCGCCGGCGGCACGATCTGTGTCTCCACCACGGTGTCGCTGCCGACCGTCCGGGTTTCCGGCAGTATCTTGAAACTATCGCTACCCGCATTGAAATTCGAAACGTAGCTGGAAACCGTAAACGCCCGGAACGCCGCCAGCAGCTTGGCCTGCTGGTCGGCCGGAATTTGCGACCAGCGCAGCCCGACGATGGTCTGCAGAATCTGCGACAAATTGAAAGCATGGTCCACCACCGGCGCCAGCGCATCGAACCGCTGCTGAAACGGCGCCTTGCCGGTCTTTTCCGCCTGCGCCAAGCCAGCGTTAAGCGCTTCGATCGGCGCCGATTGGGCTAATGCAATGCCTGGAACAAAAAACCAAGGAAGGAAGTATTTCTTCTTTGAAAAAAAGAAAATTATGTTGAGCCTAGCGGCACTTAAGAAAAACGAGATAAGCTCGATGTGGGAAGCTCGTCCTTCCTTCTCAAGCGCTGCCAGGCTCAATATACTCTTCTTTTCTTCAAAAAAGAACTGCTTCGCTTGCCTTTGCCCTTCCGCACCTCTCATCGCCGCACAATCTCCCGTCCGGCCACCGCCGCCAGCGCGTCGAGCACCGTGCGCACCATGGCCTTCGCATCCAGCCCCACTTCGGCGATCTGCACCGCGGGCGATGCGTGATCGACAAACCGGTCCGGCAACGTCATCGGCCGGAACCGCAGCCCGCCATCCAGCAGCCCACCCCAAGCCAGATGATGCATCACCGCCGCGCCAAAGCCGCCCGCCGACGCCTCCTCCACCGTTATCAGCATTTCGTGATTGCGCGCGAGTTGTTCAACCAGCGCCGTATCGATCGGCTTGGCGAACCGCGCGTCGGCCACCGTGGTGGAATAGCCGCGCGCCGTCAGTTCATCGGCGGCGCGCAGTGCATCGGGCAGGCGCGTGCCCAGGCTCAGAATCGCCACCCGGCTGCCTTCGCGCATGATCCGCCCGCGCCCGATCGGCAGCACCTCACCGCGTTCCGGCAGTGCCACACCAAACCCTTCGCCGCGTGGGTAACGCACGGCGGACGGCCGGTCGCCGATCGAGGCCGCCGTCGCGACCATATGCACCAGTTCCGCCTCGTCGCTCGGCGCCATCAGAACCATGCCGGGCAGGCAGCCGAGATACGAAATATCGAAGCTGCCGGCATGGGTGGCGCCGTCCGCGCCCACCAGGCCGGCGCGATCGATGGCGAACCGAACCGGCAGCCCCTGGATCGCCACGTCATGCACCACCTGGTCGTAGGCACGTTGTAGAAACGTACTGTAAATCGCGCAGAACGGCACCAGCCCTTCCGCGGCCAGGCCGGCCGCGAACGTCACCGCGTGCTGCTCGGCAATCCCGACATCGAAGCACCGGTCGGGAAACCGCTTGGCAAATCTGTCGAGCCCGGTGCCGTTCGGCATGGCGGCTGTAATGGCAACGATCTTTTTGTTGCGTTCCGCCTCAGAAATCAACGCGTCCGAAAACACCTTGGTATAACTCGGCGGCCCCGCCGGCGCCTTCACCTGCTCGCCGGTAACGACGTTGAATTTCTGCACGCCGTGATACTTGTCGGCCGATGCCTCCGCCGGCGGATAGCCATGCCCCTTTTTCGTAATGACATGCAAGAGGATCGGGCTCGTCTCGTCGGCATCCCGCACGTTGCGCAGCACCGGCAGCAAATGGTTCAGATTATGGCCGTCCACCGGACCGACGTAATAAAACCCGAGCTCCTCGAACAGCGTGCCGCCGGTCAGCATGCCGCGCGCATATTCCTCCGCGCGTTTGGCGGTCTTCTCCAGCCCCCACGGGAACTTCTTCGCCAGCTTCGACGCAATTTCCCGCAAGCTCAGATACGAACGGCTCGACATCAGCCGCGACAGATAGGCGCTCATCGCGCCCACCGGGGGCGCGATGGACATTTCGTTGTCGTTCAGCACCACGATAAGGCGCGACCGGCGCGCGCCGGCATTGTTCATCGCCTCATACGCCATGCCCGCGCTCATCGCGCCGTCGCCGATCACCGCCACCACATGGCGGTCCGGATGGCCGTTCAGTTCGTTGGCAACCGCGAAACCCAGCCCCGCCGAAATGCTGGTGGACGAATGGGCCGCGCCGAACGGATCATATTCGCTCTCGCTGCGCCGCGTGAACCCGGAAAGCCCGCCGCCCTGCCGCAACGTGCGGATACGCTCGCGCCGCCCGGTCAGGATCTTGTGCGGATAGGCCTGGTGGCCGACGTCCCAGATCACCTTGTCGACCGGCGTTTCGAACACCGCGTGCAACGCAACCGTCAGTTCCACCACCCCTAGCGACGCGCCGAGATGGCCGCCGGTGGTGGACACCGCATCGATGGTTTCGGCGCGCAGTTCCGCCGCCACCTGCTCCAGTTGCTCGGTGGAGAAATTGCGCAAATCGGCAGGAACGCGCACGCGATCCAGCAACGGCGTGTCGGGCCGCCCGGTTGCCGGCTTGCTGTCCACCTTCTTCGGGTTCTCCGTCATCGGCACTCCTCAATTTTTACGGGAAACGACCCAGTGCGCCAAGCCGCGCAGCCGGTCCGCCTCCTCTCCGAAATGCTCCAGGTGGGTGACCGCCTGCTCCGACAACATACGGGCCTGTGTGGCCGCCCGTTCAATACCAAGCAAGGTGACAAAGGTTGCCTTGCCCGCAGCCTGGTCCTTGCCCGCGGTCTTGCCTAACTCGGCCGCCGTGCCGCTGGCATCAAGCACGTCGTCGGCGATTTGGAACGCCGCCCCGAGATCACGGCCATACGCCGCCACCTGGGCGCGCAGATGCGCCGGTGCCCGCCCCAAAATGGCCCCGGCCTCGGCCGAAAACTGGATCAGCCGACCGGTCTTCAGCGCATGCAGTCGCGATATTTCCGGCAAGGTGAGCGCCCGCCCCTCGGCTTCCATGTCGATCATCTGTCCGCCCGCCATCCCCCGCGCGCCGGCCGCGTGGGCCAACGACAGCAGCAACTCGGCCCGCGCCTGCGGATCGGAATGGGTATCGGGATCGGCCAGCACCTCGAACGCGCGGGCCTGCAGCGCATCCCCGGCCAATATGGCGGTGGCTTCGTCGAACGCCTTGTGCGTGCTGGGCTTGCCCCGGCGCAGATCGTCATTATCCATCGACGGCAGGTCGTCGTGCACCAGGCTATAGGCGTGCAGCATCTCCACACTGGCAGCGACCCGCGCGGCGCACGTTTCGGCCACGCCGAACAGCGCCGCCACTTCCATCACCAGGAAGCCACGCAGCCGCTTGCCGCCGCCCAGCGTCGCGTAGCGCATGGCGGCGAACAGCCGCGCTTCCAGCCCCGGCGCCTCGGGCAGCAGCACGTCCAGGCAATCCTCGACGACGTCAGCGCGCTCGGATAGCGCTTCCATGATCATCGATGCGTCCATGTCGGCTCAGTCCGCATCCTTCAAGGCGAGCGAGCCGTCGGCGCGCTCGACAATGGCCTGCACCCGCGCTTCCGCCTCGGCCAGCTTGGCCTCGCAATGCCGCTTGAGCGCCGTGCCACGTTCGTAGCAGGTGATGGCGTCCTCGAGCTTCTGCTGACCCCCTTCCAGGCCGCGCACAATGCGCTCCAGTTCCGCGAGCGCGTCTTCAAAGCTGAGGCCGGCGATGGAGTCCGACATGCATCCTGTTCCGTAGGGACATTTTGATTAGCCCGGCGCGCAACTCAGGGGAAGCAAGCCGCCGCCGCTTCGCGCGCGAATCGCCGCCGGCGCCGCTGCATGAAGCGCCAGGCGAGGTTCACCACCAGGTCCGAAAACCGGCCTCGCGGCGGCAAACCGACCGATTTCAGGATCATGCCGATCCCCCGTTCCAGATGCCGGTATCGATATGCGGACATGGCGCGCGACATATACCCGGCAATGCAACGGTCATGATCGTACGGCACCCCCGCCATGTCGTTGCCGCAGTAAAAGGCGTAGGCCAGCTCATCATCTTCGCTTTCACCCACGCGCCCCAGCGCGATCATCAGCCGCCGCGCAAGGCTGATATTCTCGCGCCGCAAATATCGCTTCATGTGATCGTAGAACAGCTTGAAATGGCGAAATTCGTCCGCCGCGATCAACTTGCAAATGTCCTTCAACACCGGCTCCTCGGTGGCGTCGGCCAACGCCGAGTAATAGCTCGACGTGCCGCTTTCCACGATGCAACGCGCAATCAGCTCGCCTGTCCGGCTGCCGCGCACCGAGCTTTGCGCCCCCAGCAAAGGCAAATGGTAGCCTTCCTGATAGCGCCGGAACGCGTCCTGATAATCCCATGAAGGGTCGGCCAGCATAGCCCAGCGGCCTAGCGCGTCGCCATGCTGAACCTCCTCCACGCTCCAATTGTCCGCCGCCTGCTGAAACGCCGGATCATCATGGAACACGCGGTTCAGGTAGATCCCGTAATCGGTACCATTGCGCTCCACCATCGCGGCCGCCTTGACGATGGCGACCAGCGACGGGTCCAGCTTGGCGCGATCGAACTGCTCCCAGCGAACATCGTCGATCCGCCAGTGTTTCATAAAACATACTCGCCCCGGTTGCCATCGCAGGCGCTCGCTACGATGGCAGCGTGTTTCCGTTCAAGTACCCCTAGATGCCAGCGGTTCCGAGGCAGCGGAAGGGTGCGGGGCGCATCTGTGGCAAGCGAGACACAGGGCACGAAGAAGGCCAAGGACTCTGCGCCTGGACGCCACTGGGGACTTGTCCGTCGTGCGAATGCACGCTGCGCGTGACGTGCGAATGCACGCTGCGCGTGACGTGCGAATGCACGCTGCGCGTGACGTGCGAATGCACGCTGCGCGTGACGTGCGAATGCACGCTGCGCGTGACGTGCGAATGCACGCTGCGCGTGACGTGCGAATGCACGCTGCGCGTGACGTGCGAATGCACGCTGCGCGTGACGTGCGAATGCACGCTGCGCGTGACGTGCGAATGCACGCTGCGCGTGACGTGCGA
>Ga0209611_10013989_pt1 | contig 10863 bp, 11 predicted proteins | sample S1TSphgellanicum_3_FD_187693 | JGI IMG/M metagenome (GOLD analysis project Ga0209611, IMG submission 187693) | Host-associated microbial communities from peat moss isolated from Minnesota, USA - S1T2_Fc - Sphagnum magellanicum MG (SPAdes) (version 2) | ecosystem: Host-associated > Plants > Peat...
TGAACTTTTTTGACTGGAGTTTAGACTAAAAGCGATATGAGAGAACGCAAATCAAATGGAATTAGAAGTTAAAAATATTCTCGAGTCAGCCTCAAAGCATCCGCAACCTTTAACAATTATGTAGTATACCTGTTTAAAAAATAAAACAATAATGATAATCATAGAAAGGGTGGGAGAGAACACAGCGCCGCTGTGTTCTCTCCCACCCCCCTAATTCGATTATCATTATCAATAGGCTGGAGACAAGATGGGGAATGATCAAAAAAAAAGGGAGTCTGATTGAACACAGTCCCCCTTTTGGCAGAAGCTCTTATAACGAACTACCATTACTCACCTGCCAACATGAAACATGCCAAACTTGAAGAGTTTCGCGGCTGTAGCTTACCAATATTTAGGTAGAGCTAAGGACGCGACGTCTTAGCTACGAGATGCTATCTTGCTGACCCGCAATGAAAATTCCTTAGCAGACTTATCTTTATCACCAGTATTTAGACGCTCCTTGGCCAAGTATCTACGTTAGCGAAGCGGGGCGCTTAAGAGCGCACGGCACTACAAGATAGTAGACCACAGCGACAGAAATTGATGCAGTTATATATCAAACAGATGCCTGTAGAGGGGCGTCCAATGCTCGCAGGTGACCACACAAACTGGTCTCGCAAGTCATGCAGTAACACTACACTCTTAGGACTTATGAGCATAGTGGTACATCGATAGCGGGAAATAAACCAATTACCGTTGGTGGTTGTAGTACAATTGCTTGGATACCAGAGGATTCTCTTCGTTGGGCATTACCCTTAAGGCATGAGCGCTGTCCCTTGTTGGGAAAGTCCCATCGACAAAGCAGTTTGGCAACTAAAACAGGTATGTGAACACCTGCCCAGCAGACCAATTTCCGTTTGGGATAGTGAATATGGGTGTGCGCCATTTGTCTTAAAGACTACCGATATTCCAGTTGATATTAAGCGTCCGATTGCGTTCAAACCTTTGTTTATGGGGTGAACCCGAAGCTCCCAACTGGGAAAGGACGCCCTAAGAAGCATGGTGATAAATTCAAGCTCAATGAACCGACAACATGGAGTGAAGCGGTATCCGTTTTAGAAGTTAATGACCCAAAATTAGGACGTGTACGTGTTAGTCAGTGGAAAGATTTACACTTCCGTGATGCTGCTACACGCTCTTCGGTTACTGATCAGAGTTGAACGTCCAGACGCAGAAGGTAACTTGAGAGTGACTAAACCTTTGTGGCTAGCGCAGGCTGGGAGCAGAAATGCCACCATTAGATGAAGTTTGGCGACTTTACTTGCGTCGCTTTACGATTGACCAAAGGCAATCGCTTTTTAAAGCAACGTTTACATTGGACTGTACCGAAGCTGAGTACTCCCAAGCAATGTGAGAGGTGGAGTACCTGTTGCCTAGGCGTGACTTGGGAGTTATGGTTAGCCCGTGAGGAAAGTTGCTGACAATCCTCTACCTTCTCCCAAAGGGAGAGGCTAGCGCCAAGGCAAAAGTCCCTGGATAAATTGACCCCTGGAAGAGTTGCGATCAGCGTTGGGAGGAGTTTTAGCGGTGAGCAGCGCGTTGCGGGGGTTCCCCCCGTTGTAGCGACTGCTTTCCCGTTGGGCGATTGGTACACCAGCCACTTTACCCAAACCTCAAAGGATTGTCACGCCCGCTGGGAACCAGGAAAACCCCGTACCCGTAAAAACCGATATCCGACTGTTAAAAAAAGAGCAAATAAACCACGCAAAGAGCCATCTATTGCGGTTTAGTATCAAAGCTTATTCATACTTTTGGCAAGTCTGTTATTAACGAGAGCCCTGCTGGGTCGTTTTTCATGCTTTAGTCTAAACTCCAGTCTTTACATCCGCTGGATGAACTCGTTCGGGATGATTCATGATCACTTCAACTGAAGTCTTAACCGCCGTTAGAGGACTACGCAACTCGTGAGAAGCATCAGCAGTAAACTGTTTTAATTGCTGAAAACTTTGCTGAATTGGCTTTAAAGATTGCCTTGTCAACCACCAACCACCCATACTACCTAGAACTATAACAATTAGCCCTCCCCACTCAAATCCCCATAGAAGGTTTTCAAGCTCTTCTTCTAGTTCTTCAGTAGATTCACTCACCCGGACATATCCTTGAAGCTGTTTTTTTCCGGCAATCAAATGATGTGAATAAACAGGAATGGTAATACTACGAATTTTCTGTTGTTGGACAATCTGAAAATTAGTGGTAACTGACATCTGGGAAAAGTGTTTGCCTGCTTTGCCCAATAGCTGACCATGAGCATTGAACCATTCTACACCTTGACGATTTTCACGTAAATCTTGCCAAGGAATATCTAAATCACCATCGTCATCATCTACAATTCGAGGTATCATACTATCAATTGCTTTTGTCTCAGCCTTCATCGCTATTAAATTGTGGGCTGCCGCGTTTGCTAAATTGACAATCTCCTGGTCTAGTTTTTGGTATAGATTGTAGGATAAAAACTGATATACGGCTAGAGTAGACGTTCCCCAAATTGCTACCGTTAAACCTAGATATGAGAATAAAAGTCGTCTGCCTAAAGCCTGAAACATAAACTTAAAAAATTTGTTGAAGCCGATAACCTAAACCATAGACTGTCTCAATAAAATCAACAGCAGCCCCAGCTAATTTCAATTTTTGCCTTAAACTCCGAATGTGAACTTTCACTGTTTCTTCTCCCGGTGGCTCATCAAAAGACCAAAGACGTTCGAGAATTTCACTGCGATGAAACACTCGATGAAAGTTTCGCAGAAACAACTCTAAAATTCTATATTCTTTTGGGGTCAGATGCATTGGTAGTCCTTTGTATGTTACTTCACAGTTACTGGGGTCTAGACGCAAGTTTTCCCACTCCAGCACTGGGGGTAAAATAGCAGTTCCTCGCCGCAGCAAAGCACGAATGCGAGCCATTAGCTCTTTTAAATCAAAGGGTTTGACAACATAATCGTCGGCTCCCGCATCTAACCCGATGACTTTATCCGTGCTGCTATCTTTAGCCGTCAACATTAGAACTGGCATAGAATAGCCTTTTTGCCGTAGCCTTTGGCAGAGGTGTACACCATTCAGCTTTGGTAACATCCAATCTAATATTATAAGATCATAATGAAAGGCTTCTGCCAACTCCCACCCTGCCTGACCATCATCAGCAACGTCAACAACATAATGTTGGTCAGTCAGTGCTTCTGCTAGTGCTTCTGCTATGCGATCATCATCCTCTACTAACAGAATTTTCACAGTGGTCTTTTCCTTTAAGTTCAACCACTATAGCAATCTGTACAGGAGTTGTGAACACCTCTTCCTTGTCCTCCTTTTCTGTGAGGTTACCTTCTTCGTGTGGTTTGGACATCGTTTTACCGTTTAGGCTTGTTGACACTTGTACAAGCTTGACTACACTTTTGTCAACTTAGGATGTCTCTTTGCCACTTTGAGAGAATCTTCTTTCTACTTTTCACACATTCTCTAAGATAGCGATCGCGCGGGAGCATTGCGGATCAGACTGAGTGCCAAATAACGCAGGGTTAGCCTCTAGCTGCTGCTGCTGAGTTTGTGACAAATCTATCCTGACATCAGGCTTAATCCCTTTGTGACCAATATCCGTGCCCTTGGGCGTGAAGTAATGTTCTACTGTGACTGCCAACCCAGAACCATCAGAAAGGGAATGCACCGCCTGGACTATGGCTTTACCAAAGGTTTGACTTCCAACGACTACAGCTCTGTTGTTATCCTTGAGCGCAGCAGTGAGAATCTCACTGGCACTAGCCGAGTTGCCATCTACCAACACCACCAACGGCTGTTGGGTCAGTGCTGTCTGGTCAGCTTTGGATACTTCCGTGTTGCCCATTCGGTCTACCTCACGGACAATCACACCATCATTCAGCCACATCCGAGCAATTGCCACACTTGAATCCACCAAACCGCCAGGATCGTCGCGCAAATCCAGCAGATACCCATCGACATGTTTGGCTTTGAGTGCTTGGATTGCCCGACGCATTTCATTCGGAGAGGTGGCACTGAACTCAGTCAAGCGGATATAGCCAATGCGCCTTGTACCGGACGACTTGAGAGTGTAGCTCACTGTTGGCAATTCTAGATTCGCACGGGTCAGCTTCAGATTAAAGTTGCGGTGCAGAGGTCGTCCAATCAGCAGAGTGATGGGTGTACCTACTTGACCGTGAAGCAGCTTCGAAACGTCTTCCCATCTCAAGCCTTGAGTGGATTTACCATCAATAGACAGAATCTCATCCCCAGCCTTCATGCCAGCCTTGAAGGCGGGAGATTTCTCAAGCACGTTCTCGACTGTGATCTGCCCAGTATTTTCCTTCCGTTCGATCATAATTCCCACCCCAGAGGTTTCCCCAGAGGTTTCGTCTGTCAAGGCTTGGTACTCATCCGGGTTCATAAACCGGGTGTATGGGTCTCCTAGTCGTTTCAAAGCTGCCTGGATCGCGGTGTAAGCCTGTTCTTTAGAAGTGTAGTCTTTGCTTAACAAGCTCTGTCTGGTTGCTTGCCAGTCAACATGATTGAATGTCCCATCCACATAATCGCGGTTCACAATTTGCCAGACTTCATCAACCAGGGCTTTTGGACTATCCTGTAACTCAGCACGGACTAAGCAACATCCGGTAATGTTAAATAGAGCTAAACTAGTAGTCGTAGCGATCGCTCCACTTAACAAAGCAAAAAAGCGCAGTGAGCCTTGTTTTGAGGACTGAAGCATTGGAAGAAACTGCCTTAGCGTTGTTGATTTAAGATGAAATTGCCATTTTGGACTCATAGCGATTCGTAAATAGCTCAATTACACCATCGTGCATCCTTCTGCTTGCCGATATTTAAAGAAGCTATGTTAAGCATAGAAATTGGAGTCGAATGGCACTAGATGTCGAAAGTCACGAATCTGGCTGTGATAAAAGTCATGTTTATGACACTTGGACTTGAGTTGCCATTGGTTTTGTGTGGATATTTTAGCGTTATACCAACATAACGGCAAAATAGAAAAATAGACTACTTTGTTAACTTTTGTAACGCAGATTTTTATTCATTTGTCAGGCAGAAAAAGAATAATATCATGTCCAATTGAATACTTATCATGATTGACTGACGCGGGGACACGGCGAGCCAGCCCGGTCTTGGGGTCTCCCCAAGTAGAGGAACTGGCGTTAGCGAAGGGGGATACGCTGGTGTTAGGCTGTTGACTTTGTGCATTTTTCGGGAATTTCTGGGAAAATTATTCGTGTTATTTTTTGTTTTGCCTAAAATGCTTGCTTCAGACACTTTAGCCCAAAAACAGGCGACACATTTTTTGCGTGAAGTTTTACGGGCTAAAGGGTATAGAGTCAACACTCTACGCTGGTGGTGCATAGCATGTCTTCTATTTGATAAAATGCACACTGGTAGTTGTTAAGCTGATGCGCAGCTAGATTGTATAAGACAAAAACGTAAAATTATTGTAGTGTGGGCATCTTGCCCGCGTCCCATATACAAATTAAGTGCGCAACAGCTTATCATAACTAATCAGCCGGATATAATATCACATAACAGTCAAAAAAATACCCCTTCAGGATGACCTAGAAGGCGGGTATTTTTGGTTCATAGTGTGATTTGCTTAGAGTCTGCCTTTTAGACCTCAATACTGTACTTCATTTACTTGCAATGTGCTGTAAAATTTAGTGCAGCTTTGTCTTAGCCAACTCCTATTTAGAAGTTGCTGGGATTCCAGTTCCAGGCAGTGCCGTAGTTCCTTCAATCCGTACACCTGCTAAGAGATTGGGATTAAGACCCAGAGCATTCAAAACAGTTGCAGCAATTTGAGTTGTACGAACCCCATCATTTACTGTTGTGCCCTTAACATTAGAAGGTAAACCATCACCACCGATCACTAGAGCGATATTGGTTGCATCCGCAGTAAACAAAGCACCGTGTTCAGCAATCTTGCTACCATTTGAAGGATTACCAACAAAGATATAGCCAGGCAGAGTCTGGACGAACACATCAGGAGTGCGGTTGTCTGGGTTAGGGCTGGGGGCCAGACCAAGCTGATGGGCTTTGGCCCCAGAGTAAACGTTGGCAATGCCAGGATTACAGGTAGGTGCTGAAGTCGTAGAACCTGATGAAGTACCTGTACACAAAGGGAGTTTTCTCAAACTGCGCAGATATTGAGTGACATCGCTAATCTTGCTTTGATCTTTGAGCCAAATCAGAGCGACATCATCCTGAGTAGCTTGACTCACAGCATTGGGATCTCCCAGGTGGAAGTTGATCGCATCCGGGATCAGGTTATCGTGAAGCAGATTGCCGACACCATCACGGGGGTCTTGACCATGCTTAGCAACCAGAACTACCAGGGTATTTTGAGCTAGAAGTGGATTACTGCGAATTGCTGTCAGAATTTTACCGATACTCTCGTCAGTATGCTGCACAGCATCAGTCAAAACGCTAGATGGGCCAGTGGTCGGAGTAGCCCCGGTCGCGTTCGGATCGTTAGCCGGATTACCGCTGTTGTTGATGCCGCCATTCAGTGCCTTTTGGCCAACGCTTACAGCCTGAAAGTTCATTGCAAAGACGTTAGGAACAGGTGCAGACTCAGTTCCTAAGGAGTTCCGCCCATTAATTTCATTGAGAATGGCTTGGACTTTCAAGTCGTCGTAAGCCTTGGTATAGGTTGTGTTATCTGTGACGACATGAGCGTTTGGATCAATGACTGGCTTGCCATTTGCGTCAAAGGTAATAGCATCTGTCAACTTGCCGTTTTGATCGAAGATGACACTTGCATTGATCTCAGGAGAGTAGTAGTCGTTAATCGAGTTACCACCACGTCCTTGGACAATATTATAGGCAGCAGCGTGTTTATCAGAAAAGGCAGTGTACAGCCCAGCGTTATGAGCTACATTGAAAATTGTATTGATGCCGGGGCTGAGATATTGCCAGGGATAAACTGGCTTACAGGTGCCGCTAGAGCAATTTTGGGGTAACCGAGTTTTGTCGATGCTTCCCTTGCCATAATCCCCTTGCACAAAGGGTTTGGTTGGGTCGCCACTCTCATAACCGCCACCATCTAGTCTCCAAACGACATTGGTTGGATCTGGATTGCTGGGATCCGCAGGAATGGAATAATCGAGCAATTCAAAGTAGGTTGCTTCCGTTCCCAAGGGGCTATTAATATTACCACCGTTTGCGATCGGTGCAGTCAAATCGCGAGCATACGTATCATCGTAGTAAACGCCAGTGGTCGCAGGACCTGCACCGGTGAGGTAGGATAGAGTCCCTGGGAAAGAGTCCGATGGGCTAGTGGTGAAGGCGTTAGGGTAAGTTACCCCCACTGAACGGAGGCTGTTGATGTTGGTTAAGTAGGGTTGCAGTGATGGGTCTTGAAGATCTGCACTATGCAAGCCATCTACAGACAAAATTAACACATGCTGGTATCGTCCAGGGGCGTCACCGGCGATCGCAGTCCGGTTATGAATTGCCATAGAAGCAGAGGCACCAAAAAGCATGGTGAGGGCAAATGCCAGTTTAAAACGGTTAAAGATCATTAAGTAGTCCTGGTGGAATTGAAGTTAAAGTGAACGTTAGAACCCCGTAGGGTGGGCAGTGCCCACCATTTAGGTAACTGGTGGGCACTGCCCACCCTACGAAGTCACATTAGATTGAAGACGCAAAATTTACTGGTGTCTGTCCCAGGAGTCGTCATAGTAAACACCTGTGGTTTTTATGACCAGCACCCGTCAGGTCAGCCAGTGTCCCGGCGAAGGACTCGGATGGTTCGCTGGTAGCCGCAGTGGTGTATGTGACTCCACTTTTAGCCAATTCCAAAGTGTTAGTTAAGTCACCTGCTAATTTAGGATGTTCCATGTCGGCTTCGTGCAGTCCATCAAAGGAGACTTGCTAACGTAGGTACAAAAGACAAGGCGAACTTAAGATTTTCCATGTCAATCAATTACTCAAATAATTAAGTGTTAGAAAAAAATATGAGGCATTTTACTAGCAATCAAATACATTCACGAGCTACTGTTACTTACTCCTTCAACTATTTAGTTAGTTTTGCTTTACTTCGATGAAATAACTTACTTTTATGACTTACGCATTGACAGAAATCGTCAAATATGATTTAGGTATTTTTGGCGTCTCACCGTTTGATTTTTCTACATTGGGAGAGTGTTCCCGTCCATGCCCTGGGGCGTATTGCAATACGCCCCTACAAGTCTGAAACGACCATTATCCGTTAATACACATGATGCTTAGTTTATTTAGTGCGTAAGTCCTAACTTTGTTTAAGATAATACACAATACAAACAATAATACGAAGTCAATCTTTGACAAGTAAACAAATGTAGAAGATTTGGTTAACTTTAGTTTAAGAATGAGAAACTTTTTGTAAAAAAAATCTCGGCTACATCTAAAAAATATGGATAAAATATCAAAAATATGCATATATAAGGATGCAGCTACTGCACCCCTACAATTGAATCAATAAACTAATATATATAGCAATTTTAAATAATTCACTAATAACGAAAAACCGGGTTTCTAATGGCTGAAAAATTTCTCATTCAAAAGTTCCTTACGACTAAGGTCAGTAGAAGCAGTTAGCCTTGAGGTGAAAAAGTCTTTAATTACTAATTACTTGACCACCATCAAAATCATCTCCACTTTTTAGATTAAATTGCTGTAAACTGCTCTTTCTTTTAGTAGCAGATCTCTGTCAGATGCACTCTCCAGATAACATTCAAACCAAACTTCGCTAGGGGTGTAAACGACATCTACCAGTTCAAAATCAACATCAAGGTACGGTGCAAGCACTGCCAAGGCTAAACAGAAAAGAACGACGCAAACACAGCTGGTAAATACGAGGCGATCGCAGTCACAATAATTTGGCGACGGCACTAGATACGCTAAGTAGTCGTGCAAAATTAATTGCACATTTATTTAACCTGGAATGACCGTTTGACAACCATTTCAGGCGATGAGAGTATGCAATTAATTTTGCATAGGTACTTATCTTGGTAAACCCACCAGTAGAGTAGTAGAGACGCGATTCTGAAGCGTCTTGCCAAAACAACCAAGAACCAACAAAAATGCATCAAACTTCCGGTCGCTGGCGTTTCGGGCTAGCATTGTCATTATTGACTGTTATTTTATGGGGAATTCTACCTATTGCTTTGACGGTGACGTTACAAGAGCTTGATGTCTATACGGTCACTTGGTTTCGCTTTGTGGTGTCGTTTGCGTTGCTTGCTGTTTATTTAGGAGTGCGGGGGAAATTACCGTCACTGGAACAACTACGTTCTGCTTCTTGGAAGTTGTTAGTGATCGCTACAATATTCTTGGCAGGTAATTATATTCTTTTCTTGCAAGGTTTAGCACTAACTGCACCCGCTAACGCTGAGGTTATTATTCAGTTAGCTCCCTTGCTGATGGGTTTGGGTGGTTTGGTTCTTTTTCAAGAACGTTATCAGCTACGTCAGTGGATTGGTGTTAGCGTGCTTACTTTGGGTTTCGCGTTGTTTTTCCGTGAACAACTATCAAACTTAATCACAGCGCAGGGTAAATATCTTCTCGGCTGTGGTTTAACTGTCTTAGGCGCAGCAAGTTGGGCTGTGTATGCTTTGGCACAAAAGCAGTTGTTACAATCTTTATCCTCTGCTTGTATCATGCTCATGATTTATGGAGGGTGTGCTTTATTATTCACTCCTTTTGCAACAGCAAAAGCTCTTTTAACACTCAATTTTTTCCACTTAGAAATGTTAATTTTTTGTAGTTTAAATACTCTAATTGCTTATGGTGCTTTCGCGGAATCTTTGGAACATTGGGAAGCATCGCGTGTTAGTGCAGTACTGACTTTAGCTCCCTTGATGACTTTAATATCAGTTTGGATTGTATCAATCATAGCACCTGATATAATCACACCAGAACGTTTTACCTTAATAGGAATAGTGGGAGCATTTTTAATTGTGTCTGGGTCGATGGCGATTGCCTTGGGGAAAAACCCTTAATATATAATGAAATACGGTGCTTTTACGTAATTGGACAACTCTGAGAGAAAATTCACTGTTGGTGGTTTTCTCAATGTTGCTACAAACATTGAGTGTAAATAATTATACTCAAGCATCTGAGAAAATTTATGCATCTTATTCAGCTTTGGAGCGTTCCATTTCTGTCACTGCTTTAGAAGACTACGCTAAAAAAGGTGTCATTGACGAAGATTTAGCAGTTTATCAGCACTATCTGAAACATGTACAGCTTCAGCAGTTACGACGGGCTTTACTGAGCCCAATCAAGATCAATTCAGTAGCCGTGTCGCAATTTCTATATACGCCACAAGGAGAATTTCTGCTACGACGCTTAGCAGAAGTGATCAAAACTGAATCTCGTCAACCACAAGCAGGACTTTTTGCTTTACGGTCAGCGCTCATTTTAGCCTCTGCTGAACCAAGCGGCTTAACGCTATTGAATGTGCTGCGTAATTATCCAAGCCCCAGCATTCGGATTGATTTGGAGCGTACAATGGGGATGGTAGCAGAGTTGGAACATCTGGTGAACGAAACCAATTGGGCGATCGCCACAGTTTCCCAAAGATCAAATATAGAAGCTGCTACCACCCAAGCACGACTTAATTTCTCCCAATTGCCAGATTTAGGACTTGACACTCCCACTCCTAGAAGGAGTGGGATATACAAAGATTTCGCTTTGTATATCCCTTGTGGGTTCCCAGGCACAAGAAAGTTTGGTTCTACCGATCCCCTTATGCAAAATCGGGTTGAAAATCCTTAAAAGCTTTACCCTGTAAGCATTTTAACCAAAATAATATGTTTAATCTTGATAAACCTTGCCTTATAA
>Ga0209611_10013990_pt1 | contig 10862 bp, 13 predicted proteins | sample S1TSphgellanicum_3_FD_187693 | JGI IMG/M metagenome (GOLD analysis project Ga0209611, IMG submission 187693) | Host-associated microbial communities from peat moss isolated from Minnesota, USA - S1T2_Fc - Sphagnum magellanicum MG (SPAdes) (version 2) | ecosystem: Host-associated > Plants > Peat...
CATCACGCCGCTGCCAGCCGAGGCCTGGAACTCGTTCCAGAAATCGGCCATCGTCGCGCCGATGACGATCAGCGCGACCGGGATGGAGCAAAGCCCGATGAGATGCACGACGTCGAGCGCGACTTTCACCGGCCAGCCCCACGCCGCCGCCGTGAGCGTGGCGTCGTCGAGACGCAGCCCCAGGCAAGCGGTGCCGAGATTGATCGCCACGCCGAGAATGATCGCGCGCACCGGCGATGTGAGCGCGCGGTGCCAGTCGCGCAACGGCGAATGCCCCATGAACGGCGCGAAGCCCGCCATCCAAAACGCCGTCTCGGTGCCGAGGTTGAAAAGAAAGAGCACCGCGAGCGCACCCGGGCCGTAGAGCGTGGCGATGAGCGGCACCGGAATGTAGCCATAATTAAAAATGCCCGCGACGAACCGGAACGTGCGTGACGCATTCGGCTCCAGCCGCCACAGCCGCGCGGCGAGCCCGGCCACGACAAGCGATCCCGCCGTGACCGCGAATCCAACCAGCGGGCTGAGCAGGAGATTGCCCGGCTGGCGCAGCGCCTCGCTGGCAACGAGGTGATCGAGGATCAGGCACGGCAGCAGCAGATGCACGCACAGGTTGAGGATGCTCCGGTCAGCCTGTTCATCAAGCAGCCCGGAGCGCCGCACGACCGCGCCGACGCCCATGATGACAAAGAGCGGAATAACGCCGCCCAAAACTTTCAGGTACTCGTGCATCGAAGCCGCAAGCAAAGCAAAGCTCGCACCAAATGCAAAGGCAGCGCCGGGCCCTCACCGCCCGTGGCTCTTGACATGTACAAGTTTTGCGCGCGGCGGCGAACACAACCTTGGCATCTTTTCCGCTGCGGCCTAGGCTTTGGAATGACCAACGTTTCCGCTTCCACCATTCCCGGCACCAAGCACGAAGGCGTCCTCGCCTGGGTGGAGGAAATGGCCGCGCTTTGCCAGCCGGACCAGATCGTCTGGATCGATGGCAGCGAGGCGGAGAAGGAGCGGCTGACGCAGCAGGCCGTCGACGCGGGCGTGCTCATCAAGCTCAACCAAAAGAAGCTGCCCGGCTGCTACCTGGCCCGCTCCAATCCCAACGACGTCGCGCGCGTCGAGGACAAGACCTTCATCTGCACACGCACGCCCGACGCCGCCGGGCCGACCAACAACTGGTTCGCACCCGCCGCGATGTACGAGAAACTCTACGGCCTCTGCGCCGGCGCGATGAAGGGCCGCACGATGTACGTCGTGCCGTATCTCATGGGCATCCCCGGCTCACCCTTCGCCAAGGTGGGCGTGGAGTTGACCGACTCGATCTACGTCGTGCTGAGCATGCGCATCATGACGCGCATGGGCCAGGTGGCGTGGGACCAACTCGGCACCGAGGGCAAGTACACGAAAGGCCTGCACACGATGCTCGACATCAATCCCGAGCGCCGTTACATCGCCCACTTCCCCCAGGACAACACCATCATTTCCGTCGGCTCCAACTACGGCGGCAATGTGCTGCTCGGGAAAAAATGCCTCGCGCTGCGGCTCGGCTCGTACCTCGGCCGCATCGAGAACTGGATGGCCGAGCACATGCTCATTCTCGGCGTCGAGTCGCCCACGGGCGAGAAGACCTACGTCGCGGCGGCCTTCCCCAGCGCCTGCGGCAAGACGAACTTCGCCATGCTCATTCCGCCGAAGCGCTTCGAGGGCTGGAAAATTACGACGATCGGCGACGACATCGCGTGGATGCGCCCGGGCCCCGATGGCCGGCTCTACGCGGTCAATCCCGAGGCCGGCTATTTCGGCGTCGTGCCGGGCACGAATCTGAAGTCGAATCCGAACGCGATGGCCGCGATGGCGAAGGATACGATTTACACCAACGTGGCGCTCCTGCCCGATGGCGATGTCTGGTGGGAAGGCAAGGACGGCGAACCGCCCGCGGAGTGCATCGACTGGAAGGGAAATCCGTGGACGCCCGCGTCGAAGGAGAAAGCCGCGCACCCCAACAGCCGCTTCGCCGCGCCGATGGTGAACAATCCCGCGCTCGCGCCCGAGGCACTCGACCCCAACGGCGTGCCGATCAGCGGCATCATCTTCGGCGGCCGCCGGGCCACCACGTTGCCGCTCGTTTTCCAGGCCTTCAACTGGATCCACGGCGTCTACGTCGGCTCGACCATGGCCTCCGAGACCACCGCGGCGGCGACCGGCGCGGTCGGCCAGGTGCGGCGCGATCCGATGGCCATGCTGCCGTTCTGCGGCTACAACATGGGCGACTACTTCCGCCACTGGCTGCGCATGCGCAAGTCGATCACGCGCCCGCCAAAGGTTTTCAACGTGAATTGGTTTCGCAAAGGCGCGGACGGCAAATTCCTCTGGCCCGGTTTCGGCGAAAACATGCGCGTGCTCAAGTGGATCATCGACCGCTGCCGCGGCCGCGTACCCGCGTACGAAACGCCCCTCGGCTGGATGCCCGAGCCGGCCGACATCGACGTGTCGGATCTGGAAGACTACGACCCGAAGAACCTCGCCGAGGCGCTCTCGGTCGATCTCGAGGAATGGAAGCGCGAAGTGCTGGGCCAGGACGAGCTCTTCTACCGCCTCTACTCCGACCTGCCCAAGGAACTCATCTTCCAGCGCGAGCTGTTGATCTCAAGGTTGTAGGCCAAGGCATTTAAAGCTACTATCCGGCGTATGAGCCTCTCAGAAATACTCTCGGAGTTACCGAAGCTGCAAGCTGACGAGCTTGAGACTCTTCTGAGCCGGGCGCTTGAGTTGCAACGGGGACTCCAGCCCGGAACCGTCTTCGTAGCTTCCCCTGAGCTTCTTCAGGCGATCGAAGAAGCGGAGGCCGATCCCGAAGAGCACGATATCGACATTTCCGAGGCAGAGCGCATCGTGAAATCGTGGAGTACGAAGTAGCGATTTCGCCAAGGGCTCTTCGAGATCTAAACGCCATTTGGGCATACATCGCGAAGGACTCACCGACGGAGGCCGACCGCCTCGCCCTACGCCTGACCGCGGAGGCCAGCGGTCTTCGATCTTTTCCGCTGCGCGGTCAAATGATGGAAAATGCACGCGACGCTCGCTTTGTTGTCTTGCAATCCTACCTGATCGTTTATCGATTATTCACGGATAGAAGGAAAGTTCGCGTCCTGCGGTTTTGGCACGCCGCACGAGACATCCAGCGCCTTCGTCTATAGCTAGGCCATGCTCCCAAAGCTCCTTACCAAAATCCCCGGCCCGAAGTCGCGGCGGCTGGCGAAGGAGTTGCGCACGCATGAATCGCGCAATGTCACTTACGTTTCGCCGAAGTTTCCGGTTTTCTGGGCGAAGGCCGAGGGCGCAAATGTGTGGGATGTTGACGGCAACCGCTTCCTCGACCTGACCAGCGGCTTTGGTGTCGCGAGCCTCGGGTTCGCGCCAGCGCCAGTCGTTCGCGCGATGCAAAAGCAGGCCGCGACGCTTTACCACGCGATGGGCGACGTGCATCCGACGCAGGAAAAAGTGGAGCTGTGCCGCAAGCTTTCGCAGCTTACCTACGAGGCGTGGGACATGGGTGCGGGCAAGGCGATCCTGACCAACTCCGGCAGCGAAGCGGTCGAGGCGGCGCTCAAGACCGCGTGGCTCGCGACGAAAAAGCGCGGCGTGCTCGCGTTCACCGGCGGCTATCACGGGCTCGGCTACGGCGCGCTCACGGTTACCGGCCGCAATCTTTTCCGCGATCCGTTCGCGCCGCAGCTTGCGGATTTCGCCACGTTCGTGCCGTTCCCCGATTGCACCCACTGTCCCTTCGGCGCCACGCCGCGCGAACCCGCCGCCTGTCCACCGGATTGCCTCAATACCTTTTTCATCCGCATGGAAAATCTGCTCAAGCAGCATCGCGACATCGGCGCAATCCTGGTTGAGCCGGTGCAGGGCCGCGGCGGGGAAATTGTGCCGCCGGGCTGGTTCCTGCCCGCGCTGCGTTCGCTGGCCGATCGCGCCGGCGCGCTGCTCATCTTCGACGAAATCTACACCGGGTTCTATCGCACCGGCCCGCGCTTTGCCTGCGAACACGGCGCGGCGCGGCCCGATCTCATCTGCCTCGGCAAGGCACTCACCAGCGGTTTTCCCCTCGCCGCGTGCGTGGGGCGCGCGCAGGTGATGGACAATGCGTGGCCCGAATCGACCGGCGAGGCGCTGCACACGAGCACGTTCCTCGGCAATCCGCTCGGCTGCCGCATGGCGCTGGAGTCGCTGCGGCTGCTCGAGTCGGGCAAGTGGAGCGCTCGCGTGGAAAAGCTCGGCGCGCATCTCGACGCCCGCTTGCGCGAGCTGCGCACAAAGTCGAAGTGCTGGGGCTGGACGCGCGGTCTCGGCCTGATGCGCGGACTGGAAGTGCTCGACGAAACGGGCCAACCGGACGCCGCCCGCGCCGGACAGATTGTCGAACAAATGCTCGCGCGCGGGATTATTCTGCTCAGCGGCGGTGTCGCGCAAAACGTGCTGTCCTTCACGCCGCCGTTCGTGATCACCGAGAAGGAGATCGACTTTGCGGTCGCGAAACTTTCTGAAGTTTTTTAGACAGGAGGAACATGAGGCACATGAAAGGAAAAAGGCATTCCAACCTCTTGTCCCTCATGTTCCTCCTGTCTATTTCCAGTTCCCCGCGCGCCAGTAAATCACGATGTCCTTGTTGCGCCAGACTTCACGCCACTCGGGGCGGGACTTGAGCAATTCGTTGAGCTTCCAGTTGGGCTCGAGCAGGATCGAATCGTAGTTGCCCTCCTTCAGCTTTTCGTCCCAGCCCGCGTGGCCTTGGATCGTGTCGTTAAAGCGGAAGACGAGATCGTCGCCGTAGAAATCGCCGCGGTCATCGATGCTGACACGGAAATCGGGCCGCATGGCCCAGAGCAACGGGCCGGCATTGGCCGTGGTCGTGAAGGGCCGCTGAAAACGGTCGGGGTGGTCGCGCAGGAAAGTCACGAGTTGGGGCGATACCATGCGGCCGACCGTGATCGGCTTGAGGAGCGGAGCGTGGACAAAGAGGATGGCGAGCACCACCGCCGCGATCAACGCCAGCCACGCATCGCCACCGGCCTCGCGCTGGCGGGCCTGAAACCGGTCGAGGATTTCCTGCACGAGCGGCACGCGCGGAATCAGCACATCCAAATCGCGCGCCAGCGGCACGGCGGCGGTCTCCATGAGCAGCAATACATGGCGCTGGGCCTTCATGCCTTCATAGAGAAAGAAGATCACCGGCAGCACGTTCTCCCACTTCCAGGGCGGTGCAGCCGTGCGGTCCCGGGCGAGCAGGCGGCGCAGGCGCGTGAGCGCGATGACCGCTCCGATGAACATGATGGTGATGGCTGACATGGTCGGCGTCCGGAAATTCGGCGGCAGGTATTCGATCCAGAGCGCCGCGCTCTTCAGGCCGGTCGCGAGGTGAAAGACCGCATGCCACAGCCCCCAGCCCCACGGATTGAACCACGTCGCCAGGGCGCAAAGCCCGGTAAGCCCGACCCAGGGGATGATGGGCGCCGCATGGCCGTTGGAAAGGCCGGTCAGCCGGTCGACCAGCCTTCCGCCCATCGCCAGCGCAAGAAATAGGAGCGCACCGATCCACCCGGCGTGCAGATTGGCCCAGGCCACGAAGATCAGCGGCAGGCAAATCCAGTCCCGCGTCAGCGGCGCCGCGCGGCGGTTCCAGACCTCGACCACCAACGCGAAAAAAAGATAGGTGAACAGGACCGGACGCGCGGAAAAGTGAATCACCAAGGTGCTGGCCGCCAGCAGGGTGACTATCACCACCGGCACCAGACCAACGCCGGACTGCAGGACTGTCCGGTAGATGCCCAGGACGGTTGCGGCAAAAATCGCGTAGCAAAAGGCGCAGACCAGCGGCAGTCCTCCCGCGCGATAGAGCTCACCCACCGTCGCCTCGAACGCCCATTCGAAATCGGTCCACGGCGCGCCCGCCTTTGTATAGCTTAATGGATCGGCGTGCGGAATCCGGCCGGTTTCGAGGATGAACTCCGCCGTGCGCAGGTGCCGGCCCACACCGGGATCGGCGAAAATCCGGCCCGGTTCGACGAACATGACCGACTCGATGGCCAGGAACAGGAAAAAGCCCAGGGTCGGCAACCACCAGATCGGCTTCGTCGGGGACTCGAACATCGGGAAGACGTTAGAAGCCCTGAACGGCGGCTGTCACCGCCAATTCCACGCGAAACAGCGCTAGTGCGAGGCGGAGGCGCTGCTCAACGAGGAACCGATATTGGAATAAATCGTCTTAACCTGGCCGCCCATCGTGATTAACACGCCAATGGCTACAACGGAAATAATTGCAAGAATGAGCGCGTACTCCACCAACGTTTGCCCGCGACGTTGACCCCGCCCCCTGATCTTTCCGTTCTTCATAGGATTAAACTAACAGGGGAGTGCATAAAACTTCAATAGATAAATGATTTTCCCTCAAAAATATAAACGTAGCATTCTTTAGACGCAATTCGTTCGCTCTCGATCTCCGTCTCCTTGAGCACTACACTCGCCCCTCCATGCCCTCCGTATTTATCAAGACCTACGGTTGCCAGATGAATGTCCGCGATTCGGAGCAGGTCGCGCGTGATTTGGCCAACCGCGGTTACGAGCTGGTCGACAAGGAAGACGGCGCCGACGTCGTCCTGCTCAACACCTGTTCCGTACGCGACATGGCGGAGCAGAAGGCCATCGGCAAGATGCAGACGCTGGAAGGCCGCAAGAACCGCCGCCAGCACCAGGTCATCGGCTTCCTGGGCTGCATGGCGCAGAGCCGGGGCGCTTCGATTCTTGAGGAATTGCCGGGCGTCGACCTGGTCCTTGGCACGCAGAAATTCCATGAAGCAGGCCGTCATATCGATGAGCTTTTCCGCGCGCGGGTCGAGAATCCCGGCGCGCGGCCCGAAGCGATCATCGACGTCGCAGAAGAAGCCGGCTCTCAGAACAGCATCCGCGACCACGTGCTGGCGCCGAAGCAGGTGAGCGCGTTCGTCTCGATCATGCAGGGGTGCAATATGCATTGCACCTTCTGCATCGTCCCGAGCACGCGCGGCGAGGAACGCTCGCGGCCCATCGGGGAGATCGTCGCCGAGGTCGAGTCGCTGGTTGCGCAGGGTGTGCGCGAGGTGACGCTGCTCGGCCAGATCGTGAACCTCTTCGGCCGGCATGAGTTCCCCGCCGTCGGCGGCCGCTCGCCCTTCGCGCAGCTTCTCCATGCCGTCTGCGCCGTGCCGGGCCTCGACCGCGTGCGCTTCACCTCGCCGCATCCGATCGGCTTCAAGGATGACCTCGTCGCCTGCTTCGCCGAGTTGCCCAACCTTTGCGAGCACGTCCACCTGCCGGTGCAATCCGGCAGCGACCGCATCCTCAAGGCCATGCACCGCGCCTACACGCGCGACAAGTATCTGCGCCTCGTCGAGAAGCTCCGCGCCGCGCAGCCGCGCATCGCCTTCACCACGGACATCATCGTCGGTTTCCCGGGCGAGACGGACGAGGACTTCCAGCAGACCTGCGACCTCGTGAGCGAAGTGGGCTTCGACAACGGCTTCATCTTCCGCTACTCGCCTCGCCGCGACACGCCCGCCGCCAGCATGGAGGGCCAGTTGCCCGAGCACGTGAAGATGCAGCGCAACCAGATGCTCCTGCGCCTGCTCGACCAGATCGCCGACGCGCGCGTGCGCGAGTTGCTCGGCACCGAGGACGAAATCCTCGTCGAGGGCGAGAGCCGCACCAACGACGCGCGCTTCCAGGGCCGCACCCGCACCAACCGCCTTGTCCTCATCGAGGCCAACGAGCGCTGGCGCGGCCAACTCCTGCCCGTGCAGCTCAAGGAATCGACCGGCTTCACCTGGTACGCCGATCCGCTGCTGCAGCCGGAGACGGTGTGATGAAAGTTCGTGAAGCCATTCGATTGATCGAGGCGGATGGTTGGTATCTTGATAGAACTCGGGGAAGTCACCGCCAGTTCAAGCATCAAACCAAACCGGGACTGGTGACCGTCGCCGGCAAACCCGGTGACGATCTTGCCCCCGGCACGAAAAACAGTATCTTCAAGCAAGCAGGCCTGAAATGAGCAAGTACCTCTTTATCATCGAAAAGACCGATACCGGTTACTCCGCCTACTCTCCTGATCTGCCCGGCTGCGTTGCCACGGGCACGACTCGGGAGGAAACTGAACGCGAGATGAAAGAGGCCATCGAATTTCACATTGAGGGTCTTCGCCTGAATGGTGATGACGTGCCAGCGCCGAGTTCCATGGCCGTCTACTGCGATATCGCTGCTTAGTCCCGTTTGCAGGTAAGGCGTGACGGACAGATCGCCATGCGCATCCACCACATCGCGATCATCGCGTCGCACTACGCGCGGGCGAAGGATTTCTACACGCGCATTCTTGGCTTCGAGATCATCCGCTAGTCTAGACGTATCGTGAGGAGCGCAAGTCGTACAAGCTCGACCTGCGCGTGGGCGAGGCGGTGATCGAGCTCTTCTCGTTCCCGAACCCGCCGCTGCGCGTGAATAATCCCGAGGCGCGCGGGCTGCGTCACCTCGCCTTCACCGTGCCGGACTTCGACGCCATGCGCGCGCGCCTGCTCGGCTTCGGCCTCGCGCTCGAGGAAGTGCGCATCGATCCCACCACCGGCCGGCGCTACTTCTTCTTCCGCGATCCGGATGATTTGCCGCTGGAGATCGTCGAGTCCTGAAGCGCCCACACGAAGCGCCACGGCTTCTTCGCCCAAACGGCGCCCGCGTAGTCGACGCCGATGCGCGGCGTGCGCTTCACGTCACCCGCGGGCACCCGCACGCCCCGGTCCTCGATCCAGATCAGCTCGCCCGCGATCAGGTCGTGGCGATTGTGCCGCATCTCGATCCCGAGCGCGGCGCAGACTCGGCCGGGACCGCTCGCCCAGTCCTTTTCCGCGATGCCCTTGCGCCGCCTCCGCACGACGTCGTGCCCGGCGATGATCTTCACCGCGCGCACCAGCACCGCCTCGGGCGAATCGCGCGGGCCGGTGACAATGTTGAACAGCCTGTGCATGCCGTAGCAGAAGTAAACGTAGGCCGCGCCGCCCGGGGCGAACATGATGTCCGTGCGCGCCGTGCGGCGGTTGCCGAAGGCGTGGCTGGCCGCGTCCTCGATGCCGCCGTACGCCTCCGTCTCGGTGATCATCCCCTCCGCATAACCGTCCGCTGCGCGCACGCAGAGAACCTTGCCGAGGAAGAACCGCGCCGCGCGCGTCGGGCGTGGATCGGCGTAGTCCTCGCGGGTCAGGATGCGCTTCATGCGTGCCCCTTCATGTGCCTCATGTTTCTCCTGTCTAAAAGCCTTTCTTCAGTATAAAAAGACCGTCCCGCTTATGCCTTCCCCCACGCACACCCTCTGGCCGCTGCTGCCGGCCCCGCTCGCCAACGAGATCCTGCTCTCCGTCCAGAAGACCAACAAGAAGCTGTACCGCACCGCGCTCGAGGTCATGGCCCCGCGCATGGGCGTGCGCGTGCCGATCCTCATCGAGATGCCCAAGACCCAGCGCCACGCCACGTGGATCCAGATCCTCGGCCGGCCGGAGATGGAAGTCCTCAGCTTCAACCTCGTCTCCACCTGGCTCATCGACACCCAGACGCCCATGCTCTGCGCGTGGCTCGACGCCCTCGGCATCGCCCATGGCGACAACGGCTGCGCCGACGAGTTCCCCGAGCAGCCCGACCCCGCGCTCCTCAAGAAGGGCGTCGACACCCTGCTGGCCAAGTTCGACCCCACCGTCGTCTCGATCTACCTCCGCGCCTTCAACTGCATCGACGAGACCCACTGGCCCGCGCTGGACGACCTCCTCGTCACCGACCCGCGCCTGGTCCTGAAGCGGGAAGTGGCCGCCGCCTAAATCGCCTCGGGAGCCTATAAAAATAGGTGATTTAGAAGCTGCTGTTGATTTAGCAACAGTTTGGTCACAAGGCGCATTGAGCATTTGACGCCCGCCCATCGCGCCTTAGGCTTATAGCTCCAACCAAACGAAAATCATATGGCCTACAAATACGCAAACAAACAAGAAGCCCTCCTCGCCAAAGTGAAGGGCAAAACCGGCAAGATCTCCGACAAGACCCACGAAGAGCACCTCAAGCTCTACACGGGCTACGTCAACAAATCCAACGCGCTGCTCGAGGCCCTCGAGACCCTCGGCGTGCCCGATCCCGCCGACCCCAAGATCGCCAACCAGATCTCCTCCCGGATCCGCGACATCAAGGTCGACCTCACCTTCGCCCTCGGCGGTCTCAAGAACCATGAGCTCTACTTCAACATCCTCGGCGGCGACGGCAAGCCCACGGGCAAGATCGCCGAGCTCATCGACCGCGACTTCGGCTCCTTCGACAACTACAAGAAGGACCTCAAGGCCACCGGCATCGCCGCCCGCGGCTGGGCCTGGACCGGCATCGATGCCGAGACGGGCAAGCTGCTCAACTACATCGGCGACGCGCAGAACACGTATCCGATCTGGGGCGTCACGCCGCTGCTCGGCCTCGACGTTTACGAGCATGCCTACTACGCCGACTTCTTCACGGCCCGCGCCGGGTACATCGACGAATTCCTGAACTACGTCGATTACAACGCGGTCAACGCGCTGTTGCCGAAGTCGTAAATATTCGCGCGGACGCGAGACGAAAAGCGCGAAACGAAAAGCCCCGGAGAGTTTTCTCTCCGGGGCTTTTTTGTGCAGGCCTTTAGTCAACCCCTTCAGAGACCTCTGCAAAAGTCGGTCTTAGCAAGCTGGAGGCTTGCCAGCCATGTAGCCGGTGGTTGAGCCCGCGGCGGGCGACACCACCGGTTGGCTTGCGCGAAGTCCCGATCCTGAAGGGATCGCAGC
>Ga0209611_10013992_pt1 | contig 10861 bp, 6 predicted proteins | sample S1TSphgellanicum_3_FD_187693 | JGI IMG/M metagenome (GOLD analysis project Ga0209611, IMG submission 187693) | Host-associated microbial communities from peat moss isolated from Minnesota, USA - S1T2_Fc - Sphagnum magellanicum MG (SPAdes) (version 2) | ecosystem: Host-associated > Plants > Peat...
ATCTCCAACGAGTGGAAGCTCAAGAATGATCGGCATTTTGTGGAGTTGGTCGTACTGGAGCACCTTCATCCTCACTTGGTATGTCTGAGTTTGTTTCTGTTGTGATTTATCTTCCTGCACTGCTGGGTGATTTTGTTACCTCCATCTGGATTGCAAACTGGGACAAACCTGATCATTCCAGTGAGATTGGCAAACCTATTTCTCCAGGGAATAACAGAACAACATGAACACTGTTCTACCTTTTTGTCAATCTCACCAGAATGATGCCCATTTGTTCTTGAGGAGCAAAGGATCTCTCCATCATGTTTGTAGAGCATATGCATGGAAAGTGATCAATGCTGCCTGAAGCTCTAATTTGCATACGGACAACAATTGTCAGGTTTCTTGTTCCCTTATTGCAAGGCTATGAGGATGCGGGAGACTTCACTGTTACAAAACGTCTCAAGACAAGTGTTCAGGGAAATCTCATGTTGTATGGTGCGGTGGGTGTTGTGTCGATGATTGGAGTTTTCATTATGGTCTTCATGGGAACCTTGCATTGGTAAAAAAATACCCACCCCCGCACACACACACTGTCTGTCTCTTCCACCTATATCAGGCTGAAATGTATGTTGTGGCTGAGAAGAAGAAAGAGTTTCACATTCAAAGGAGGAAGAAGATTGGGAGACCTTGCTTACTTGATCACATTCAGTGTTTTTTTTTTTTTGGGGTGAAATTTTGTACTGTGGCAACAAAAACAAGAATCCAGTGCGAAGTGTACAAAGGGTTTTTGTGGGAAAAAATACAAAAAATTTGCCATACTTGTGAGGGGAAAAAAAAGTCAGAAGTATATTTAGAGAATGAGTTCCTGTAGGTCGCCAGAACAAAGCAGGATTTTAAAAAATTTCTACTTTCCTGTCCAACCTCTAGCCAAATTTGGCCCATTCCTCTTCTGGATGACTGCCAGTCCACCTACTTGACAAAATTGCCCCAAAAAAAAACCCTGATCACATTAGCTTGAAATGTGCGGTTTGCTGGGGCTTGACTGACAGGAATAAAGTGCTTGGAGTAGCCATAGCCTGCTCCAATACCTTTGGGCTTGTCACTGGTGCCTTCCTGCTTGGTTTTGGCTTGGTTGAAATTCCACGTAGTATGTGGCGTAATGCTGATCTGCAATACCGCCAGAAAGTCCTCTCACACAAGATTGCCAAGGTTGCTGTAAAACTGGATGATGCGCACCAGGAGCTGTCAACAGCCATCGTCGTATACCTTACTCTCTCCCTCCTTCAAGTTCCATTTTTTTTGCTGCAGTATGGAATTTTCTCCTTCACTCGTCCTATTGTAGCTGGCTAGCTAGCTAGCTATATAGTCAGGCTTGTTGTCTGTTGTTCTGTCCAAAACCTAATGTCAAGGGCATGTTTGTGTGCACATTCTCTGGCAGATCGCACAAGCAACTTCCAACCAAATGTCAAGGCATGACTCATTACGCCCCTGTATGGATGTGATTGATGAGATCATGACACAAATGGTATGTCCCCTCCTCATGCAAGCATCTTACTTCAGCAATCTAATGTGTTTTGAAATCAGTGTCTCTGACAAATGAATTCCTTAAAGCTGCAGCAAGGCAGCTGTAAAAATCTGGCTGGTATGGACTGATTTGTGTTTGCCTGATTCTGTTGATGAACTGACAAGTCAATGATTTTGCAGGTGAAGGAGGATCCAGCATTCAAACCATCAGGTGGAAGAATGGGTGAAAGTGACATGGATTACGACACGGATGAAAAATCCATGGCTGCACTCAAGAGGCGCCTTCTCAAAGCACAGAGTTCTTACTACCGATACAAAAGGTAAATTCAATTGTGCAGTACCCACCAGGTTCTTTCTTCTTCTCCTTTTGAGTCTTCTTTGATCTAATGCCCATTTTTTCTCTGCAGTGGTGTGTTCTCATACTCAAATGGGTGCAACAGCAACTCTCTGCATGCTATAATTGTGTTTCCCCATGTGCTTTAGTTTTCTTTTGATGATCTTGTTTGGAGTGAAGTGGCAGCCAGGGTGAATGATGATGATAGTTTGGGTTCGGCAGTGATTATTCAGGATATGTGTGGGAAGCCCTGGAGTTGGAGGAAACTGTGAAGAATCTGGAACGGGGGCAAGTTTCTTCTGACTGGTATCAGTTTTCTCTCTCGTTTTTGGGATTTGGGTTCTTCTCTTTTTCCCTGTTCACTTGTATGTTGTTGGGATTTGAAACTGCAATAACATGATTATTAGTTTGTCATCTCTCAATTCTAGTTGGGCTTTGCTTGAATTTTAGCTATGGAGAAGTAAGGCCAGAAGATTAGCCACCAAGGTGGTTACTCTGAGATGGTGTGCTTAAGCTTTTCAGGGCAGCCCGTCCCTGTCCTCGCCTTGAGTGTGTATGGAGTAACCCAATTTAAGTTGATGGTTTTTCTTGGAATTATGTTTTAGGTGTTTCATTTCAAGCATTCAGCCAATGCGAACAGGCTCTTTTGCAACTATTCAACAGAAAGCTGGTAATCCTTGCAATACCCATCTTGGTTTGGTGCAAAGTTTTTTTTCCTCAAATTTGTGAGGTAGGTTTGTTGGTGATCATCCACAAGATGACTTAGCCAAATTTGGCTACACATCAGAGAGGCCAGTAGAAAAGTTTAGGAATCATGCTATAGTTTGGCAACATGCTACAACCTATTGTCTAAATTTGGTGACTTCAAAAAAAAGTTCCTCATCATGTGGCAACAGAGGGCCATTTCTTTTGAAAAATAGACTTTGTACTTCACAAGGCCCTTTTTTCTGCCACCAGGTTGTGAAATTTTGCCAAAAAAAATTAATCACTGTTTGGCACACTGTGAAATTGGCTTGAATTCCAATTTGTGTGAGATATTGAAATGTAGCTGGTGCTTAGTTTTGGATTGCATGTATGGCTGAGTGGAGTCAGTCAATCAAGTGTTTGCATTTTGAGATTCACCAGGCCCATGAGATAACTGCCACTGGCTAGCCCCAATTGGCTCTTAAAAGCTTGCAAATCGAGGTGTTTGTGAGCTCACAAATGGGTGCCAGAAGTTTTTGTCAGCAACTTCCTACTTGATGTCCTTGTGTCCTTCTTGTAATGTTTTACAATCCAGCAAGTAACCCACCATCTCCAGACCTGTAACCCAGCTGCTCATGGTGTGTGTGTGGGCGGTTGTGCAGAATATGTGTGGCGTTGCATCTTGAGGCAGCAATTGGTCAAAATGCTGGCTGCATTGTTGGGCATCATGTCGGTTGTGATCGTCATGGCAGAGGCGACTCTATTGTTTGAAGCTGACCTGTCCCTCTTTTCTGTTATCCTCAGGATGGTAGATGAGGAGGTGCTTTTGCAGGTGGGTTGGTAATTACTTTCTGGGTACAAACTGGAGCTCAATCACTATGTTTCATGCTAGTTTTATATTCCTTTCTCCTGCATGGAGGTTGTCATGGGCTACAATCTAGCTTTGTCTAGCACTTAGGGACCTGATAGTTTTGTGGAAGGATGCCACAAAATTCTCAATTTTCTTAATCCTGTGAGATGGGTTATCTTTGAGTGCCTTATGCACACTGGAAGAGCAAGTTAAGTCTAGGAAATGGTGCTTTCTGACTTCTGTATTTTTGAAAGAAGCAGATGGTAATAGAAAAAACTCTGTGGCATGCAGGTTGTGGCATTTATACCTTTAGCATACATGTGTGTGTGCACGTATTTCTCTCTTATTAGGCTTGGGATGATGACCATTTATTACTTGGCACCCAAACATACCAGCTCTGTGAGCCTCCTCATGCTCTGCTCGTAAGCTGCTCTTCCAATTGCTGCTGCTGCTGCTGCTGTTGTTGTTCGTTGGTTGATAAACATCAGAAAAAGTCTGCAGGAGTTTGAGAGCTGCTGGTTGCATTTTGCATGTGAAGATTTCTCTGTCTTTTGTTTTTATTGTCTGGGTGTTTCTTGAAGCTTGGAACATATGAAGAGGTAGACGAGATTCATTCACCTTTTGCAGATGAGAATGTCATGTGATCCTCTACTGTAAGGGGCTGATCCTTACATGGGATGTGGGATACAGGATGGTGGCTCGTTATGCAGCACCCTTATGTTACAACTTTCTTTATCTTATTCGCCTCCGCACACGAGATGGAAAACCAAGCTTGACTGTTTTTGAGACGGTATATACCTCACAACCCCGTTGCAAGTCAATCTTGCTTTTGTGGGCTTTCTTGTACTGCCAATGCATGAGTCTCTTGACATATAACAAAAACGTCGTAGACAAGTTGTGCTTGAGGTTTTGGATAATGCACTCTTGGAGCATCCTAAACCCTAAATCCTAAAAACCCTAACCTCCTAGAGCACAAGTACGTTGGGTCCTGCACAATTTTTCCTGTTAAGAAACAGAACTGTTGGTACTATGGTAGCTAGTCACTGCCATCCGTGATGGAGTAAGTGATTGTCTGTCACTCACAAGGTTATGATGGAACTCCATTCTCAACCATGCATTTTGTTTGTTGGCCAGAACCAACACAACAGTCTGCAGCTTCAAATTTTCTTTTGTGGAGTTTCTGTACAAAAACAAACAAACAAGCAAGCATTGATAATAACTTCTCTATTTGTTTTCTTAATGCAGAAGATGGGCACAATGACAGGCACTCATAACAGTCTTGACTCGCAGAATGACACAATCCTGGAGCAAGTAAATCGGCATTTTTTCCTTTTGAATGAATTCATGAATAATGTTTTGTGTAGATCACATGTCCTTTACCAGTTGTAGTCTGACTGACAATTTGCTTCCTTTGGAGGTTGATCTGCTTGTTGGGTGTAGTCAAGAGCATGCCCTGCTGCAACCATCTCTATGCAGCCTATCTAGTTAGTTAGTGGCAACAAGTACAGGAACTGAAATCTCAGTAACTATGTTAGCATAAACAGCTCTTCTATAGGCCTTCTTCACTCTAACCTTTTCTGCAAATCTTTTCTTTTGAATGCAGAGGATGGGTGCAATGACGGACACATTCAATAGGATATACCCGATCTTCATGGTCATTTACACTGGCCTGCTGGCGAGCAATGTACTTGATCGAATGATGGATGCATTTGGAAGCTGGCGCAGGTTTCGGAATGACGACACTGAAGATGCCCAAGGCTTTGATCCATCGGGTCTCATCATCCTCCGGAAAGGTTTGTAACATGGTTGTGCTGGGTGGGTGCTTATTAAGAAACCGTCTATATTTGCAGTAAAACAATCATAGAGAGGATCATGTGTGGTTGCAGCTAGTGCCATCTGCAATCCTAGATGCAGCCAACATAATTATGCCCTGTGTTCTATGCTCTGATTTTCACTCAAAATTTTCCACATGCTCGAAATCAAGAAGCTATTGAATCCTTGAATTCAAATGCTCAATAAATTCTCTCTATATTGAAATCATAGCTCATATCCTTCACATTATCAAGAGGTGTCTCTGTGGTAGGTATCTGGGTTTAGGGTTTAGGGTTTATGCAAAATCTGAAACTGTTGTTGACATTTGTGGCAACTGGGTTGTGAGTTGTCACAGAGCGGTCATGGTTAGATCAAGGTGACACAGTAGGAGAGAATGTGGTTCCATTGGCTCGCAGTTTTGGCAGTGCTGAGTTTGACCTAGAGTCTGAGAGCAGCCTAATCAAGGTGAAATTCCTTCCCCTCTTTCATCTAAGTTCTAGTTTGAAATTTGTATCATTTTTTCAACAAGGGCAGTGATTGCAACTGAAGTACAGGTTGCAGAATTCTCTGAAAGGTGCTACATTTGTATGGGTAGAACTAAATCAGATATGTACAGGTTGTGGTTTAACATGTGTGTGCAACTTGTCTTCCAGAAACCATCACAGGTACCAGAGAATTCAAGGATAATTAGCACTTCAACAAGTGTGCCACCATCTCTTGGTGTTGGCACCACCCGTGATCGAGCACCAAGTCAAGTAGAGAAGGTGTCAAGCAAGGAAGCAATTGCTTCCAAATATGCCAACCTGCGGGAGCAAGCCAAACAAGCGGCTGCAAAGATACCACCAGCTCAAGGAGGCATTAGTACATCCTCATCATTATCTGCCAAGCCACCTCCAGCAATGATTGACCTGCATACAGCACCAACACCCACTCACAGCAGCAACACCACCACTTTGCAACAAGATTCTGTCAACAAATCCCCATTGTTTCCTTTGAAGTCATGGGACAGCATGAAATCAGGTTTTCAAAATTTCGGGACACGATTCGCTCCTTTGAGACAAGGGCGAGGGAGTAATAATAATAATACTCCATCATCCTCTCAAACTCTTGATAGCATCTTCCAAAGTTTGCAAGCACGAAGAGATGCCAATGACGATGAAGATGGCCTTGATTTGCGGTTGTTAGGTTAGAACTTAGTATGTGAATTGAGAACACTGTTTTTTCCCCTTGTACTTCACATTATTCGCGAACTCATTCATGGTAGAAAAATTCTTCCTTAGTTCCAACAAAGTAGGTATATATAGAGAAAGAGAGACGCAGAAGATAAACAATACAATTACTTTTGAGAGCAGCTATTGGGTTGTAAGCTTCCGGGACTACCTGACAGCTGAGATAATATGATTGATATTCAATTCAAGAAACAATCAAAAGGGGTTGAAAAGGAACTGCAAAGTTCTGCAGCTCAGATGATGCCACACCATTCAATGATTCTCTTACCAATGCACTCAGTTGGAACAGAACAGAAGAGCCGGGTTTCAGTTTTTATCATTTGTTTTGATTTTGACGTGAGAGAAGATGATTCCTGGATCACACACTTTGCATGCAAATCAATCACAAAAGAATTGCAGGTGCAGGAACATGTTAAAGCTCTCACAGAAACTCTTTACTATGGGGGCAGAGCTCGCTCGAAATGAAAATTTTTAAATCTGAAAAGTTTGGAGACAGTTACAAAAGATCAATGGATTATTGCAGTTTGTAGTTTGTACAGCAAGTGTTGAAAAACATGAGTTCTAATTGCAGCAGATGCAGAGAGTCTGAAACGTCTCTAGAACCAAAAAAACTGTCAGTACACTGTTGTAGAGTTGTTGACAGCTACAGTGTTTCGTCAGGGCTTATCTGTTGCCATTGTGCTCTCAACCGTCTCCATGCAAGGCCACTTATAGTGGCTCCTATTCCCAACCCAACCAGGAAAACAGCAAACAAACCAAGAGTTGACACCCACCAGCTGAGCTTGGTTCCATCACTGCTACTCTTGCTCATGTCTTCAAAGATGGACACCTGTTGCTCTGACTCTACCAATGTACCATCTTGAAAGGAGTCAGGGGAGGGGATTTCAATCACATCATGAACTAGCCCATCATGGTTCCCAACATATTGCAATGTCAACTTTTGGCGTGTGGCATGGAGGCGAACATAACCCCACTGAAAAGTCCGGAACAGTGACCAGTCAGGCTCAGGGAACCAAGGGTAAGTGGGATGATTTGGCATTGGCTCATCAACCGGTTGGTGAATTGCTCCCGCCATGCCTATTACAACATGAGTCGGGGATTTGCCTGTTTCGTCACAAGTGTAATTCTGTACAGAACATATCCTCTCATACTTGTGAATGTGACCAGAAAGTGCCAAGCTCACTTTGTTCTCAACAAGCAAGGGCTCTAGTGCAGCCCTTAGTTGTTGTGTTACAGGTGCTGTCACACCTGCCAGATGGTCACTAGAATAGATTGGACGATGCCCTAGAAACACAATGAATGGAGTCCTTTTCCGATCCACCGATTGCAAGTCATTTGCAATGAATGTGTACTGCTCACTTCCAGGTAAAAAATCGGTCTCTGTTGAGTAGTAGAGAAAATGGACAACCCCAATGTCCATTGAGTAGTAAAGGTTTCGGGTATCTGGTGCCCCAGTTCCTGTGGCTAATGACGAGTTCCCAGGCATTTGAAACTGGAGGCTATATGGCACACCGCACTCTCCACCTCCATCATGATGATACGGTGACCATTCCGGCTGGAATGGTTGCTGTGGCCAATTATATTCATGGTTCCCAATACAAACGTGGTAAGGAGCATTAGCAGCAATGGGTTGTACATTATGGAAAAACTCATCCCATAACCATGGTAAACCTCGAGCGTAGCTGATGTCACCAATGTGTGACACAAATATTGGCACATCACCGATTGCATCAAAATCCCTCTTTAGCCATTTCAACGTGTTAATACTTTCAGGTTGGACATATTGGTATGTATGATATGGGAATGATGTTCCCAAATCTCCATACAAGAAGCCTACCGTTTCTTCATTTTGTGGTACATGAGATACAAAGCTGAAGGTTGGGCTCCATCCACCCTCATCACTTCCCACCTGCATGCAGCACCAAGCACTGATCATACGCATTGCTGTGTGTTTTGAATGAGAACTGATTCTTTTCTTCACACCCATCATGTTTTTTCTAGTGCTTTCAATAGAAGTAACTGGATGCATAGTTTGAAGGGGATCAGACTTGCCTGATAAAAGTAGCGTTTCCCTGAGTCTAAGCCCTTCAGAACTGCATTATGGATGAAGCCTGGATCCCGCCAGTAGTAGGAATTTGCAGGGTAATCACACATATCAGTTACATAGTAAGTGAGAGAAGTTTCTTGATCTGTAGTCAAATGGAGTTGGGTTTTGTCTTGTCCATACTTCACGAAACTTGGTATCTCATCTTTTGTGACAAACATGACCCGCATCTCATCCGCGTTGGATGTCAATGCAAGGTGAACATGCATTGGCTCATTATAGTTTGCAAATTCCACCTTTGTGCTTACTGCCCACCGCTTCTCAATGCTTGGTAAAATATTTCCCTCAAAATCTTTGATTTTGTTGGATGCATGTGTTGTACCTTCAAACAATCGGAACTCATACGGTGCCCGAATATTCACTAGCTGTAAAGTGAACGAGCCCTTGCCACTTGCCCACTCAGCAGAAGACTCATTAAGCATAATGTAACCAATGAAATGTTCATCACTAGATTCAGGTGGATTGTACACTCCAATCCAATTATAATGGGAGGGAGACTCAATACCATCCCAGCTGATTGTGACTGAATCACCTGAACTATTTAGTTTTGATGGCAAAACCTCAAATTGCAAAGCTGTGACTATAATACTCCCCTTCAATGGAATTCCAACCAGCAAGAATGCAACAAAAATGACAATAATCAAGCACTCCATAGCAGTGTCTACTCACAACAATCAAAACCTGTTCATCATCAAGACCATCCAAATAGCAGCAAGTGACATTGCCACAACACCCCCACCCCCCCCCCAAAAAACCTGCAAGAATAAGATTCCAGCCCACATGGAGTGTAAGCAGTAACACAAATAATCAGTGCTCCATTAAGATTCATCCTAACATTTCATGCACAACCACTATGCCTATGTTGTAAGACTTTGTCATGTAACACTTTCACAAGCCTCACCTCTAGAGATTTTCAGGTCAGTTTTGAGGCATCATATCACAAGAGAGTACAGACTTCCAAGCTCTTATAAATGTATGAATGTTGTTCAGACAATTCACTTAGCATAGATCCTTCATGGTTGGTGATCTCTTGGAGGATTAGGGTTTATATAGAGAGCTTGCATTTTGGCAGTTCTCACTCCTGGATTGAAAACCATGAGATCCATCCTGTTGGTTGGCGTAAACTAAGGCGATATACACACTCAACATGGAACCCAATTGACTCAAAATCCAAAGAAACAGATTTGATGATTGAGACACTAATTGGATTGAACATTTTCAAAAGCATTTAGACATTTTTGTATGGAAGATTTTGGACATCATTATGAAGTTGCAACATCAGATCTGCTGTGTTTTTTTTCATCTTTCAGAAACCAGAGAATGCAAAGTAGGGCAAGGGTTTACATACCGAGCAATATTTTGCCAGACCCAAATTTGTCAAATCTTATGCACTGTCAAACAATTTGTGAAAGATTTCTTCAATGGAGCTTCTTCACCACCCTGGAGACATTATTGATTCACCTGCAAAGAATAGGTCCAGATGAAGCTTCTTCAGTCAAACCTCACAGAAACATATCAACAAAACAACACACAACCCATATTATTGTTTACCACCAGTAGCAGCAGAAGAGCAAAAGGGGTTTTCCAAAAAAAATCTCTCTGACCTAATTCTTCTTCTTCATCATCATCTTCTTCACACCCTTCACTGCCATTTGGAATGAGAAAAACTTTGAGAAAGATTTCTAGCTGAAATGGGGTTTGCTCAAATCCTCACAAAAGTCAGGCACAGAACATTGAAGAGAAGAAAAGGGATAGAAGAAGAAGCGAGTGATGGGCTCTGTTGATGAGAGATTACTTGCAGCAGTTGAATTGCTTTGCTTGATTACTTGTTTGTTTGCTTGCTTGCTTGCTTGATTGTTTGTTTTGCATGCTTGCTTGCTTGATTGTTTGTTTTGCTTGCTTGCTTGCTTGATTGTTTGTTTTGCTTGCTTGCTTGCTTGCTTGATTGTTTGTTTTGCCTGCTTGTTGCTGTAATGACAAACAAAACCAGACAGAAAAAAAATACCCAACAAACCAAAAAAAAAACCCCAAACCCAAAACCAAAACTTGTTGCTGATGAGTGAGTGAGTGAGTGAGTGAGTGATTTGATGGTAGTAGTGTAGTGATGAGGTGAAATACAACAACCAAACCCAGAAACAAACAACCAACTTTGCTGCTGTTGCAACTGATGATCATGAGCTTGGGAGTGCTAGGGAGTGATGATCATGAGCCTTGGAGAGTGATGATCATGAGCTTGGAGTTGATGGGAATCTGTGTCATTTGGGGATTGTGGCTAGTGTGTCATCACAGTTGAGTCAGAAAGACATTCAATTGGCAATGGGTCCTTCTTATTCCACACACTA
>Ga0209611_10013994_pt1 | contig 10860 bp, 11 predicted proteins | sample S1TSphgellanicum_3_FD_187693 | JGI IMG/M metagenome (GOLD analysis project Ga0209611, IMG submission 187693) | Host-associated microbial communities from peat moss isolated from Minnesota, USA - S1T2_Fc - Sphagnum magellanicum MG (SPAdes) (version 2) | ecosystem: Host-associated > Plants > Peat...
TTCAATGAGAAATAAAATTTTTAATTGGTCCTAGAAACATGTGACCTAAATTATTGAAAAAATCCTTGAAAATCAAATATTGATGAAATTTGAATCAAAATTTGAAAACATTGGTAGTGTTTTTGAATATGAAAATTGTAAATTTAAAAACAAATTGAAGTTTTGATATGGCTACTTATTTTATGTTGTTAAAAATTCATAAAAAAAATTTTGCATTTTTCATTTTTTGTCCTTGTTAGTTTGCTTTCACTCATTTCCTTAGTTTTTTTATCAAACATTAATAGAAGTTGAGGTGCACATGGGTGTGTAAATTACAAACCTATGGCATGTAATTTAATTCCCAATAGATGGGATTAAAACAAATTCACAAGTTGGAATGCAAAATGATATCAACTTGCACAAACCAAACAAGAGGATAATTTGTGTTAATGAGAGAAAAAAAATGCATGGATGAGTCATGAACAAGTCAAATTCATAAAACACACCATGGTCTATATTTGGAAAACCTAAAAATTCATGATTCTTATGTTCAATTACAATTTGCAAAATGTTTTATCACTTGGGACTATTTAAGATTCCCTTCCTTGCATTCCCTCACATTTATGCAATAAGTGTGCTTGAGTTTCAAAACATTCTCTCAACCTACTTCCATTTTATTTCCCACTTGAGAGTTGAAGCAAAATAGAATATATAAACATATTAGGTTTACAATCTATTGTTAAGTTGATAAAAGGTAGCAACATGAAACCCAAGATAAACAATTTATACATTGAATGTTTTTACTTAAATGATAAAAAAAAGATTCTTCTTCATTATTGTGTATTATTTAAAAAAATTTCACATTATAAAAAAAGTCAAAAATAGGTTTTTAAAAATGCGCATGTAATTTTTGAAGTATAACTTTTTGTAATTATGTTACATTTGTTTCAAATATGCGTTAAGTATGTTTTGACATAGAGAAACTACAATTTTTTTTTCAACTCCTTGCTTGAATATACAATGATCTTTATATTTTAACCTAGTAGATATGTATATTTCAGGAATCTTTTTAATGAAAACCTACTTTTGAACACTATATTGAGTAATCAATTTCAAAAGCACTTGTTTTCTACTTTAATTATTCAAAAGTTCTTAAAAATTTGTAATCAAAGTATATTAAATTCAATGGAAAGAAAAATGATTTTGTAATGCAACTTGAATATATTTTGAGAATAGTTTCTTATATTTTTGTCAAAAATTGTCTAATTTTCAAACTCATCTTTACTTTGTCAACTTTTGTTTTATACTTAACCATGTTTTCATCCTACAAGAAAAGGGCAATGTCTTCATTGACATTTATATTTTTCGAAGTCATCATACTTTATGCAATTTTTTTCCAAGTTTTAATCCATTGTAATTTTTTGGCCATTGCACATATCAACTTTTGAAAATGTGAACTTGCCTCAAACAAATCTAAGAGTCTTGAAGTTTCCAACACTTTTTGACAAGTTAAAGAAGGCCTTTTGTTGACCCTCCACCTTGGTTTCATCAAAAGACCTAAATTAGTTTAATTGACAAAACCTTTGCTTGGAAGATAATTCTCTGAATCCCATATTAAGTAAGAATTCAAATCAAGCTTATTCTTGACCTAAATTATTGACATAATTCATTTTAGTACTTTGCATTTTAATCATAATAATCAAACCTATTGAAAAGTTTTGCCTATTAAGGTATGAGGGTCAATGTCAAAATCTCACTAGATTTCAATCTTTTTCAATGGTATAAAGAAAACTCAATTTGGAGAAGATTTACAATTTGCACTTTTGTCACAAAAAATTAAAATACCCATGGGATTCCAATTATTCAAGTGGATGACTCCCAAAGTGAGAATCCACTTAGGAGTGTTGGGACTCACATTTTTTCACACTTGTGGGAATGTGCTTGAATCTTGGGGAGGTGTTGAAACACTTTTTCAATTTGTTTCCTTTTTCATGCTTTAGCTATGGTTGTGAGCATTATGATCACAATAATGAATGTGCAACAAACACCAACCTTTTTAATGATCCTTAAGATTTCAAAAATGGAAATCCTTTCAAGGTCAAGTAATTGGTCCTAATGAATTTTTTTTATGTAGTGTGTTATTGCATTTTGTAAAAAAGTTTGAAGGTTAGATATCATGCATTGGTTGACTAGATGTACGAACACACCATTGTCATAAACATTTTATCTTCTAGGAGCAACACTAAAAAAAAATCATTCTTGATATTTACAATAGGTAGTTCTATAAGCTTCTTTTGAAACTTTCGGATAAGGATTTGTGGACATCTAATGCTAGTTATTGTATGATGTCCATGTGTACTAATGGGAGGTTATTATAGCTTGTTGAATTGTGGATATTCAAGAAGGTTATTATACTGATAGTAAATGCTTTATGTACATTATTATGGATGAAATATAGATTTCCAAATTAGCTCAAACTTGATTTGAGTTGCAAATATGTCCATGATATAGTAAATTGCAAGAAGGCCAATAACATAATTTTTTACTTTATTTTATTGGCTAGATGATTGATTGACCCAAATGGTGACATTTAAATATTTTCTCATTTTATATTGTTCATTTCTTCATGTTTATGGAGGGGGATGTGGTGTAGTGTATGTTGGATGTGGTAAACATTGATAGAGGTTGAAATTGGGGTGTGGATGGAGACACTCTTAACCTTCCCAACTAGTGTTGAGAAGTTACTAGAAACATGAATAGACCCCAATGGTTATCAAGACAATTCCTAGGATTCATAATCGCAATTTTTATTATTATTATTATTATTGATATAGAACCACATTTTTCATGATTTTTGAAAAATTCAAATAACTAAGCAGAAAATCAATGACTTTTTTGTGGTGAATTTTTTCAATTTCAAAAAAAATTCTATCACAAATTGACTATTTCTAGGAAAAAGTCTCCCAAAAAAGAAATTTAAATTTTTAATATAAAAAATTGCCACAATGGCCTACAATATAAAAGGGTGCTTAAGATTCTCTATTTTCATATTTTGAACATTGTCAAATTTGGCTAAATATACTTATGGATGATCATGAATTGAGCAACATCACAAAATTGAAAAATGAAACACCACATAAAACTATTAATTTTATTAGTTGTTTCATGAAAACCATTAGTCCTAGATAAGGTTTTTTAAATAATTAAAATTTGCAATTCATTTTTTGAATTTTTTTTAAAAAAGAATTGAAACCAATAGTTCTTTGATTCTGAAATATTTTTAAAAATGGAACTCCAATTATTTATAAATTCAAATAATTCCCCAACACTATTTAGAACTAGTGTTGGCAGGCTTTTGGATTCCAACAAGTTTAGGTTTATGCTACAAGTTAAGTTTTAGGATCTCTCCAAATTTGAGGTTCCAAGTTTTGTTGGAACTGCCATCGGAACCTAACCGTGTAACTAAGTTTTTTTCAAAATTGAATTATAATTTGAAATAGGAATGTTGCCCCATTTTAAATAGGTTGAAGTTCAAGAAATCAATAAATAAAAATTTATAATAAAAATATAAGCTTGGCCTTATACTTTAGACATGTTATTGCATTTGATTGGTTGTACATAATTAATATTACATATTAATTTCTATGTTAAACTATGTGCAATAGTTGAATAAACTAATATTACACTCCAAAAAAAAATTTGTTTAGTTGTGTGTAATAGACATGAGATTCGACTTGATCTTAAACTAGACCAATTCTAAATTATTGTAAAAATGATTGGAACCAAAAGTTTTAGAAACCCAAACAACTAGTCTCAAGACTAGACTGAAAGATCCATCCAAAACAAATTCTAGAAACAAAAGTTAGGATCAATTGAGATCAAAGGATCCTTTTGGAAAACGAAGAATGGGACAACATTGGTTAGAACCTCCAATGCAACATTATATTAATGTTTAAAGTTTGATCATCTACTTAAGGTGCATCCACACTTTGTGTTAGGGACTCTAGTGGTGAGTCCCTAACACCATGTTAGTCATTTCCGACTTACACCTACTCACCATGAACATTTTATGTTAAGTTAACATTCACTTAACATTAAGCTTTCGGCCTTTTTAACATTGGGTGCCACCTAGGACACCACCTAGATTTTCATCTAACACAAGTGTGAATGCACCTTTAGATGATAATTGAGTCATCCAATTAGGTTATTAGATTCTAGAAAATTTCAATACTAGGTGGTTCTCAATCTCACCGGTTATTAAAAAAAATTCAAATAACCTAACCTGAGAGAAAGCAGATGTTGTTGCATTCAATTTGAGAGAAAATTACAACTCTTTTTCTCATGATTTCAAAACTTGGGTGATCTTGTTGTTGTCTTGAAAACTGTGCATCGCTCCTTCTTCTTCGGCATGCTCCTTTCCTAATTCTGAGCCAATTGCTGAAATATTAATGTTCATGTGTGGAAGCTCACAATTTCTCACACTTCTCGTTGCAGCTTCTCAACTTCCTGAGATACACCGACAATGAGATACTCACTGTCTTCCTTCACAACATGCACTGCATGTGGAAAATGTGTCCCTGTACAAAACCGAAAAAAAATTCCTTGTAAGTTAGTCTGGTTTTCTCTTCGTGTAACAGCATCTTCCCCTTCCAAGTACACCATTTTTTAACAAGATGCATAATACCAGTTTCGTCAACACATGACCCAACCAATGAGTCTGGTCAATGTCAAAGAGTTCAAAGCATATGGTAAACTATGTGCCAAGTGCAGTGTACATCACAATCAGACTTCAGTTTAACATGGCCTCCATGATGCGGTACTAAGCAATGTGTACCAAAAGAATGATAGTAAGAGGAATGAATGACATGTGGGCAGACTTGAGATGTTGAAAAAAAAATGAAAATGGAAAAGAAATGGAGTGCTATTGAGGAGGCTTTTGGAGAGGAGTAAAGAGGACACACCCGGAGGTAACAGATTCCTGTGCAAAAATTCTAAGCAGGCTCTGCTGTTGACATCCTTGACAATGCGGGTATTTACTTTTCCAGATAGTCTGCAGGTATCGGGGTACCATCAGTCCAAGACAATTATCTCCTAGTATCTTCATTGCACATTCATTTTCATTGGAACTTATGTGTGCATCTTACATGTTGCATCTTTTTGGATATGTAGAGGCTTACTTTGCTGCTCTGAAAATTCTGGGGTAAAGCACAGGGAAATCACTTTGGTCCATATGCCGAGTGCCCTGTAGCCACACAGATTCTGTCCATGATTTCATTCATGACCCATGGAAAGCTCAAAATTGTCCTGACTTAGGAATAAAATAAAACTTCAAGATCAGAGCAACATCTGCACACATCTACAATATCCACTGCACATTTCTCATGCTGCATGAAAACCTCCAAACTCATTGGTTCTGAAATATGTTTCAAAAGGAAGATGTACTTGATTTGCTAGATCAAGATTTATTCCAAAGATTCTGTACAGCGGGGAAACCTCAAAGACCCAAATGGGAGGGTGGGTGGGTGATCCTGGAAATGAAGGGGCAGCAAGAGACTAGCTAGCTCCCAACAAAAAAACTGCCAAACAACCAGTTCACAATGCAAACAAACCACTGAGATCATTGAGCATTTTACCTTGACAGTGATCAACTGTGTGACCAGAGGTTGTCCATCGCTTTCAGCTTCAGCTCTTGCTTTAAGAAACACATTCCGCAAATGCCGCAACTCCTCCCACTCAAATTTTTCATTATTCAGAAACAAAATAGGCGCTTTGCCAGCCAGTCTGTCATAGTGAACCTGCCATCATCATGGTTTGCTCAGAATGCTGGCATTATGTCTTGATGCTCCAAGTTTGCTTCATTACGTACCCTGTTTCCTTTAGTGTAGAGCAGACTTATCCCTTTATGAAGAGCCTAAGCCTCTCTTCAAGTCAGATTACAACCAATTGCTTCTGATCCATGGGCACACCACAGTGGTGAACAAAACTGCTAATCGGACTTCCAAGGAGTAAACTTCTCTTGGAGTTAGGAACTAGGAACTAGGAAGTTTGCTTCAGTTTGAAATCTTGCTCATTGGTTGTCACCACATGCAAGGAAACCTGGACTCTGTGGTACCTGTTCAATGGGTTGCCACCATGTATCTTCTGCAACACAGCATTTGAGTCTCTTGTCAAGCCCACATACAACAATGGCTGTAGATCCTCCAAACGAGTGTCCCCGGATTGCGAGGTAGCTCATATCCAGGCGCCCTTGCAACATAGTCACATTTAGACTGCCTTGTCCAACCACTGCATTGGAGGTTTGTGTGAGTGTCCCTCGATCTAACATCTCGATTACATCCACAACCTTTTGAATCTCTTGAACCCTCTGTAGACCAATTGAAGAAGGATATGTTATTTGACATGGAATTTTTTTGTGTAATTGTGCAAATTGGCTGGAGATAGAAAGTCCTCATAGATCAGAAGTTCAATATCAGCCAAGAACACAGTGTAGAGGAATGCAGATGTTCAGAGCAGACCATGGCAGCTTTTAAAGTTACGGTAATTGGAATTTGAAGAGAAGAGCTGAGCAAGGGAGGTTCCCCACCTGCCTCAGCTGATTGGTGCGATGCTCCATGGGTGTATGATCAAATGGTTTATCAGCAAAGGCATGCTGAATCCAGCGTTTCTTGCCTGTTGTATCAGTGTATTGTGCCGCCACCGCTGAGCCATCCAAATGTTCAGGCACCACCACAACTGCCACCATAATAATAACAGACGAGTATCTAGCCCCCCTTGAATCTTCACTGTACTGCAGTTGGAGCACAGACAACAGGCTAAACAATTGCCCTGGAGAATTGCTTCATCTGATCACAGGCTTTGGCTACTCTTAGTAGAGGTGGCTTGAACAGAATGATTTCTTTTCAAGCCGGTAGGACTTACCAAGAAAAGGTGAGGGAGAGTAGCACATTCATGAGCCACAAGATCACCAAGTACCACATTCCCCTAAAGCAAAAGTTCACACATGTACCAAAATGAAAATTTTGAAAAAACAAAACAGACTTCAAGAATCTGAGAAGAAGTGAGTGTACTATATCCATGAGATGCCATGTCGCAGCAAGCAAGAGTGTAAGTTGTGCGACAAGCCCACATTCCATGTGAAAAGATAACCACAGGCAAACGCTCCTTGTCGCCTTCTTGTTGGATCAATGGCTCACCTACGGATGCATTTATCTGTAACCAGACCCAGCAATGAAGTAGGCCTGCCAAATATTTCCCCATTTTGTAATCCCACATTATCATGAGTCCATCCAGAATTGAGAAGTAGCAAAATCATCATGGCATTCATGTACCTTCTGGCTTGTACTGGATTTTGGCCAGTAGTACATGAGCATACATACAGCAACCATACACTGCATTATGCAAGAATGAATCAAGGACTCAAATTCCTTATGTTTGTGTGGCTGTGAAGCTGAGAGGTTTCAGGTTCATCTCTTAGAGCATCTCTACCAGTGCTCAGTATGTGGCCCTGCACTGGAATTCTTGGATGAGGTACTACAACGGTCAAATCCAGTGAATTCACTGGAAGACTGCTGTGACCCTGGAAAAATGCACAGCTTTCATATCCCTGGAGGAGCTCTAAGTAGTTTAATAAATAGAGCCAAATCATATTTATTGACTGCTCCCTGTTTCTGATTCTCTAGATAGTTTGATTGGTTCAGGTGGCTTGCTATTAGTAGTCTCCAACCTATTTGTACTCCCAGTTTCAGTTTTATGGGTGGAGATGGAAAAAAGTAAGTGAACTGACACTTGATGTGAGAAATATTTTTGCAAGGTCACATACTGAGCAGCACTGCTGGAGATGCTCTTACACTGCCATAAACCCTAAACCCTAAAAGGCAATGCCTGAAAAAGCTGACATCAATCAGTAACAAGATCCTATCTAGGATGGAGAGTATGAAAATCTCACATGCAAGAACCCACAGAAAACATCGGCGAAGCCATGAGGTGGGTAGAATGCTCCTAGAGAAGAACCCATAGGTGTATCTGAGCTCTGGCAACCAGCGTCGAGTATGCGCATGAGAGAAAGACCACTTGGGTTTGGTCTCCGTAGGGTAAAAAAACCTCACCATTGGCGTTCTACATGAAATCTCTACTCTTCCCCCACCAGTCTCCTCGTCCTCCTCGTCGCACGCTTTTCTCTCAACATCGTCATCATCATGAACCTCAGAAACTGCTCCTCTACGAGTCGCATCAGCACCCACCTTCACATCCGAGTCACTTGCAAACGTCCGCAGCTCAAAATCTGCAAACGCAACATGGAAAACACCCAATGGCTTCGGCAAATCCAAAAACCCCATGGCACTGGGATGCCACGCCACTCCAGAGGTTCACTCCACTCCACTCCACTTCAATCCTCCGAGCTTGCAACCCGCGTGTTCAATGTCTTCTCTGCAACTTTTCAGAAGCTCCAGGTCTCAGACTCTACTGCTGTGAAACTTCTCAGCTACTCATACCACCACCCAGTGATACAACAAACTCCACGAGCTCACAGACAAGCGAAATCGGAGCGTAAGGAAAGGAAAAGTGCATCATCATCAGCAAAGGCGAGAGAGCTGAGGTTGGAAGCAAAGAATTGGATGCAAATCCAGGCGTAATTTGTGGCTGCTGCAGCTGGCCACTAGATTGAACTAAATCTTCAATAAATAAATGCATGCCTGCTGCTAATTGCAATCACAGCAAAGGATTGATCGTCCTGGTCCCTCGTCTGGCATCAGCTAGGAGGAACTACCCTTCACCTCATTGGCTCCTTGTCGCCTTTTGGGTAGTAGAAACCCGCTCTTCTTCTCCCCTCCTCATAGAGCTCTGCTTTCACCCTCCCTGCATAGGGTTGACTGCATGGTGTAAAAGAGGTCATAGAGGTATTCCTTATTACTGTAAATAACTTTTTACCATTTTGGCTTAAATTAAATTATTTTTTTAGTTGTTTTGCCAAAATTTTGAAAAAAAATTACTTTATTATTTGTGCCAAAATTTTAATAAAATCAAAATTTTCACTGTCAGGGACGGAGGTTTGAACTGCAGCAGCAGACCTTCAAGACAGGGGCTTAAAACTAACTGAGGCAGTCTAAAATTTAAGATTTAAAATTTAATTAATTATTCAACAATTTGTTGTCGAAATGGTAAAACCTGAGGGCAGTTAAAAATTTAAGATTTAAAATTTAATTAATTATTCAACAATTTGTTGTGGAAATGGTAAAAAAGTATTACTTTTACGGTACTACTACTGAGGCAACCCCTCCTTTGTCCATTCTGTTTGGGGGGGGGTAAAAATCAGCTATGAATTTACTGAGCTGTGTGTGGGGGGGGGGGTGTGATGCAGCAGCAAAACACGCCTGGCTGTCAAAAGTGCCACGTTGACATGGAATTAGGTGTCAAAAGTGTCGGAAACATGCCCAGCGGCAGCACGAAAAATGGCCCTTTCCAAGTATATTTTGGTTTGGAATTAGGTGTCAGAACATGGCCAGAGCGACAGCAGAAAAAAAAAGGGCTTTTCAGGATATTTTGGCTGAAATATTGGAATCTCAAATACTGTAAAACTGCTTTTTGGTTTCGTAAACAATCAAAATGCCCATCTTAGTCTTAGTCATAAAGCTAGTCAAGGGAAATGATTGTTCTGCATTGGCCAATCATAATGATTCGTCCAGGTACTAAGTTTAAAACCATGTCTCCCTTTTCAAAGCTCAGAAGTCAGAACCACTCTTGAGTGTCAGATTTTGAGTGTTGTGTGGGAATATCATTTACTCAGATACTAGTTTGAACCCCGTGCCTAATGCACAGGTGTGTGTGTGTGTGTATTTGACGATACATTACATATGTGCCAAAAAAGTATATTACACAGTGACGACCAAGTGTCGCAGATGACATGCAACAGGTTATCGGACAACACAAAATGCTTTCTCATATTTTTGGTCGAACAAATCACAATTTTTTTTAAAAAAAAATCACTAAACGCAAGTATGCCAAAAAAAAGTCGTGTAGCACAAATTTTTCTAATGTTTGGAAAAAATTATCCAAACTATAGAAAACTAGCAAAAACAAAAAAAAACTGTCCCAAACACTAAAACCTGTGTCCAAATGTGACAAAGTATTTTTTCCTACCAAAAGAAAAGATGCATTTCTCAAAAAAATTGCAATTTTTTTCTTTGAGAAAAGGGAATATGTGAAGAAAAATCCTCTTTTATTTTTTTGAGAGTTCTAACTCATAATTTTGAGAGAATTCACCATGAAACAAATTGGTGGGTTGGGTGGATAATTTTAATTTAATTTATTTCTAGTTTGATGACATCCGTTAAAAATATTATTAATTTTCAATTCACTATATATATGTGTGTATTCCACTCTTTCTTCACCCCATCGGAGTAAATAGACCATGACGGGATGGATGGATGATCGAATGAATGTGAAGCATGATTTCATCCATTTGTCTCATCATTGCAGGGCTTTGACATGTGTGCCATCTCTTCCTATTGTTTTCTCCCCTGCATCGCGTTTGTATTCCACTCTTTCTTCGCCTCGTCGAAATAAACTGACCATGACGAGACGAATGGATGATCGAACGAATGAACGAATGGATGAAATGATGTTTCACGATGCCCTTTACTATATGTAATACTCTTTGGATATGGGTAAGGACTTTTTTTTCTCCTTTTTTTTCAAAATCAAGATGCCGTCAAATGCATACTCAAGGTTATGTAAATTTGAAAAAAAAAAAAAAAACCCCATTTCATAACCTTGCATATATTTCAAAAATATTCATGCTTGAAGTTGGGAATCTTCCCAAACTGAGGTAAACCTTGTTATGGTAATTTTCACCTTAACTTTAAAATTGCAACTTAAATTGTT
>Ga0209611_10013997_pt1 | contig 10859 bp, 5 predicted proteins | sample S1TSphgellanicum_3_FD_187693 | JGI IMG/M metagenome (GOLD analysis project Ga0209611, IMG submission 187693) | Host-associated microbial communities from peat moss isolated from Minnesota, USA - S1T2_Fc - Sphagnum magellanicum MG (SPAdes) (version 2) | ecosystem: Host-associated > Plants > Peat...
CATTTGGATAGATCATTATTAAAGGTTCACCTCCATTTGAACTTTTTTGTCCAAGCCAATTTCTTACGACTTTGCTTGTGACTCTAATAAGTTGTGAACTTCTCCCAATTCAACTCCAACCCACTTTTTTTTAAAAATTACATCACATTAACAACATTCGATAAGTTTTTTTCTTCTCCCCAAATAGTTAGGGTTGTATCATTAACATACTATGAAATAGTTTGTTGCATTGTTCCTCTTGGCATGGTAATTTCTCTAATGTCTCCAAGTTTGAAAACTTCTTTGAACATGAAATTCAAGACTTCCCCTGCAATAAGAAAAGAGGTAAGGAACTAAGGGCAGCCCTCTTTAACCCCCCTAATTTGGTGATACACATGTTTAGATAAACTATTGTTGCAACATCCTTGAACAACAACTTTAACATCTTAATGAATTCTTTAGCCATTCCCATATTTGCCATGGCATCAAACATGAAACTCCAATTTACATTGTCATATGCCTTTGCAAAATTTTGTTTTAGCACAACCAATGGTTGGTTAGTACACCAAGCCCAATTGATTGTTTCATTCACTAATAGAACATTGTCCAAGATGAATTTAAGTGACAAAAATGCAAATTGGTCCCTATCTATTACTTGGATGAGGATTGGTTGTGGCCTCATTTGAAGAACCTTTGCAAAAATCTTGTGGGACACATTTAACAAGGTGATCAACCACCAATTGTTAAGATCTCCTTATCTATAGCTTTGAATAACATGGTGATCAATCCTTCATTAACCCCGTTGGGAAAATTGCCATCCTTGATTGTTGTTTCAATCATTTGGAAATAGTTTATGCCAAGTAGATCCTTGAAGGTGTAAAGTTCTACCACCATGCAATTAGGTCCTTAGGTCTTGCTTTTGACCATGGAGTTTGTTGCTACCTAAAATTCTTCCAAATAAGGAGGTGCGGCCAACGTTTTATTCATCCCTTTCGAAAATTTCCTAGGGAGAAAGTCCAAGACCTTATGTCACAACTTTTCATTCTTAGGATGATCTTCCTGGGTATTACAAAGTTTACTATAGAAGTTGTAAAAAATCCATTCCATCTTTGTTTAACTTGTGGCTATTGCACTTATGTCATCCTTAAAGGTAAATTTTTTTGCTTTATTAGGTTTTGGTTTAATTGTTATGAAAAAATCCTTATTTATAGTGCAATCCTTTTGTTTACATCTAAATCTCACCCTAATATGCTATATATTGGTTTTTTTTAATTGAGTTTTTAATAACAATGGACATTAGACAAATTTGGTTACAATCAAAACATAAATGCCATTTTATGCTCAAACTTGACTAAGTTTGGTATGACTAAATCCCTATTTTATGTCCAACTAAACATCCATTATGACTAAAATGCCTATAATTTTTCCTAATGTGTAGTTGTCCATGTTGACAAAATGACATGTTTATTTTGATTTAATTATCTATTATTTTGGTTGACATGGATGCCAAATGACATGTCCATTGTGAGTAATTTGTGTAATATTTTAAGTGACATGAGTGCCAATTGGCATAATGTTATGAATAAATTGTCTACCAAATTAGTTGACATGGGTGTTCATGATTTACAATTGGGCATGTTTGTGCACAAATCCGTGTAATTTTCTACTTTATTTGTGACCTGAGAACTTTAGAATTTACAACCTATCGATTATAGTATTGATGTGCATTTATTTGATAGGATTGATGTTCTCATTGTATGTTCACAGTCTTGGCAATCCTAAATACACATTAAGTGAAGGTCATAAGTATAAAAACACCCAAAACACAAATAAACATGTGTATTAGAATATGTTTACCTTCAAACAAAATCATTGTTCAATAAAATAAAATAAAATCATGAACACAATTAATACAAAGAAGAAGAAAACAACAATTGTGGCATGAAGGTAGCTATTGTCCTACCAATCTTCCTAACTTTGTTGGAAACTACTTCATTAGAAACTCCCCCACTTCACCATTTTGGGTGTTTATACACCATTGTTGTTCCCTCCTTGTGATAACTACCATCCAATGACCATTTGCAAAGAAAAAATATAGAAAAACAAAGAGCTATAGTCTTTTATACCAAAAAAAATGAACAACATTTATTTTTTAAAATAAAAAAAGAAAGTACATAATGCCACCACCATGCTTGAAACAAAAGCCTCTTGTATTCCAACAACAAAAGTATATATTCATCTCACATTTTAAATTCCAAAAAACATCCATAAAAAATAATGAACCATCCAAACTCCTCTTCTACAAATATAACAAAAATATAGAACAACTTTCAGAAATTCCCCACCACCCATATATACATGGGTCCTTTTCATTCTTCACCTTATCCTTCAAAGTTAGCTTATCCCAATCTTTTTTTAAAATCCTTAGTTAATGACAAATTAATGGTGCCCACCCAAAGGCAAAAACACCAAACATAAATGTTTATATGTTAATCAAACCTTTAGTTCAATTTAAAAGCCATTTTGAAAATTATATATATATATATATATATAACAAACCACACATTTGAATTTACAAAGCTTTAAACAACAATGAACTAACTATCACCTATTATAAATTGACCCAAGATAAAAACAAAAAAACAAACCTTTAAGATGTGATTTTTTGAAGACTAAAAGGGAAGAATGGAAATAATTAAAATAGATAAACATTTTTCTTGTTCACTTGAAGTATTATGAACTTAGAAAGCAAGTGTCAACAAGGAACTTTGGATTTGACTCACAACATACAATTTTTTTATGGAAGTTTGAAGGTGGGGTGTTTTATTTGTTTATCATGTTTCCAAGCATCAAAGGCAATTTTTCGAACACAACATTGTAAAGTAGAATATTTTGATGACTCTTTTATAAGTTGAAAAAAAAAAAAAGAAAAAAAAAAGAGGCAAGTGGGTTTTTGTGTTGGATTCCAATTTTGACAATAGGTTAATTATTTATGAGGCATAGGAAATCACCTCATCAAATGGGGTGTGACAATGTATAAGCATACATTTGCATCTAAAAAACATATAAAAATGCAGATTGCAAAAACCTTAATCAATCCTCAACCAAACCACTTGGGGAAATTCTGAATTTCATAAAATACATGTTTCAAAGATTTCACCTTTTTCTTTCCATTGAATTCAGATGTGTCTTCTAGTTCATTTTCAACATTGTTTTTTTCCCCAAAATCCTTGTTTTCACTACCTCTAGGTCAAGTTTGCCCTCTAAATGTTTCACTCCCTTACTAAACTTGAAATTAGTATCAACCACAACTTGTGTGGGCTTGCAAATCAATTGGGGTTTACATCAAGGTGTCATGAATAATTGTGTGCACATGAAGCTTCTAAAATCATTTTGTTGACATTGCAACATTGTTCACAATTTTTTTTTCCACAAAATTTCCAAATTAGTTGAATTTTTTTGTGTCATTAGTCCCCTTCTCTAAGAATCCAATGACACATATGGTGCCTAATTTCAACTCCATATGAATGAATTATGATTGTCCATGTAAATTCCAAAAACATTTTATATTACAAACTGATTTTAGGTCATCAAATTTTCCACAACTTCATGGAAATATTGTGCATTTTTTCAATTCTAAATAATTATAATAATTATAATTATTTTCACATGTTTTTTCATAGGACCAAAAAGGTCCAAAATTTTAATAAGAAAAACCCCTGTTTGGTCATTAAACCTTTGTCCATTTATTGAATAGATGAAATTTGGATGGCATTTTGATGATTTTTTTTTTGCATCAAATGGTTGCCGAATTTTTTTCTACTTGGAAAAAAATTTGAAAATAAAATAAAACCTTGAAAATTTGAATAGATCAAAGAAAAAAATAAAAATGGAAGAAATGAAGAGGCTTGGATTGGACCTCGGGGCCCCTTTGCCCTTTTATCCTTGACCTAGTTAAGGAATTTTGGATTAGACTCATTTTTTTGTATTCTATACCTAGTTTAAAACATGCAAAGTTAAATTAATGCTTGCATTTAATAGGTTCAAAGAGGAGATTAAAACTTTGGAAATGGAAGCCTTGCTCCACATTTGTTGCCACCACTAAGCTCCTCCTCAACCCACTTGTTTTTTTTTTGTTTTTCCTTTGTGCTTCCTTGACAATGACACCACCTAGAGGCAAAAGCTTGAAGCTTTTGTTAGTGAAACTCCTTGTTGATAGACAAATTATACATTTTTAAAAGACATGTACACAAAAAATTCATTATTTTTATGCATGCATGTTCAAACTAAACACAATGTATAGATTCAAATTCTAAATATAACAAAACAACTCTATGAATGTTATTTCAAATGAACAAGAATACGAAATATTCAAACTCACCTCCTTATATAGGCTAGGTGGTTCTTTCTAATAATTAACATAATTACCTAACACAAATTCAAATATAAAGCATTTACTAATAACTAAAATAGTTACCTAACTAAGTAGGACCTAATATATTAAGTATATATATATATATATTCTAATTTAACATTTACAAAGGTCAAATCTATATTTAATACATGTTGATATCTAGTTAATAAGATAACTATAGATTAATACTTATAAAAGTTAAGTATGTACTTAGTACATGTTAATATTTAATTAAAAATATAACTATAAATTAACACTTATAAAAGTCAAAATTGTACTTAATACATGTTAACATTCCTCCTATTACATTGCTAATGTTACTATTATAATTCCTAAGAAAGTAAAGTTCGAAGAAAACAATGATGTTGTTGCATAATGAAGATGATGAGGAATGGATTGGTTGCATTATTGATGTAAGTTTTTTAAAAACATTCTATGTTGCTTTAGTCAAATAAACCATAGGAAGGGGGGAAGCCACCTTTATTCAAAATTGGTTGGGGCTTTTTCCTCTTGTCATTTTTTCCTTGTAACATTATAGGTTACACAAACCTTCATTGAAGTTGAACTCCTCATGGAATTCTAAACAAACAATAAATTCAAAATCACCAAAATCACTAGGTGAAACATATCACAATCCCAATTGTAATTTTGACCCAATCCTAAACTAGTTCCAAGTTAACTTATTTTAGTTCACCTAATGTAACCATGGCATAACCAATTAAACACAATAAAAATTTCACTTTTTTTTTTTTTCTTTCAAAGTTCAATTTCAATCAAAGGTTGTTGCATTCCCATATCACCTTAAGGAAGTGCCCCCATTCCCAACGTGGATAAGGACCTCCATTGTTGCAATTGTTAAAGAAGGTGGCATAATTGACAAAGATATTATGCACATGTCCATGCCACTAATGCATGAAGCCAAATGTTATTGAACAATGTGGGTGTTTGGCAACCACATTCATGTTTCAAGTGTTGAAGAATGCTTGACAAAATGTGACAATGGTGTAACAAATTTTGAACAAGAATGTGTGACAAAATAAAAATGCTTAGAGATTAGTTCTTGCAAAATTGGAATATGTGGGATGGGTTGGAAAGATACTAATGCAAAACTACAAGGTATTAAACCTTGTTGGTTTGTTGTGTAACTGGGTGAATGTAAATTACATTGGGAGTAGTGCAACGATGAAGTGAGAATGAATATGGCTTCATTCTCATAAACTTTGCTTCACTAATTCCCATTTCAAACAAGTCCTTTGCTTTCCCATGAATTGCTTGTAAATCAAATGTTTTAAAGAAAAAGGATGGACAATAGTTTTGAAGAAGGAACCCCATAGGAAATAAGTAAGTGATAAAGTTCATATTGACCTTACAATTTTTGTTATGTTTAGGTTAAAAAATGATGATGCATCTGTAGGTCTACAAGTTTCAATTTTCATTGATGAATCAATTCAACCTATTTTGATTAAAGGAAACTCTACAATTGTTGATGAATTTAATGGAGGGGCAAATGATGAAATAAATAATGTAGAGGAGTATGCAACAACTTCTAATAGTGATGATTAGTATCTTTATTTGCCAAATGTCAAATTAAGTCAATATGTTTTAGATTAGGCCTTAGATTTTCCAAATACCATGACATAATTTTATGTTGCTTTAGTTGGGTTTTAAAGGCAAACATTAGATATTATGTGATTATGTTGTAGGATCACATAAATATTCAGCCCAACAATGAAATTGGACAATTTTGGATATTGTTCAAATTTTGATCAATTCTTAATACCTTATTTGTTTTTAGTTAATTATATTTTGTTGAATGTTTTTGTGAAAATTTGAAACAAGGTCTACATGTTTTTAGAAGGTGGGTCAATTAAATATATGATGTGAAATTTTCTTTCATGTTCTAAAAGCATCAAGTAGATTAAATTTATATTATATGCTTTTGTTAATTTTATATTTCTTACAATTGATGTTCTTTAAATTAATGACATTGTGTTCATCATCAAAGTCACATATAAACAACACTTCAATAATTATTTTTCATAAATTGGTAAAGATATTGTAAGTGCATTGTACATTGTCATAAATTTAAAAAACATTTATTTCAATGCTTCAAAAATCGTTTTGGGAATATTATCCATAAATTAATCACATGTGGCAATGTGAATTAACAACGATGATTTAATTTAGTCATATTACACATGTCGTAGTCCATGTCAAAACATGTTAGTAACAATGCCCACCAAATTTAGTGATATTGCACATGTCATAGTCCACATTGAAAATCTACTAATAGCAATACCAACCTAATCTAATCTTATTTTGTACAACCTTTTTTTATTTGAAAAAATGTAAGCCCCCTCCTCCCCCCCCAAAAAAAAACCTACCAAATTATCTTTTAAAAAATAGGGTGTGAAATGACAAATATTTTCATATTGCATTCACTTGTTGCACATTTATAGCTAGTGAAATAGACAAAACAATTGTTATTTTACCAATTTTTCGTCACTACCTATTCATCTTTTTTTTTTCATTTGTTTTGTGTCTATTTGTCAAGTCACAAACTTCTAGACCATTAAAGTGACAACCTATCACCACTACTAGGGACACTAGTGGTACCTACCTAGTAGCATGACCATTAAAATGATAACTTATCCCAACTCTTAATGAAATTTATTTGTTGTTTGTAGCGAAATTTCAACTTATTTAGCTTATACGTAGCCCAAAGGCTTTATGCTTTTGCAATTGTAATGTCGTAAAAATAATGGATCAAAACTACCTTGATCATACCCCCCACCCATTCAAAATTTCAAATGTAAAATAAAAAAAAGGGTGATTTCACATGTCAAAAGGTTTTGATGATTGTTTTTAATCGTTAAGTAGAGTGACACAATCCATGTTAAGTAAAGGAATTTCCATGTGTGCTTGAGGATGTTTGACATGCCTAGATTGCTAAATCAAAGTTAGTCAAATCAAATACACCTAGATTTTGGTTTAATGAAAAGTGTTGTGAATAGTCATTATGGAGTGACTATAGTTGTTGTAGTCATTTTTGCTAGGTGCATGAAAACCATAAATTTTGTAAAAAAACCATCCTAAAACAGTCACTAGAGCATTTCAAGGGCCCATTATATATCAATTTTCTTTTTCCCTCCATTTGTTTGTTGCCTTGCACAAAAGTTTAAAAATTTGTATGGAGTGCAACAAACCAAACATCATACTCTTCAAGCATCACTATACACATTATTTCTCATAACATTGTTGTTACTCGGGCATTCAATCATCCCAACAAATTTTCAACCTTAAAGTCTTTAACCCTTAAAAGACCAAATGCTTATTAAGCTTTTTTTTACCTCTACTTGGACCTTTAGTATGGCCCAATCTACTCATCTACAAAATGGGATTACTCTTTCACCCATTGGATTCTAAGCAACAACAAGATGTTAAATGAGCCAAGGGTCCTAAATGCAAGCAATACTACTTCATACATTTAGGACCCTTGGCTCATTCAATTGTCTTCTTCCATCACATTCATGAAAAGTCTTTGGTACTACTACATGTGTAAGTGGGTAGATACCTAATAAAATGCATTCACACCTAATGTTGAGTTTGTTAAGTGAAAATCTAGGTGGCATCTTAGGTGGCACACCATATTAAATGGGTGATTAATTTAAGATTAAGTGAATGTTAACATAAATAAAATCTTCATGGCAAATAGGTTTAGGTTCTAGATGACTACCTTGGTGTTAGGGCACTTCATACTTGAGTCCTTAACGCCAAGTGTGAATGCACCTTTAGGTAGGCAATGTAATGTAATGGATTAATATGTAAGTATTTAATTACAAAATTACAAAATAAAAAGAAAAATTCCAAAATTTCCCGTTTTTTTTAAACAAAAAAAGACCCCCAAAAAATCAGATAAATGAAAATTTATCTTTCTTACACATTGATTATAAGTTATTTAAATTTCACCATTGCACATACATGACCTCAATTCAATATAGCAAATACAATAATAAAATGGACACTTCCTCTTCAATATTAACTAACAGATCATAAGCAAGTACCTATACAATCTTTATGGAATTTTGGGTTTATTGTTAAACAAAAGATGGATACACCAAATCCCATAATAAATCTCTGGATCATTGTGCTTGTAAGGTGACAACTGACAACATTTTGTTCACAAGCTTTGGTGGAATCATGGGAGGTGCATGAAAGTTATGATTGTGGTGCCAGCCATGGTGCAATCTACTACCACCAATGGAACCAAACATACCAGCACCAGCCCAGGTTTAGGGTTTAGGGCATGATGGACTTGACATAATACCAAATAGAGTTACTAGAGTGTTGGGCAGTTCTCACTTTTTTTTTTTTGGGTGGAACCCATGATTCCAAATTTTGTTATAGAGTTGAAAGAAACAAGACCCATTCTTTTTTATTAAAATAATAATAATAATAATTTTTAATAATTTTTTTTCAGGGTATAAAAAAAAATTATTTTTTGAATTTCAGCTGGTTTTTAAGTTACCACCAGTTCTCTCACAAATCAAATTGTTGGATTTATTTTTCTCCAACAATGAGGTGGTGCTATTTTGCACTCAAGAAAATGTGCACTCAAAATATTTTTCAATTTAGTAATCCTAATTTGTTTTATATTTCTTTGCCCAAAAGTGTGGGCATGTATTGTACATATATATAGGTGAGCTAAAGCAAAGCTTTGCTCACATTAATGTGTTGGTATCGACATAGTGAGGTGCATTAAAAACAATGTTAATCAAATGTGATCCATCGAAACAAAAAAAAAACATTGAGCTTTGGGATGCACTCACATTGTGATGCATTCATAACAAATTAAAAATAAGGATTGCATACTATGTACCTTAGAGTAAGTAACAGTTAACCCCATAATCCTAGACCATTAAAACTGAAGAATCGCCTTTGGGTTTTCTTAACACTTCAGACGGTTTTTATATTTTGCATTTTTAAATTTATAGGATGGTTTTTGAGTGAGCTGTTTGTCATTGAAATGTGAATTAAAGGATGGGTATTAACTTGGGTATCACTATTGATGATACCCAATTGGTCCATTGTGAAAAAAACTGGCTGATACCCGGCTTGGTTATGAACGCTTGTTCCAATACCTACCCAATGTTGGTACCTAATTTGCCTTATACCAATTCCAATACCAAGTTTACACTAGTGTCAAGTGGGTGCAACATTGGAGCCTGGGGTATAAATTGGTATAGGTCCAAGTAGGGGACTTGAGGTAATACTTAACCTCATACCAATTCATGCCTAGTAGGGACTAGGGACCTAAGGCAATACCAACTTCAAGTAAAGCACTAAATAGGCGCAATGAATTAAATGTAGCATTGGCCTCCACTCATTTAAAAGATGATGCTAGGCAAAAAAAAATAATAATAATAATTATATATATATATATATCATACCTTAACTATGATTAAGATTTTAACTTAATTTTTTGCACAATATTTTCAAAGAAAAAAAGTGTGATGCAATGATTATAATTCCTCTTTCAACCCAAAGGTTCAAGGGCTTGTTTTTTTTTCAAAATTTTTTTTCTTCCATTTATGAAACATATGGGGGAAAAAAATGTAACCCCTAGGCAAGTTCTTCAAACTAATTGCCTTGGAATTGCAAATTCCTTAGGGAGAAGGGGACTAAGTGGTTACCCTAGGGAGAACTCACCCAAGTTGCCCTGAGAACCACGGTTTGGGCTCAAGTTCTCTTAGGAACAATGTGTTTCCTAAGGCAAATGGGTGGTTTGTATGGTAAAGAAATTGAACCCAAGATCTCCCATTTGAAGTGGTAGTAATTAATTACCCATTGTGCCACAACATTTTTTTTCAAATAAATAAAGTAGTTGTATGTTACACATACTTAACATAATTGTCACAATTGGGAGAAGAAAAAAAAATTAAAAATTGAAAGATTAATTTTTGTGTTCATATTCCTATGGGCAATGTATTTTTTGCATTGAAAAACTAAGTTGCATTTAGTTCATTTGCACCTATTTAGTACTCGCCCCTACTTCATACAAGGGATATACTAAGTTTCATCACCAAATATAAGCCAAAAAAATCAGCAATAGGGCCTTAATAATAAAATCAGGCTTGGATGAAAGTATTTTTTTAATCCAATATCAGTACTAGTTAATGGGTTCAAAAGTTGATGCCCATCCAAACTTTGGTTTATTGAGTGCCACATAGGATGCCACCTAGATTTTCAAAAGTTGATGCCCATCCAAACTTTGGTTTATTGAGTGCCACATAGGATGCCACCTAGATTTTTCAAAAGTTGATGCCCATCCAAACTTTTGTTTATTGAGTGCCACATAGGATGCCACCTAGATTTTCAAAAAGTTGATGCCCATCCAACTTTGGTTTATTGAGTGCCACATAGGATGCCACCTAGATTTTCAAAAGTTGATGCCCATCCAAACTTT
>Ga0209611_10013998_pt1 | contig 10858 bp, 13 predicted proteins | sample S1TSphgellanicum_3_FD_187693 | JGI IMG/M metagenome (GOLD analysis project Ga0209611, IMG submission 187693) | Host-associated microbial communities from peat moss isolated from Minnesota, USA - S1T2_Fc - Sphagnum magellanicum MG (SPAdes) (version 2) | ecosystem: Host-associated > Plants > Peat...
TTGGATCACCAAGTTGACCCTTTCGGTTTGCCCATCGGTTTGGGGACGGAATGAAGTGCTCATCTTGAGTTCCGACCCCATTCGCTTCCACAAGGCCCGCCAAAACTTACTTGTAAACTTCGGGTCTTGATCCGAAACTATGTCCTTTGGGAGGCCATGATCCTTGAAAATATGGGAGAAGAACAACCTCCCCATTTCTTGAATTGTGGCTTCATCTTTTGTGGGGATGAAGTGTGCCATTTTGCTAAATCGATCCACCACAACCATGATGGCATCAAACCCCTTGGAAGGGGGCAAACTTACCATGAAGTGCATTGACACACTTTCCCACAGCCCTTCGGGAATTGGCAAAGGTTGCAACAAACCCACTTGCTTCTTGTTAAGGGTCCAGTTTTATTGACAAGTCTTCACATATTCCTCCGCATCAAGCTTCAAGTTAGGCCAATAGTAGGACTTCTTTAGGAATGTTGTGGTGCGTTTTGCACCACCATGGCCCACAAGCGGTCGATCATGACATTCTTTCAAAAGTGTGTCCCTAATTTTCCCTTCCGGCACATAGAATCAATTTTGCTTGTACCACAATAATCCATTTTTCAAATGGAAGTGGGACTTGGCTCCACTTTGGATGTTTTGCCTTGCCTCCTTGGTAAAAACATCCCGGCGGTTTGCTAATCTAACTTCCTTTTGAAGTTCCAACTCTCCCACATACACCACTCTAAGTTGGTGTTTCGGGCTCAAGGCATCGGGGACTATGTTCTCCTTTCCCGGCTTGTGCCGGATGTCCACATTGAACAATGCCAATGTGTCTTGCCACCTTACTTGTTTTGATGACAACTTGGGTTGAGTGGAGAAATACTTCAAGGTCACATTGTCGATCCACACCACCACATCTTTGGAGGCTATGTAATGGCCTCAAGTCTTGAGGCAATGTATGACCGCCCACATTTCTTTTTCGTGAGTTGGCCACCTTCGCTCCGTCTCACTCAACTTCTTGCTTTCAAAGGCCACCGGTCTTCCATCTTGCACTATGACACCCCCAATTGCAAAGTTGGAGGCATCAGAATGGATTTCAAACTCCTTGTCAAAGTCGGGCAACTTCAACACCGGCGCCTTCACCAAAATGCCCTTCAATGTTCCAAAGGCTTCGTCGCATGCTTCATCCCAATCATAAGTGACGGCGCACTTTTTCAAGAGGTTCGTCAAAGGAGCCGCTATCTTCGAAAGTTCTTGATGAACTTGTGATAATAAGAGGCCAATCCTAGAAAGGATCTCAAGGCGGGAACCGACTTAGGTGGCTCCCAATCCAAAATTACCTTGACCTTATGATCATCCATCATCAAACCTTCTTGAATTATCCTATGTCCAAGAAAATCCACTTCCGTCACCCCAAATTTGCACTTCTCAAGTTTGGCATACAACTTGTTTTCCCTTAGCCTTTGGAACACCTTGCGAAGGTGCTCCGCATGCTCCTCCAAGGAGCTACTATAGATCAAAATGTCATCTATGTAGACGACCACAAAGTCATCAAGCCATTCGCAGAAAATGTCATTCATGAGAGTACAAAATGTGGCGGGTGCATTGGTGAGCCCAAAGGGCATCACCAAGAACTCATATGAGCCATACCTTGTGCGACAAGCAGTCTTTTTTTGTCCCCTTTCGCGATCCTTATTTGGTAATACCCCGAACGTAGATCAATTCTACTAAAAACCTTGGCTCCCGAGAGACGATCAAATAGATCATCTATGCGAGGTAAAGGATACCGGTTTTTCACCGTTGCCTTGTTGAGTGCTCTATAATCCACACACATTCTCAATGTCCCATCCTTCTTGTGAACAAAAAGGACAGGTGCCCCATATGGTGATTTGCTTGGTTTGATATACCCTTTTACGAAGAGTTCTTCGAGTTGAACCTTAAGCTCTTTCAACTCCTCATGGCTCATTCTATATGGGGCCTTGGCGGGAGGTGCCACTCCCAGCATCACTTCAATCGCATGATCAACTCGTCTTCTCGGGGGCAAGTCTTCGGGCAAGTCTTTGGGCATCACATTGGGGAACTCTTCCAAAACTTGTTTTATGCACTTGGGGGAAGTCACCAACTTGGTGGCTTCCTTGGGCTCATATTTGTCCAACACCCGCATGACACACATCATGCCAAAACCTCCCACGCATTCTCTTTCCAAAGCTTTTCCTAACATGAAGTGGATGGTTGAACCACCCACACAAGGCAACTCATGTGCCTTGATTCGCACAATCCCACTTTTAGATGGGATTCTAACCAACCTATTGTGCCTTTCTATGAACACATTGTTTTGGGTGATGAACTCCATTCCCAAAATGCAATCCATTCCACCCAAAGTGGAAACCAACAAGTCCACCTTTCCTCTCCAATTCCCCAATTGGAGAGGCACCTCCTTTGCTTGTAAAGTGGTTGGATGGGGAACCCCATCCGCGAAGTGCACCTCAATGGGTGCCTTGAACTCCTCCAAGTGGAGCTCCATCCTTTCGGCGCTTTCCAAAGTTATGAAGTTGTGAGAAGCCCCTGTGTTCAAAAGACATAAAATATCTCGCTTAGCAATCTTCCCCTTCAAGAAGATAAGTCGATTGCATTCCGGTTGGGCTAGAGTGGCATTGAGAGCTAGTACCTTAGAGCTCCCCGTCTTGGACTTGGGACAATCTTTGGAGTAATGCCCCACTTCATTACAATTGAAGCACGCTCCTTTAGGCTTCACCCCAAAATCTCCCTTGGGTTGGCTCCCTTTTGAAGGAGCCCCCTTCTTCACAAAACTTCCTTTAGGTTTGAACCCCGAGCCTTGGAATGGTTTGGACTTATCCTTGGTTGGGCTACCTTGCCCCCGGTTCCATTCCCTCTCATGCCTTAGCTTCTTGTGAAGGAACTTGTTGTCCTTCTTGAACCTGGATTTGTCACTCCGCCCCACATCCGAGAAGTTCTCCACTTTCGCGATGGCCTCGGATAATGAGGCGGGCCAACTTTCCTCAAGCTTTTGCTTGGCCCAAGTTGGAAGCCCCATCACAAATTGGCACACACGGTCCAACTCGTGCATGTGTCGAATTTCCAACATGAGCTTGGAATAAGCCCTCACGTATTGCCTCAAGTTCTCATTTGTGGCATTCATAAGGTCCCGGAGCTTGCACCTTGAGATGTAGTCGGAGTTCCTTGGAACAAACTCCGACTCAAGGCGTTCCTTAAAGAACTCCCACGTGTAGCCATGGTTCTTGCCCTCCTCTTGTCTCACCGTCCGCCACCATGTGGCGGCACAACCTTTCAAGTAGGATTGAGTAAGCTCCACGGCGGAATGTCGTCCAACTTTGGCGGCATGTATATAGTCCTCCATCTTCGCAAGCCAAACATCCACTACTTTTCAGTCTCGAGCACCATCGAAGTTCCCGGGCTTGGCCGGTTGAATCCTTTCACCCTTGGAGGTCCTTGTTTTGAGGGCCGCCACCAACTCACCAAAGTCGGACCTATTCATCTTGAGGAGGACTTCAAGTTGTTCCGGGGTGAATAGGACCGAGCTCCGTTGTTCCTCCTCACTTCGGGCTCATCTTGGTCCTCCCGGGAATTTGGTTCCTCCTCCCCAATTGATTTCGGCAGGGCTACTAGGTCTTTGACGAGTTCCTTGGACCTAGTCTCGGGAGCTTACTTCCGGTTCTTCTTAGGTGCCATCCCAATGTCCCAAGGGTGGATCGAACACCGGATGCTCTGATACCACGTGATGCACTCGCAAGTCCCGGGTTGAACCCACTCGAGGGTCGAACTATGTTGAGTTGCGGAAAGTTGGGCCTTGAGGGGCGTTCTCGACTTCCAACACTAAAGAGGGGTAGAGGGGCATGCTAGAAGTCCCGGGATTAGACTAGGAAGATGGACTAGTAGATCAATCACGAATCTACATCCAAAACCAACCACAAAAGGGTTAGTTCACATTTAGGAACACCCTTGGGTGTTGGGACAAGCCATGGGCAACTTGGACTACTTGACTCACCACGGCTCGGACTCGGGGGAAGCCACCACTTTCCCCCATATAGTATTCTCTGCGTCTCACTGCGGGGGCTACATCCGAATGGCTCTTTTTCCCAGGACTCCCAAGTTGGAGTCCCGAAACTGTCCTGGGTTGGAGTCCCGGGACTTTGGATGGCCATAGCTCCTGACTGCCAAGTTTGATCGGGACGAGCTTTGAACCAAAGTTGTAGCTCTCATCAAGAGCTTTGCAACGCCGTGTTGCACTCTCAATTCGGACGTCAGGAAGAGGTCGATTCCCGACTTTTAATGGTCGGGAGTCAAACTGCCAGTTTGACTCCCAGCCCTTCTTTTGCCCATAACTTGGGCTACAGATGTCCAAATGGGTAATGCGAGGCCATTTTGGACATCTAAGCTTCAAGAACTTTCCATTGATATAAGGAACGTGCCAAGGCGAGGAGATTTGACCCCTCAAATTGTGTTTTGAGTTTTTGGGAGTCCCGGAGGACTCCATTTTCCCACTTTTGGGAATGGGAGTTGCATTCTCACACTTTGCCCAAAGTGGGGTTGCAACATTCTGATGATGACACTGATAGCAGTGGATACTATGATTCGAAATCTAATCAGTTGAAACAAATTGACTGCGAGGATGAATTTGAAGATGTTGATTTGGAGGAATTGGTGAACTTAGAAGGGCCGCAAGAAATGTGCGACTAATGCCACAAGAGTAAGGTGACGAGTTCATGGTGGAAGAGGTCACCGATTCAGATGATTACGCAGATTGGATCAGATGGGCCTCTGATGCAGAATAAAGTAGACAGGCTGTGTATGAATCCATATAGGATTTACTTGTTCCATTGCTGCTGCAGCAACCCAGCCCAGCCCACAATTATTCGATTCCAGTGCTGTTGCTGACTATCCAGGTGAAAGATGGTAACCTTGATTGCAAACCCGCTAAGAAATTGGCATCTTCCAGCCATCAAGAAATGGACAATAGGTGGAGAGAAATCTGCCAGCGAATCAGGATAGACACCGAATTGGATGATGAAGGACAATAGCAGATTTGGGGAATTCTAGAGCGGTACTAAGACGCCTTTGTTTGGAACAAGGGAGAACTCGGTTGTTGCACCATTGGAGAGCATTGTATAGATACGCAAGGACTCCCACCTTGCAGAGCATCTCCTGGTCGATTATCTTACTAGGAGGAGGCTGAAGTAAAAAGGCAGATAGATGTTCTGGTGAATTTGGGTAAGATGAGGCCCAACAACTCTGAGTATGCATGTCGAGTCACGCTGCCAGTAAAGAAAGATGGGAGTAGGCGTTTCTATGGAGACTATCGACCACTCAACGCACAAACGCGTCGAAATTCATTTCCGATGCCACTCGTGGAGGATGTAATTGATCAACCAGGAAACTCATCATGGTTCACTGCCTTAGACCTGCAGTTGGGTTTTTGGCAAATTCAGATGGCTCCAGAAGACATAAAGGAGACCGTTCTAATTACTATGACTAGATTGTATGACTGGATGGTTATGTCGTTTGGACTGAATAATGCAACGAGTACATTCACACGAACCATGACAGAAGTCTTTAAGGACTTGGGTAGCAAATTTCTGAAGGTATTCGTTGATGACCTCAATGTACACAGTGAGAGTTGGGGGGAGCATCTCCAACATCTGAATGCAGTTCTCTGCAAACTCAGGGTAGTAAATCTTAAATTGAACCCAAACAAATGTTGTTTTGTTGCTAAGTCCATCACATTTCTGGGCCATGTGGTAAGCAAGGAGGGCACTAGGCCAGATCCTGGGAAGATCGAAGCAGTTCTGCATTTCCCAACACCGAAGACAATCACTAGTGTCAGGTCGTTCTTAGGTCTGACAAGTTACTACCGAAAGTACATTCGAGGCTATTCGAGATTAGTGAGTTCTCTGTTTGAGTTGACAAGGAAGGATGTTGCATTTGTATGGGATGTGGGCTGTCACAGGCATACCAGGCATTCAAGGCAGCGCTGGTGGACGCACCTATGTTCACACGACCAGATTTCAGAAGAACATTCTGGCTGGATGTAGACTGGTCGCCCAAAGGTGTTGGAGCTATATTGTCATAGAAAGAAGGCAGGTTTGAGAAGGTGGTAGCGTATGCCAGCAAGAGCCTGACAGAGGCACAGAGGAAGTTTCACCCCATGGAAGGGGACTGCTACGAGCTAATCTGGGGCGTCATGCATTTCAAGCAATACTTGCACAGGAATCATTTCATTCTACGCACAAACCACAAGCCGTTTGAATGGTTGGCTACTGTGTTAGATGCGAATGGCAGGAGAGGAAGGTGGGTAGACATGCTGCAAGATTTTAGCTTCAAGATAATACACCGACCAGGACTCAGGCATACAAACGTCGATGTTTTGAGCAGGAATCCAGTTGGACCAGTTGCTGATGACGATGACTTCAGTGAAGAGATACAAGACATTGCAAGTACTCAAACTGATGCATCTAAAGGAGATGAAGAGTTTCTCTGTGTTCGGACAGGCAAGGAAAAGGAATGGCTCGGTATCAAGAAAGGGGATAAGGAATTGGTACAACATCGTGCTTATTGTTTCGGGATTAACCACTATAGGTATGACGACAGCCATCAGCTATATGTAGTTGCCGTTGTATCAGGAAAAGAGTAGCCCGAGGAGGTTATTTCAGGTGAAGTAGAAGCTGCAGTTGGGGATGAACCTGTACAGGACGATGGTGAGCGAATAGTGGTGAAGAGGAGGAGACCCCAGTACTTTGACAAACGGCAACAATTGGATCTGATTTTGGAGGCTTAGGAACTAGCTGAGTTTAGGGACCAGGAGTTGAGTCTTATCGAATCTGATGAGGAGGAGGACAAGGAAATGGATGCAAAGTGCATCAACATCTGGGAAGATGCAGTTTGTCTGGGATTATTGAAGAATGATGCACTGCTCGATTCAGTGGACCTTGAGGAGAACAAGAGGGCCAGAAAGAGGGTGAGCAATTACTGCTAGAAGGAGTAGAGGCTTTACTTCAAAGGGTTGCTCGTACCCAAGCCAGAGGAAAGGATGTGCCTGGTGAGTCAAATGCATGAAGATCTGGGGCATTTCGGGGAACAGAGGACGTTGGCTGAGATTCGTCGAAGGTACTTCTGGCATCATCGAATTGAAGATGTTAAGACGGTGGTCAGAAGCTGCCAACAGTGCCAGCTAGTGAGGAGCAAGGGTAGTATCCACTCTGGGGATGAGTAATTGAAGAGCATTCCCATTTGTGACTTATTGCATAGAGTTGCATTGGACACTGCAAGACCTTTGCCTGAAACCAAGTCAGGAAACATGTACATTTTGATGGCCATCGACCATTATTCCAAGTGGTGCAAGGCAAAGGCGGTTGTTGACCATAGTGTTAAGACTGCATCCAGGTTCTTGGAGGATGACATCATCTGCAGATATGGAATACCCAGATTCATACTCATTGACAATGGTGGAGAATGGGCTGCAAAAATCGAGATGATGTGCAAGGATTACAGAATCTAGCATCAGCGCACTACACCTCAGTGGCCTCAATGCAATGGGATGGCAAAGCGCATGATTAAGACCATCAAGCATGGCATCATTGTTCTTACTGCAACACCAGGCAATATGGATTATTGGGACGACCATCTAGCTAAGATTCTGTTTGGGTACCGATGTGGGATCCAGGCTAGTACAAGGTTTTCACCCTTCATGATCCTAACTGGTCACACACCACGTCTCAGGGCAAACAATTACCTGCACACCCTGACTACTGAGACTGATGTTGGTGCGGAGGTGGAGGTGGCTGCAGCACAATTTTTGCAAAAAATGGAGTTCATTGCAAACATCCACCAAAACGTTTTGCTCAATGTGGAGCAAACACAGAAGCAGCAAAGGAAGACTTATGCCACCCGGAAAGGTAAGCATCTGTTTGAGGGTCTGGTTGCAGGGGTGACGATGGTGAAGATGAAGAAACTAGGAAAGAGAAGAGCTTTATCTGCAAGCTGGGAGGGTCCATATCAGTTCGTCGGGCATGCTGATGGGAAGGGAAACTTTGACTTTGAAGAAGGCAGTTGATTATGCATTGTCCAAGATGCTAATGGACATCAGTGGGAAAGGTCTCGTCGAAATCTCCAAATCTATCACATTCCACCAAACTAAGTGGGGTTGAGGGACTCAACTTTTCAAAAACGAAGGGGTTACATATGTAACACGAAATTAAGTCGCCACACCAGTGTGAACATTTCCTGATCTTGGAAGTTAAGTTTGCTTTATTAGCCATTTCTTTATTGTGGCGGTTGTCTCTCCATTACTACTGCATGGAAGTGCATGGGAAATCTCTCTCTGGGTGTGTGTGAGATGTTGTACATGAAGGAATGAATGGCGGCTGCTACTGAATGAACATGGAGGCTGATCACGCGTGGTAGAAGTGGCGCCGAATTATGGTGAGGAATGGACCTGCAATTATGAGCTGAGGCGGTTTGGAGGTGCTGAAGAAATGATCTATGGAGGGGGTCCTCAATTTTTCTACAGAATAGCCAGTAAAGGAAAGGAACACTGACTGTGGTTGAGGAGCTTAGAAGATGTATAGGCAGTAAAGGAGATCTGCTGGTTGCCAACATTCTTAGTTGGTTACTGATTTTTTTCCGTTGCGCCAATAGCTCGGCCAAGGAATTGCATTTTGTTTTCATGTGGCATTGTCTGAAAGAAGAATAGAGTGAGATCCAAAACAAAGATCTGTTGAATGTGTTAGCATGGAAGCCCATGAGCACAAGCTATGTGTGTGAGCAAAAGTTTACAGGGTGTTTGTAGGTGAATGCTCATGACTAGGAAGGAAAGGTCAGAAGTGTAGTCAAAACCCCAAAAACTACAGATCGTGCATAGATCCAGTAGGCAGCAGGGTGTTTGTTTAAGTTAAGCACTCTCCTTTTTTGGTTACAAAAGGATGTTGGGACGTGAAACATCATTTCATCCATTTGTCCCGTCATCCATCCGGACGGATGCAACTATGTCATCCCCATTATTTAAAATATAAGCATAGGGGCTTCCACGTGACACACCATTTTACTTTATATATGTGACAATTCAACATTAGGCAAAGTACTTGGGATAAAATTAGAAAAGAAAACCACCAAAAGAGAAGGGCCAATGTGTTCAAATGTAAGTTAATTCCAATTTTAGAAAGTATCTTCTTAGCAGGCCAACTAGGGCTCATGTAAACTTGCCTAGACAGAAAAGCACCACCTCCTGAGTAAAAAACCCTTCCTTCAACCTGGAATAAAAATGATGTGCCCTCCCTAGTCCATGCTAAGCCTTCTCATTGGCTTATATATGTATAAATGCGATTAATTATTCCCAAAAAAAGGAAAAAAATGGCAGGATGCCAATTAGGGTTTAAGGTGGCGGCGGATCTCTACATTTCAAGGTTTAGGGGTTTGCTTAGTTGTTTTTCTGCGCCTTAATTGTGGTTGAATGTAAGAAGCGTCATATAAGAGGGTTTACAAAAAAAGGATGTTCATGAAAGGAAGGTTTATGGAGGTGCAAGCACGGGAGGAGGTTAGGTGCATGCTCAAAAGGTCGGCGTGTTTAGGAAGTTAGTGTGTTCAAGAGGCAATTCAAGAGTTTAGGAGGTTGGCGAGGTTTGGTGTCATGAATCAATGATTCAGGAGCTTTAAGAGGAGGGGCATTATGTGCCCAAGTGTCAGGAAGGAGATCTTTCACAACTACAGCCTGATGGTGATCAACTCATAGTTAGTAAGACATGAGAGCTCGACAGGGTTAGGTGTTAGTGAATCAGTGTTTCAAGAGGAAGACAAGAGGAAGGGCGAATTGTGTGCCCAAGCGTAAAAAAGATCTTTCATAGCTGCACACCTAATGGTGCTCAGTTCATAGATAATAGGATATCAAAGGTCGACAAGGTCAAGTGGGGGGTGTTAGTGAAGCAATGTCTCAAGACAAAGATAAGAGGAGGGGCGGATCATGTGCCCAAGCATTAGGAAGATGTCTCGTAGCTCCACACCTGATTTAACTCCAAGTTGAGCATGATAGAATTTTTGTGTAAATCCGAAAAATGTTGGTGGCTATTTTTGGTGTTTTAAAAGGAGCTTCAGGACTCCACCATATTGATACAATTTTGTCTTTAAAGAAAGAAGTAGGTCCGAAATGTTGGGTAGTGACGCACTCCCAAGTCCCGGGGTGAACCCATTCGAGGGTCCAACTATGTTAAGTTGCGGAAAGTTGGGCCTTGAGGGGCGCTCCCGACTTCCAGCACTAAAGAGAGGTAGAGGGGTGTGCTAGAAGTCCCGGGATTAGACTAGGAAGATGGACTAGTAGATCAAGCACGAATCTGCATCCAAAACCAAGCACAAGAGGGTTAGTTCACATTTGGGAACACCCTTGGGTGTTGGGACAAGCCATGGGCAACTTGGACTACTTGATTCACCACGGCTCGGACTCGGGGGAAGCCACCACTTTCCCCCATATAGTATTCTTTGCGTCTCACTGCGGAGGCTACATCCGAATGGCTCTTTTTCCCGGGACTCCCAAGTTGGAGTCCCGAAACTGTCCCGGGTTGGAGTCCCAGAACTTTGGACGGTCGTAGCTCTTGACTGCCAAGTCTGATTGGGATAAGCTTTGAACCAAAGTTGTAGCTCTCATCGAGAGCTTTGCAACGCCGTGTTGCACTTTCAATTCGGATGTCGGGAAGAGGTCGATTCCTGACTTTTAGTGGTTGGGAGTCAAAATGCCAATTTGACTCCCGACCCTTCTTTTGCCCATAACTTGGGCTGCAGATGTCCAAATGACCAATGCGAGGCCATTTTCGATATTTACGCTTCAAGACCTTTCCAATGACACCAAGAACACCCCAATGCG
>Ga0209611_10013999_pt1 | contig 10858 bp, 14 predicted proteins | sample S1TSphgellanicum_3_FD_187693 | JGI IMG/M metagenome (GOLD analysis project Ga0209611, IMG submission 187693) | Host-associated microbial communities from peat moss isolated from Minnesota, USA - S1T2_Fc - Sphagnum magellanicum MG (SPAdes) (version 2) | ecosystem: Host-associated > Plants > Peat...
TGCGAGCCCATTTTAGACATCTACACTTCAAGACCTTTCCATTGATATAAAGAGTGTAACAAGCCATGGAGTTTTGACCCCTCAAAACCCTCTCTGAAGTTTTGGGAGTCCCTTCGGGACTCCAACTCTCACCAACTCCCAACGTGGGAGTTCACTTGGGGGTGTGAGGGTTCACTCCCTCACACTCTCTGGACTCTTTGCACTCCCGGGAGCATGTGATGTGACTCCCGAGTCTACTACTAGGCCCGCAACCTTGCAACCCCCCCCTTGCCTTGGTCGCAAGCCAAGGCTAGGGTTGCGACAATTGTCATTAAAATGGCAAATGGTGTCTTGAACACATAGACTACTAGCCTTTTCCATTGTTAATTCAACTTATCAATGTCAATTTAACAAATATTGCCAACCCAACTATGTAACTAACATTATGTGTTGTTACAACAATATAATAAGTGACTACCATCACTAGCAAATTTAAAAACATAATTGATACCTACAATTAATTAATGGCATTTGATCATTGGCCAATTATGTCAAAACTTGGAACTAGACTTTTCTTATGAAAATTTTTCATTGGACAAAAGCTTTCAAGGCACTTGTTTTGGTCATTTTTTTCCAAAAGCATGTCAATATGTACAATTTTTTTTTAAAAAAATTTTTTAAAAATTCATTTTGCACAATCAAATTTGTAAGAAAAAAAATTTGGCCAAACAATCTAAGTAAAACAGACATGAATGGAACAATTTTTTGTAAATTGTAATACTTGTTTTAAAAAACTAACTAATCTAATGAAGGCAAAAGAATTTTTATAGCTTCCATATTTTCATTATTTATTATTTAATTATGCTAGTTGGTTATACTAACATTGCATGTGTAAATTTGATTACATGTTTGTTAGTAAAATCATTATATTTCAAGAAGCCTTACAATTTAAAAATAGTATTAGCTTTTGTTACAATAAAAAAAATGTTATCAAAATTAATGGGAAAGTTCCACCTATTTTTACTTGGCACATTTCTAAAATAATTATGCATGCTATTTCACCTATTGTGAGTGCTTGTGTTTTGAACCAATTTAATGAACATTGGTTATTTTCTAATACGTTGCCCTCTACAATATCTGAAGTTAAAAAACCTTTATATAGTAAGTTCTTTTATTGGTCGTGAGGAAGGTGTCCTTATTATTAAGGAATATGATAAGAAATATCCATATCCTATGCTTTTGAAGTGTTATCATCAATTACAACCAATGGCAAAAACTAAAGTTGACTTTACATGATAAACAATTATTGTGTACTACAATTATATTTTTGAACAAACTATTAACACAACTGAGTTTGTGAAAAACCTTTCCACTAGAGAATTGTTAATTTTCAAATGTTACCAAATGGATTCCAAAAAAATCAAATGTTTTTTGCAATGGTGGAGGAAGCATGAAGTCAAATTTTCTAATGTTGGTTTTTTGGTTTGTCAAATCGTACGCATTGTAGGATCACAAATTCAAACAATTTTTGTTATAACAAACATACTTATTAATATAAGGAGATGTCATTTATAATCAGACAATCTAAAAAAGTTAATTTTTATGAACAAAACGAGCCAAATAGTCTTAAAATTGATTGTAAATCACCTTTTAATTTGGTGAGATTAATTGAGAATGATTTAAGTTTAAACAAGGAGTTTGAAAGCTTACTTGAATGGGATGAAGTTATAAACATATAAAATGTTTGAAGGGAATAAAATTATATTATTTCATTCAAATTTTCTATCATTTTTATAATCTTAATAATCAAAAAATTATTGGTAGAAATAATTGAAATTTTGATAACCCAATTTCTAAGAACCACTTTTGAAAACCAATTGGTATGAAATTTGTAAGAACTGGCACTTTGAAAATTAGCTGAAATTGTTTTCTCAAAATTTTGGAACCCTACTTGGTTCTCTTAAAAATGGGGGGAAAAAAAAACTGAAATATTTTTATAAATGTTATTGAAAACCAAACCCAACCATTCTCAATAAAAATTGAGAATTGCTTTACATTGGTTTGGACTTGTAAATTTGCAAAATATACACCATAAAAGAAAAATGACTTCTTATAATTGGCAAGCCATATCAATTGAGCCAAGAGGTGGCATTAGTCTCTCACATATTATTCTAACAAATTTTCATGTTTATGAGAGTAAACAATTAACACACTATGTTGGATGTGATAAACACTAGTAGAGGCCTAAATAGGGGGTGTGGGTGGACCAAGTGCCTGGATTGGTCTTGTTGAGATTTTGATCTCTTAACATTCAATGAGTTCACCTCTTCATGCTGCATGAGATTGGTTCCTACCAAAGGTCCGGGCAAGTAGCTACCTGAAGTGAAATGCCCAACCATTTTTACAACTAGATTGTGGAGAGATTTAAATAGTATCTAATTTTGTGGACGACTAGATTTGATCTCAACTGTTGAAAGGGCAACTAGATTTGATCATATCTGTCCAAAAGTGACCAAATGGGATCATTTTTGCTTAGTTATCAGCCACTCTAGTTTGGGCAACTTTTAAATTTTTTGTTACGTATTTAAAAGAGTTTCAAACCTAATCCAATTTGAAACTACATCTAATTCCACCTTAGTTAAATTAGAAGTCGATCTGGATCCAAAACTATATAGCACTAATATATTAGAGGGACAAAATGGAGTGGGACTTAATATGACCATTAAATATTTGAGAATACCAATACACCCAATTTCATATAGTTGGCACCGGACCCGGTTTATGATCTGCAAATTTTTGGGATCTTTGTTGTTCCAATCTGTTCTACCATGTTCTTGTTGTGTTGCCTTCAAGTTCTCAATGTGTTCTCCCAACATGTTCCCAATAGCATATGTCTCATTAGCTTTGCCCAATGTTGTCCTCTTGGAACCTGTATAGGTGTAGATGTGCAAATATTGGGACTTATATGTTTCTATGTTTGGAGTGAATACTTAGAGCATCTCCAGCGGTATGTGGTCCTGCACAGTAAAATTCGATGAAGAAAATTCAAAATATGCCAGTTTGGCTTCAGAAAATCGTTTTGGCTCCACATAATTCTGCGTGTTGCCATGGCTGGTAAAAGGCACAGCAGCGCTGTGCACCTGCAGATAAGAGTGTAATAAATATGATCTAACTGGTACTCAGTGTTTCTAATTGGCCCATCATAATGATTCGTCCAGGTGGTTTGCTATTAGTAGTCCCCCACCTATTTGCTGTCCCAGTTTCGGTTTTATGGGTGGGGTTGCAAAAGAGTACATAACTAAACTTGGATGTGAAAAATATTTTCACAAGATCACATACTGAGCACCGCTGGAGATGCTCTTTGTTTGATAACGCTGTTGTGGTGGGCCAATCAAAGAGGTTCAGTGCAAAACAAATTTCCAACTTGGAAGGCACCTCCCAACTAAATAATATGGATCCACAACAAGTTCTTTTGTCCAAGTTATCACAAACAATGCTTTCTGTTGACATGAGACAATTTGTAATCACCAGCTATCTTTCAACCATATAAACTTCATGTGCTTGTCATTATTTGGATCTTTTACTCACAATGTTCTCAGGTTGTCTTGGGTGAAAATTGTGAAATCAAAAACAAGCAGATGGTGAAATTTGTGACCGAAAAACTCAAAGGTTCTATCTAGTCATTAGTCATTCATGGGTTTGGAGATCTTGTTCTTTTGGATTGGGAGGACCTTTTGCACAACAAACTATTTTGTTACATGAGCCTATGTTAAGCTTTGTATCCTAGTAGGGGGAAATTTGCAAGGCACATTCCAAAGTTGCAAACTCTTGCTTTAATGGTCTTGTCTCAAGATTCATATCACTTGGTTTATGAACATAACTGAAGTCGCATTGATTGTGTGCGCACACATAGAAACCAAAAGTACTGGGTTTTTCCCAAATGAAGTTAATATGTGTACAAGCCAATTGAGGATGGTGGAAGTGATTGCAACAAGTGAAGCTTTCAAAATAATTGAACAACAAGTTGTGTTGATATAACCAGGGTTCCAACACTGCCAACAAGAGATGAAGGAAATAAAGATCACCATGCATGTTTTGAAGAGGAAACTGTGCAAGTCTGATTTCAGCTTCTTGTCTTCACTCTTGTCACTTTGGCAGGGCAGAACCCTTATCGACCCCAGTGTCTCATCGAACCACTCACATTTGTACATCAGTCTTGATTTGTGTCAATAATGCGACCAAAGATCTGTCATGCACAATACAGTCTTGGGTTACATGTGATGCAGTTCTCAGACAAAGCCAGCTGCTGTAGAGCCAGTGAAGATCAAAAACACCCCACCCCTTTCAAATGTCATGTCATATGGGTTGACAGTGTTCAAATGGACTAAATACCATTTTCTTGTATCAATGCCCACATGATGATTGAGCTTCCACAGTTGCACTGCAAAGGAGTTGTACTATGAATTGGATGCCTGCTCTCCCTTGACATGCCTGATTTGGTCTTCTATCCAAGCTTCGATCATGGCCTGTGAAACAGTTGGCTGATCTACTGGTACCTACAAAACAAATCACACTCAACCAGATGAGATGATGTCAAACAGAGGGTTATGGTCAATCTTCCTGCTAAATCAATGCTGAGAAGGCTGGTGAAGCCACTGTTGCTCCTAAATCCTACCTACCTCATGGCCTGCACTGTGAAACTGAACTTGCCACAAATCTAACAAAAACAAAGTGGATAATGTGAATACACCTTCCTCTGTATATTTTCTGAGGATGTTACCTCATGGCCTGCACCCTGAATCACCACATGTGCAAGATTCTTCCATTGCCGCCAGTAGCCTGCTAATCTTCCCTTCACCATCCACAGTCCTCGTTCTGATCTCCAGAACATCATACTCTGGTCCCACTCAATGGCTCGCATCCAAGCCTCTGAGCTGGCTGGCCCATCCTTGGCATCATAAAAGCCTTGGTAAAGCAGCACTGGGTACCCAGCCTTCAGCACTGCCTCCACCATCCACTTTGTACTCTTCATAGTATCCTTTAATACCCCAAAAGCAGAATGATGTTATCATCTGCTTCATTGCCACCAAGGTGCACACAAACTACCTTCACTCCTATCAACTCTGACACAATTCCCAAGTCACACAGTTCCGCACAAAGGCTATTCCAACAGGAGCTTACTGTAAGTGGCAAAAACAAACTCAAAGATCTGATGAGAAGATATGGGATGAAAGAAACCGGAGCTAGTAGTGTGCGAATGGAGCTGCGACAGCTAACCCAGCCAGGGGCATATGGGTCAACATGAAGAGCAGCCCTTGTACTGGTAGAGTTAAGGAAGGGTGCCAAATACTCAAAGCCATCCTTTCACATTTCCAACACACCCCGTAATCCTCTTGAGTAGAAGTGTAGCATTATGTAACTGAAGATCCCATGACTAGTCTCAACCAGATGAGAGGTCCATGTATTGCAGTTTCAATTTCAGCATTTTGAAGAGAAAATCAAAAGAGATGTGGGAAGAAATGCACCTCACGGCAATGGTACTTCGCTGAACGGCGAATGTCAAGTAGTGTGGCAATGCCACTTACCCTTGTTATCCAATTGCACAACTCTGACCTTGTCTCATGCGCTTTCAGCCACTCTGCCCTAGATTCATTTAGACTGAATAAATAACCCTACAAAAAAAAAATTCAACCATCCTACCTCTCACATGAAGATACTCTCATATAGCCCCCCAGCTCAAGTACTCTACAGAATGGGCTTGCCAGACCATGATGACCAATTGGGTCTTGTGACCATAGTTTCAATAAGCCTTGAAAGTGACTCATCATCAGAGCCCAGACAAGGGCTCAAAGAGAGACAAGAATTCATCATGTGTTGACAGGAACTACTATATCCTCCCTGTCCAGGCAGGCTAAAATTCTTTCCATTTAGATTCTTGACCTTGAAATGCCACCACTAATAGCCACGAGAAGCTCATGGCCACAATTGTAGTAAATCCAAGATTAGCAAATAATAATGAGAGGGATAAAATCACTTACTTGTCAATATGATCAACAACCTCACGAGCCATTTCCTGAACTTCAAAACTTTGTTGCTTGTCAATCAGACCAAGATAATGGGCCACATTTGCATGTTCCTGCACCTGCAGGATGGCAATGCACTATTCCTTCAACAACATCAAAGATTGTTTGGGTTTCCATCAGTAGTTTACATTTGACTAAAATTGCTGCAATAGCTGGACACTGCTGCCAAAGCAAGAACTCTCAAATCTCCAAAGCACACCAATATTTTGCTACTGAATACTGGTTTCTGAAAGTCTCTTATGCAGGTATGTAACAAGCCTGTAACAAGCTGAATAGACTCCTGGGACCTCTGAAAGATAATTGTTTACATGAGTTCATATCAAAACCTGGAAAAAAAATAAAATTACGCATAAGGCCTACCTGAATACGGGGATCTGTCAAGCCATTGCCAATAGCCATCCCCGAGAATTGGAGTTGCTCATCATCTTTGGAGCTTGCTTTTGACAACATGTAGAATGCCAAAGAGGGCACATACTTTCCAGCATAGCTCTCACCTGCCAAAACTAGTGGCCGTTTCTTGAAGCTTGGATTCTCAGAAAAGAAGAACTGCAAACCATAGTACAGATGGGCTGCCACCGTGTACTGGTCCCTGGGTACATCCTGCTCATTTTCTGCTATACTGTAACCTGTCCCAACTGGATTGTCCACAAACAGAACTCCATACCTGCATGATGAGTATCTATCTATCTGTTAAAAACAAGCTGGGAATCAAACCATAAGAATTGTGCTGCAAAAATGGATGTCAAACCCTAAGAAAGAATTGATGGGACTGCAAATTCCCTTCACCAAAAAAAGCAGACACACCCAACAACAACAACAACAGTACATTGCAAGCATGAACAGAGTTTGCTGTGATATTGATCACAAGGTGGCCACAAAAACAAGATCACCCTTCTTCCTTCCATTGAGAGAGATCATGAATGCTTGAAAGAGACTTGTTGGGTGGTCAAGAAGAAGGATTCAAAGCTGCATGATGGATGATGATGGATGATGATGGGTGATGATGATGATGAAGAATCAGGCCTGCGATTCCAGGCGCCCTGATTAGGTTGGAGGCGTCCCTTTTCGGTAACTCGCCAAGGACCCAGCTCGTAGAAGCAGCCGATCAAGCTGGAGCAGCCAGGGCCTCCATTGAGCCAAAGCAAGAGTGGGGTGGTGGTGGTGGTGGTGTCAGAGGAGGAGGAGGAGGAGGAGGAGGAGGAGGAGCTCTTCTCCTCCTCAGTCGCCTCGTAGAACACGTAGAAGAGTCGCGAGCTGCTGGAGTTGCTCACAGGCAGGTAACCCGAACTCGTTGGCAATGCTTCATGAGGGAATTCATAACAGCTTCTTGTCGCTCCTTCTTCTTCATCCCCTCCTTGTGCCGCCTCTTCTGTCTGTGCACTAGTGGCCTGCAAGGCTTCTGCAACTGGAATCAAACAAACTCTGATGGGAGAACAAAGACAGAAGAAGACGAAGAAGAAAAGCACACACCCATAAGAACCAAAGCGTGCAGCCATCTTCTCAGAAATGCAAACTGCAGTTCGTGAGATTCCAGCTACTTGGGTACCGAGTACGCGAGCTCATCATCAATATCCACTCTCATGCATGCTTTATGATTGATTTCAACGCTGCCTCCAACAACAACCGTTCTGACGTCAAATGTGAAACCCTAACGACATCTTTCCAAGATCTATCTGTGCCTACCTATTTCCAGACAGAAGATTGGGGGCTTCGGACAGTTGTGGAGGAAGAAGAAGAAGATGGGTGTCGCTCACTCACACTGTGATGAATTTGAAGCTTTGGGAAAAAGAGCAGGGATCGCTGCACCCTCCTCCTCCAATACACGGGCTGGACACAACAAGAAGACTGCTGCTGCTGCTGCTGCACGCTATGTCCCCAGTGATGGCTACACACAACAAGATGCTTCTTAATGCTAAGAGCTCCCGCGCCAATGCTTTTCAAAGATGGAGGATGCAAAGATTTGTGAGCAACGATGATGCCATGGGCGTTGCTCAGCTGCTGCTGCTGCAGCATCTCTCTTTCTTCTTCTTCTTCTTCTTACCCACTGAAACTAAATCTTGACGAAGATGTAAGGTTTCACCAGCAACTCAAAACTCCAGAATCACTGGAGCTGCTGGAAAAAGCAACAGACAGATAATATGCACTTGCACGATTCCCAAACCACAGCAACAACAACAACAACAACAACAACAGCAACTCCTCAAACCTTGTGGGACATGTAGGCAAGATTTTGATTAGGACGAATTGATCACAACCTCTTGAATCTGAATTTCCATCCACAACATACAAGCACGTTTTTTGCAATCTACAAACCCACAAAGAGAACCCAAATCCTTGATTTTTTAATTTTGATGATGTTTTGATCCTCCTCCTCCTCCGTTTTCAGATGGCTTATTTTTTTTCCTTCTTCTTGCTCTTTCTTGCAAGTCTTCTTGCCATACAAAGAAGAACAAGAAGAAAGTGGGTGGGTTTGTTGTTGACAATCAATCAATCAATCCTTAATGATGTACCTACATCTCTCTAGTCTGAAAACAAAATTTGGCAACAAAATTGCAAAACCCAAGATCGGCAGAAATGGACCCCAAGAAATCTGAGCTTGAAATCTTGCAGATATCTGAAATCATTGGAATTTTTGTGGGTCCATTTTTCATTTCTTTCTTCTTCCTAACCCAAGTACTCAGGGTTTAAACTGTTTTCCCTAATACAGACTGCTGCCAGTGTAACTGCCAGTTTCTGAAAGTCCGGGGACCAGGACAAGTAGAGAATACCAAAAGGGTGATACTGGAATCCAAGTATGTACAATCATAGGTCACACCCAATGGAAAGATGCCAAGTCTAGGTTAAAAAATGCTCAGACCACATGCCAAAATAGGTACTTGGACCACAAGCCAAAATGCTATCTAATAGCATTAACCAAAGTAATTGAACATATTATAACCTTAAGACAAAATGTTACATGTTACAACTATGAATCACATGATAAAATAAGGCAAAAAGTGGGGAATTACACACAATTCACGGGCATGCATGTTATAAGGGAAAGTCTAAGACTACACAAATTGAATGCCTCATTCAAATCAGTTGTAAGTTACAAAGTATAAGAAAGCAAAAAAAAAATGAAAACAAGAAATATTAATAATATGTACATGTTACAAGGGTTGTTGTTGAACAATGCATACCTTTTCAACTCTAGGGACCACAAAGAGCTAAATCTTTCATAGAATGTCGCCTAGCATAGTGGAAATCGGATTCAAGAATAGTGCATGTAAGAAACATATACAAAACATACGATCAAGGAACTGCTATTTAATTAAGAAGGGAGAACTAGGATTGCTTTGGGAGATGCAAGATGTTGAAGATTCTAAACAAACTAATGAAAATAACAATGAAAAAGAAAAAAATCATCTCCATGTAAGCACATAACATTTGGACAAACATGTGCACCATGCAGCTTCTAAAAGGGAGTGATAAGTGATTTTCTACTTGCAATTCATGCATCCAAGCTTGCCAAGCAAAAATAATTTTTACATGTAATTTTTTCAACTAAACTAATAACATGAAATTTCTACAAGCAAACTACAAGCAATGGAAGACCTTCAAATTGGGCAATGCACACACTTCGATTGGATGTTGTATATGCACCTACAGCAATTGCATCTAATTGACAATGGATGCAAGTGCATTTTATTTAGAAAAATTAATTCCTTTAATTTTTTTGAAATTACATTTATTTTCCATCATTTACTATTATATTGTGATACGAGTGATGAAATTATTCAGAGTGTAGCCTATGATGATAATTATGATGATTTTCAACAATATTTCCACAAAATTTCATTCCATTATTTGGAGGCTTATTTAATGACGAAACTGACCTTAGGGTAAAGGTATTAACATTCGTTGAAAATAGGCTTAACTCGATGAATGAAATATCTGCCCCACCGGTTTCTGTAGACCAGTCCTTAGGGTTTGTGGAACACGACAAGATTTCGTTCTTTGTATCGGCAAGCGGGAACATCATCCCTAGGGTTAGGGTTAGAGAGACGAGCAAGCGCATTGGCAAAGCCTGTGTTTTAGGGGCGCATTTGGATGGTTTCCGATTTGCAGTCGTCCTCGTCGTGGTATGTTACTCGCTTTCAACTTTTCTGTATGAATTGCAGGACTAAGTTTTTTCACAACAGACACAGGGACGGAACGCTCTGAGAGAGACAGAGAGAGATTGGCAGAAGTATGGCATCGGCCATGGAGGTCACGGCTGTTACCAACACGGGGCTCGCTCCTGTTGTGACCATGAAAGCTTTTTTGCCCGAGTCTGCAGTGGTGGGTGCGGAATTAGATGACGAGGATCTGTACACGCGCCAGAAGCTGTTACAGCGGCAGCTAGAGTTCGTGGATATACAGGAGGAGTACATCAAGGACGAACTGAAGAATCTGAAGCGGGAGCTTCTTAGGGCGCAGGAGGAGGTAAAGCGGATCCAGTCAGTGCCGCTCGTCATCGGTCAGTTCATAGAGATGGTGGACCAGAACAATGGGATCGTGGGTTCCACGACCGGATCGAATTATTACGTGCGCATTCTTAGTACTATAAATCGGGAGCTGCTGAAGCCGTCCTCGTCGGTCGCTCTTCACCGTCACTCGAATGCCTTGGTGGATGTTCTTCCACCTGAAGCTGATTCTAGCATCTCGCTTCTCACTCAGTCGGAGAAGCCTGATGTCTCGTATAATGTATGTTTCTTTTCCTGTTTTCGTCTCTTAAAGTTCCTAAATACTTCAGGTGGAAGAGAAGCGTGAAGCCG
>Ga0209611_10014000_pt1 | contig 10857 bp, 8 predicted proteins | sample S1TSphgellanicum_3_FD_187693 | JGI IMG/M metagenome (GOLD analysis project Ga0209611, IMG submission 187693) | Host-associated microbial communities from peat moss isolated from Minnesota, USA - S1T2_Fc - Sphagnum magellanicum MG (SPAdes) (version 2) | ecosystem: Host-associated > Plants > Peat...
GACCCCCCACTCGGTCCCAAAAAAAAAAATTAATACCCTTTTATAATTCCACGTGGGAGATTTCCAGTGGTTAGTACCATCATGCGTTTTTTGGTTTTTTTTCTAAACCATAAGGAGGTTAATGTATCATCCGTCTATCTCATTTTTATCATCCTTTATGCTAGTTCTTCGAGTGCTCTAGCTGTCAGTCATTCATCGGTTTTTGGGCCCCCGTGCGGGTACTTCGTGGATGAGGCATCGTGATGTTATGGGCGTGGTGAATCGTGCGAAATAATCATATGGGTTGTTTGTTCATTCGTTACGTTTCATCCATGAGACTCCGTCCATTATGGATGAGAGCTTCTTGCAGTGTGGTAGAGGAGAGTGTTTGGAGAGAAGGGGGGGTACAGTGGGGGATTTTCCTTTAGAGAATTTCTTTGGTTTTTTTGCGGATATGGCGATGGCGTGCGAAAACTGCGCGAATTTTAGCCGTCCTCTTTGACGATTTCGCACTTGCTGGGATTTACAAACTGCTTTGAGGGCGGGGAGACAGAGAGACGAACGGCCACCACAATAGAGAGACAAGGAGAGACGGAGACGGAGATAAAAACAGAGAGAGAAAAAACAGAGCTTTGACTGAGGAACCTGCATCAATAATGGAAGGGGGTTTCACCTTCATTGCGTTGCCCTTAGGCCTCATGTTCTTCTCCTCCGGTTTCTTCATCAATGTTTTACAGGTCAGTTTCTGTATTGAAAGAAAGCATCCCAGATGTCACCTACTCCCCTCTCGCTTGACATACACTCGACTCTTGTTCGCCAGCCTAGTGAGTGGTGAGCACTGTCCATAGTTTGGTATGGTTATTATGGTGACTTGTTCGTTTTAGGTCTACAAAAAGATATATTGCAGAGTTCTGTTTTTGGATTAATGAAAGCTTCTCCAAGTTTCAACCCTCTGCATTTCAGAGATGCAGAATTCTCTTTGCTCCAGCTGGAAGGGGCAAACTTCATGCTTGTTTCTTCTGGGTTTGGGGTTTGATGAAGAGGGCCTGCCTCTAAGTTCCCAGATTTTAGAGTGGTGAACAATTCCCTTTTTCCTTTGGTTGTGGCACTTTTTTTCTGCTGACCAGTGGCAGTTTTACAACTAGAGAACTCCACTGTCCATCTGGGGATTACTTCTGCATGCGTGCATTCCAGCCCCTGGCGGTGGCAGAGGGTGGCTGGCCACTCAGTTACGAATTGTATTGTCTCTTGTATGAATAAGAGTCAGATGGTTGGAGTACAGATTGATGGATAGATGTCCCCTTTGGTGACAGGTGTTAAGATGGACTGAGTTTGAGAGAGCTGATGTTGATGTGCAAATCTTCATGATGCAGTTGCTGGCAACTTTGTTTGTGTTGCCGGTATCAAGGCGTGTATTTAGAATCATAAACATGATCATGATGGAGACATTGTGGTCACAGCTCATTTGGCTTGTCGATTGGTGGTCTGGTGTTCAGGTAATATACTCCTCCCTCCCATACACTGAATTTCCTCAATCCTATGATGGTTCCCATTTTCAATAAGAATGAGGTCTTAACTGGCCAATTTACTATTTCACAGGTGCGGATCTATACTGATACAGAGACATGGCAGCAAATGGGTATTATGTTCAACTCCTAGTTTTACTCTGTTATACTCTTGAATTTTGCACAGCTATTTAGCTTGATTTTAAACCCTGGTTTTGTTTTCCTATTCAGATCTCCATCAGTTGAAGCTATCTTCTTGTGAATGTTAGTCAGTGCAACTGAAGCATGATGGAATGGTGTAATGGTTCAGGCAAGGAACATGCTCTAGTGATATCCAATCACCGCAGTGATATCGATTGGCTTGTGGGGTGGATTATTGCGCAGGTGTCTTCCTCACTCTCTCTCTCTTGGATTTATTTGCTTTCTCTTTTCACAATTAGTTTCAATGATTTGATTCTGATGGAGGATGGTCAGACAGTGTCTGGCAGGGAGAATTAAATTTGGCTGAGAACTAAGCTAGTTTAGGAATCTAGATGAATCAGACAGGTCCTAGTGACCTGCCTGAACGAAGCTACTGTGTTGTTTTGGATGTAATCAAAGTTCATGTGAAGTGCAGCGCCGTGGGTGTCTAGGAGGAACACGAGCTATCATGAAGCAGTCTACACAATATTTACCCATCATTGGGTGGTCCATGTGGTTCTCTGAGTATGTTTTCTTGGCCCGGAATTGGGCTAAAGATGAGCGTACACTGAAGGTTTTCACCATACTCTCTAACTCATGCAATGCTCTTCATTTTAGGACAGCTTTGGAAACCTGTTTGCATGTGGTTTTTGCAGATGATACTCTCACTGATGCTACAAAGTGATATATTTAGGCAACCTTGTTGCAGTACTGGTTCCCTGCACACATAAGGCACTCTGAAACTATCACATGAAATTCTCTGTATTTTTTCCTATTGTCCCCAGAATGCCCAATAAGAGTTTGCTCTGTGACTCAGAGTAGTCTCATCTTAATGTACTAAACCTGCAGAAATTATATCCATTGGTTCCACAATAATTACTCCTGTCAATCAACTGGAAAGGAAATTTTGTGAGGTAGAACCTTAAGTTGCCTCAGCAAAGAGAACACCTTGTTCTAAGGGTGCGTCTGCTTATTACAGACTGGGTTTCAACGAATGAAGGGATTCCCACGAGTCCTATGGGTAGCACTTTTTGTTGAGGGAACACGGTTCACCAAGGCCAAGCTCACTGGTGCTCAAGAATTTGCACGTTCCCATGGAATGCGTGTTCCACGTAATGTCCTTGTCCCCCGCACTAAGGCAAGTCTCACAAGCCATTTCTCTCTACTTGTCAATTGCCAAGGTGTGACTTTGTACTGTAGTCCTACAGCTAGATGGTTTATGCAGCCTTCTGATGTCTTGTCTGGAATGCAGGGTTTTGTTTCTGCTGTTCAAAATCTGCGTGGTTTTACACCAGCAGTATATGATATCACAGTAGCCATTTCAAAGGATCTTCCTGCCCCAACTATGCTGCGTCTATTCAAGGGTCTGCCATCGGTGGTATGATCTTGAAAGGGTTGTTCAGCCTTCTCTTCATCCTCAAGTTTGGCAATAGGGAAGGCTCCCCTGTTTTGGTTTTGAGCCTCCTTAGATAGAATCTCTCCATAATATGGTGTCTGTGCATGTTGAATTCTGTAGTTTGCAGCACTTGCCATTGCAGATTAGTTCTTCCTGTGGCACAGAGACTATGTGAATTACACAGTAGGCATTCCGATGGGCATGATTGCTAGTCTTCAATGCCTAGCTTTTTAATTGTCAAGGTATGAAAGTATCAAAATTAGGAGTTGATGTGAATGGGCAGGTTCATGTGCATGCAAGGCGGATACCAATGACAGAGCTTCCAACATCTGATGATGAATTGGCTACTTGGTGTCATGAGGCATTTGCGACAAAGGTTCTACCTTCTGCACACACATTATGCTATTGTTGGCACTGTCCTTGTGATGGTAGCCAGGTTTGTGACTGGCTGCATTCTATGTTGGTAGCTGTTATGTTAAGGAATCGCAGTTGTCATCCATAGTTGGCAAATTATGCTGGAGACCTTGCTAATGGTGGAAAAGTTTCAAACTACCAAAGAATGATATTGATGGAGCAAAGTGCAATGCCCAGTATTGTGAACCCTAAACCCAGAATGGAACCTGCCTCTGTAGTCTTGCAACAGTGCAGAGTAATGTTTGTAAGAAAACTTGAATCATCAGATTTTGTCATCTTCCAAGTCTTGGTTCTCTTTTGTTGCCTTGAGGCCTGGTTGGGGCCATCTTTGGGGTTCATTTCACAGATGGGTTTTCTCAGTGCTCTTATGCTGTAGGATGACCTTCTGGATAAACATGAAAAGGAGAACACATTTGGAGAAAATTTATATATACCCATTCAGCGGCCCCTTCTTCCTCTCTTTGTAAGTTGTAGTCATCAACCCTTGAGCAATTATGTGTCGGTTCCTTTCTCCTGCCTGTCGTCTTCCCTACACATCTTTTGCTTCCAGACAACCTGTGGATGGTGTTGGTCCTTTCCTCTTTTGTTTCCATTTGGTTTCCACATACTGCTTTCCAGGACTTCTCATGAAAGCTTTTGTCCTTTCGCTCCTTCTTTTTTCCTCCAACCTATTGCTGTTTGAGGGCCTGCCAGTTGCTTTCTTTTTAAACTCTATCTTGATTGGGGGACTTCTGGCAATGGTGGAATGCAGATTGTGATAGGATGGGCAATTTTGCTGCTGACAGCATCATGGTGGTTGTTGAGACCCTTGTTGGCTACTCCTCGTGGAATTGCTTGGATTGTTGGAGTGCTCCTTCTGGTCATTGTTTGCATTCAGGTCTATACATCTGTGGAACCCTTTTGCACCTTCCGTTAAAGGCTGGCCATGTTTTTCTAAACCATAAGAACAGCAAGAACTGAAGCATACTTTAAGGAGCACCCTAAACTGAATTACTTCTGGGACTTATTCCATGTTTTTACATGTGGGTGGTTGTGAGTTGCAACTTGAATTGTTTGCACCATTAGTATTTGAACACCTTAGGTCATCTTTGCATTTAAAACATCAAGAAATGAAAGGTGACACATGAGAAGTGCAGATGTGAGCATAAACTTGTTAGTGTGGATGCCAACAGTATGATTCTTCTGTTGATCTCAATCAGAGTGTTTGATGTGCACAGGTGCTTGTGATGTCATCTCAATCAGAGCGGAGCTCAAATCCAGCAGCGAGAAAATCCAAGGCTGTAAAGGAAGCACCCATGCCTCCCCAACAGAAGGAAGGCTAGGTCACATCCATTCAGACATGTTCATTTAGATTTCCTTGAATCCCTTATAATAAACTCAAATTTAACAAAGGGGCATGTGAAATTGGTTGGCAAATAAACCCTAGTGCCATACTACAATGATAGAAAAAGGATATGTCATCAAATTCATTTCTGATTCATCTCAGATGAGAGCATATTTTTCCATCATCAGTTTGTTGCATGTCTTTTCAGTGAGCATTTGGCTTGGGATGTCACAGAGACAAAACCAAATTTTTCAGCCCAACTATTGCACTTGACTTGGTAGGTCTTCATTATTGTCCTTACAGCTAGATTGTGGATCCAAGCAAGGTAGTCAGACATTATTGTTCTGAGTGTCTTACTATTGCAAGCAAACATGTAAATAGTCCAATGTGGTCTTGAAAATGTTGGCCCTGTTGAATGGCGAAGTCTCTACACCTAGAGTGCTCTGTAATAGGTACAATCACATAAACACACAAGCAAAAAACATCTCACCCATATTGAACCCAGTACATGTTGGAGTACTACACAATTGTTGTTCGTGCATGGAGAAGCTTGATTTGTATGGAAGCAAATTGCGAAGTGCAGAAATCTGACACTGTTGGGTATTGTGCTTACAGATGGCTTACCATTGTTGATGTAATTGAACCCACATTTCCTTTCCTCAGATGCCCAGTTCATTGAGAGGAAAACTTCTGCAATCAAAGGTGAAGCTAGGGACTACTGATTTGTTGGACAAGTCCTTCATGCAGGTTGGAAACATTGATCCAGTGATGAAGCAGCTATGTGTATGCTTTATTACTTCTTGTCAAAACAAGTTTATGTTCTCCACAAGGTGAGAAAATCTTGTGCCGATCTAGCCCATTGCTGTGGTTGGTACTGCAGATCTAAACCACCCATTTAATAACAGAATAGATAAAGAAGCCCTCAGACTCACAGTGATTTCTTTCTTAGCTTGGAACGAAATGCATCTAAAAAAACCTCTGTCTTTAGAGTCATTTCCCATTTAGACCATCCGATTCAGGTCTGAGTCCATAAGCATCCATCGGTTTCGAATGGTGATGCCTGATTTGTAAAGTAAAATTGTAAAATTTCTGTCATGGTACTGAAGTTGTTTAAGACGGACTTTGTTCTTTCACTTGGCAATTTACACTCATTAGCCACCGTGCGATCGGTTGTGGAAAGGAGATCTCAGCTGTTTTTGGGGAAAGAAATCTAGTGTGTAAAAGTGAGATAAGAAGACAGGGCACCTCATCCTGCAGTGTTCTGTTATGGCAATCTTCCCTGTTGCAGCACTTTCATGTGATTGCCATAGCCAGAGCTTGAGTCCAATGTTTCTGCAGCATCCTTGCGCTCCTGATGGCCATGGTTGCCCTACTGGAGGATATTTCTTTGCAGTGGCTTTCCAATTGCCATTCGATCATTTGAGTTTGGTTCAGGGAAACGGGAGCATTAGTTGGAAAACCATGAGTCATTCTGACTGTGTCATTTGGGCAGAAAGTGCTTCCTCTCTCAAGGGTGGCTCTTGTGTAAGTGGTCTTCCTCCATCACAAGAGTGATGATCATTGGGAAATTTAGTGAACAATGAACATCCATTAACTATCATTTAGAAATTAATTTTGATACATAAACAAACTTTCCCAAAAATGTTCCAAAACCTTAACAAACCAATGTAACCCACTTAGACCTGTTGCCATCAATATTTTGGTTTTGGCCAAGCCCATGCCCAATTCATAATTTTTGTTGACATTCTCAAAGCATGTAAAATACTCAAGGCTTTGTATTAAAATGCAAATGAAGGATGCCTTCATAATGTGTAATAAGTCATCAGGCATTTTGTAAAGCGAAATGCCTGCAAACTTAGTCAAATTTACACTATGAAAGCACAGTTCTCCAGATTTTTTGCAAATCTTTTGTTAAAAAAATGACAAAATTTGTCCCCAAAAAAAAAAGTCACAGTATGGAGGCTAATACAAATTACATTGTTGAATGCATGAACCCATCTACCAGTTCATGATTCAGACTACCAACCTCTTTGGAAGGTAAATGCTCATAATACATGTAGGACAAATGTCATGATACTTCACACAATGCTACAGATTGGCCAAATCTCCTCCCCACCCCTTCCCCATAAAATAATCATTTGGAAACCAAATGAGCATTGTAACACACTTGTTGAAGCCTTGTATAAGTGATAGTTCCTTTTAATTACTGTGTTGATTAGGAATTGGATGTTCGAACCTCATTTCACATGACTTTAAAAAAAAAATTGAAAATATTGAATGGCTTATAATAATGGCTAATGCTCTAAGTGGAAGCCAATGTTTGATCTACAATGCCTTGAATAGTTAGTGGCATATGAGGATTTGAAGATGTACAACATAAAAACCTTCCACTTTTTTAACCCTCTTTGGATCACAACATAGCTTCTGGAATGTGAAATTTTCTAATGCATGCAGTCCTAAAACCCACCCTTTTATTCTGAACAGGACCATCATGACATGAAAATGAGTACTATCTATCCAAACCCTGGATAAACTCTTCCAATTCCCACTCATGCACAATGCTCATGCATGAGAGGACTTGAAGGCATTAAGTACATGAAGATATATGGGGCTTTTGCAATTCATTTCTCTCATCATCCCTTGGAAAGAGGAGTGGATAGTAGTAGTTTATTCAAAAATGGCACTCCACTATCCCACATATCATGAAAGGTAAATTCACCATATGATAGACTTTTGAGGTCCACATTTAAAAATTGAAAGTCCTCACTTATATCAACATTCATTCTTTTAATGCATCCATCAAGTCATTGATGATTTCCCCAAGTTAAGAATATCCATTTGTGAGCACTTAAGTGAATCATATTCGACTCAACTTTAAAATTTGTGTTAACCGCCATTGCCACACTTTAATTGCAACTGAAAACCACAAATCAGTGTAAAATTCTGCAACCCATAATTGGTACACTTTATTTGCAAGAGACAACAGAAGTCAATGTATATATTTCTTAATTAAACCATTGCCAACCTTTACTCGAAAGGAACATAACACATCAATGTAAAAAAATTCAATCCATGGGGGAGTTGGGACTTGGGAGTCCTCCTCAACCCTAAAGCTTCCTGAATCCTCTCCTTTGTGCAACTAAGATTAAAATTTTCCGGGCCACTCTTGAAATTATGCTGTCGTCAATGATCACACCTAAGTTGTATTTTTATCATGGTTTTGATCAGAATAACAATGAGAGTGTCTTCTCGGACATGTAGATCTCACATAATATGGTTGGCCATGATGAGAGTGACTGTCTGCAAACATGATTTCATCAAAAGCCCTTGTGAAATAAATGGATCCTTCAAATTAGTTCTTGATGAACTCCACTGGCAGTTACCCTAGTAGTACCTAAGCTGGTTAGGCACAAATTAATTCTTTTTAAGAAATGTTGAAAATTCTGAAAAAATAAGTGCATGCCATGCCAAAATTCTGAATCAAGCTCTCAAGCACAATAGCTTTCATTGTATAGTATAATATTGAGCTGTAAATTATTTTTTATTTTTATTGCCCATCATAATTAACCTCAAAAAAAAAAAAATTTACACCTTATAACTAGTAGAAAACCCCCATTTTGTGACTTGTTGTAGTCGTCTAAAACAAGTCACAAAATGAGATTTTTTTTACTAAATTATTTAATCCCAAACCAGCCAAGGTACTATGATAGTAATAAGCATTAGATTTTTTTCCATGCATTTTCTTAAAAGAGAACTGTGCAAAATAATTTAGAATCATGGAAATTTTCCCCTGGATCATGCATTTGATGGTGGTGGCATCATATCTGCATTGGAACAAGATCAAGTTATAATTGAAAGGGAATGACAAAGAATCCTTTGTGAACAAAGCATCAAAACTCAAACAGTTCCTTCCAAAGGGGAATATTGAAAACTAATGAAGACCTCAAAATTGTGTCAAAGAGAACTAGAAAACCCTAATATTCTCTGATACTTTTTAAGGTCACAAACTTTGACATCCTTACTACACATCAAATACTAGGATTCGCAAATTCCAACTGTGGAACTCATATGGCTTTTGGGTCGGTCAATCTGTGCCCTAATAATCTGTGTCCAACATCTGACTATTGGGTAGATCTGCTAACAACTTCTTTTGTGCCGAAGATCTGACTTCTACAATGATCCGCAATGGATTACCCCTGTGGATCTTTTTCAACTAGTAGACTGGTGAGAGCAGCAGATGGATTTCTGGCTTTAGAAATTGGGCTGGAAAGGGCCTGGCAGCTGAAAATGGCAAAACATGGAAGAAGAACCACAGAAATCCATAGTTCTTTGTTGTTTCTTTCATGAAACTAGCAATTTCTTTGAGATTTTGAAATAGTTGGAGAGTTTTTTTAATTTGATTTTTGTTTCTCTCATGAAACCAGACTCAATGCTTCTTTGATTTTCAAATGTAAATTTTTTTGAAACTGAGGGTTATTTACAACATTGAAATACCTACACAACACTAGTTTGAACTTGCCATATAAGGCGCAGACAAAATGTTAAGGTTTGTTGAGATTTTGAAATAACCGGAGGTTCTGTAAATCTGGTATCAACCATCAACATTGGTAGCCAGGACCTTACAAGTCGGGTATGAGTTGAGGCAATACAGCCTTATATACCAATACTAGCATGGTAGGGATTTGTCGTAATATCATCAGCCTTGAACCCATTTTATATCAATGTTATGAGGGCATGTCTTTTACCCAGATATACCCTTTAGTTATAAATATAGTATATTATTTCACTTAACTTGTTTCCTTATAATCAATATATTCTAACAAAGTGCATGTTCAAGGGTATGTAAACTTGAAAATCTATATTAGGGTATAAAAATTACATACCTTTGGAGCATTTTCAGGGGTGCTTAGTTTGTAAAAAATTAAGAACAAAGCCTTGCAAAAAAATATGAAATCTTAGGAAAAGAACTTCCCAATGAGAGGTTTGTAGTGGCTTTGCCATATTGCCATTTGTGACTAGAGTTTCCAAAATCCTGAAGATATTGTATATTGCTAGCTACCCTTGATTTAAACCATTTCTTTCATGATTAATAATTTTGGAATGTACCCCAAATATAAAAGTATTACAATATGCATGTGTGCACTTAATACAATACTTGCATTTAGGGTTAACCTTATATCATCCATCATCAAATGGGTTAAAAGTAACTTGAGGATAACCAAGTTTTTTGCAATGCCTACATGTTTGGATGATGGGATGGGGGTCTTTTTATGTTCATAAGTTTCGTTCATCACTAGTCTAGATGAGATAATAGTAGGTAGGTAGGTAAGTAGGTGGGCTGGCCATGTAGGTAGGTGGGCCAGCCATGTGAATGAGTAAAAGGTAGGTAGGTGCAACTAGGGTATTTTAGGTAGGTATGATAGGCAGAGCATTAAATAGACTAACTATAGTAAAAGGTTAGTTGGTTGGGTGACAGAAACCCGATGAAAAAAAAAAGAAAAAAAAAAACCTTAGTCCATCAAGCATCCATCCAAACCAGTGAGTCAGTGAGTTGGTGGGTACTAGTTCCATTGTGGCCTAGAAAACTCACCAAAAACTCCCTCAAAACTAAAAAGGCTGTGTGATATTATTATTGTGATGAAATTTTCTCCAACAAAAAAAATTCCTTGAAAATTTTGGCAAATATTTTTTCTAAATAAAATGGAATTTTTGCAACAGAAATGGCTAACTCTCTTTTAAATTTTCCAGGTTGAAATTGTGCAATAATTCACCAAACGCCACCCCCAACAATTATATATATATTTACTTATTTATTTATTTATTAATTTATTATTTGTCAATGCAGATCTGAACTTGACATGCAGCCACATTCACTGAGAAGTGTACGTAGCTATTTAATTTCACACTGTACAATTGGAAGAGTAGCCACAATAATAATAATATTATAATATAATGTGAAAATTAATAATATACCATCCTGGACAGAGATAGTACTAACTTCCACTGGGGCCCTGGACATCCACAGTCAGCCTTTTTTTTTTTTTTTTTTTTTTTTTTTT
>Ga0209611_10014003_pt1 | contig 10857 bp, 6 predicted proteins | sample S1TSphgellanicum_3_FD_187693 | JGI IMG/M metagenome (GOLD analysis project Ga0209611, IMG submission 187693) | Host-associated microbial communities from peat moss isolated from Minnesota, USA - S1T2_Fc - Sphagnum magellanicum MG (SPAdes) (version 2) | ecosystem: Host-associated > Plants > Peat...
TGCAAGGTGGAATCCTCCAAGACCTTCATGATGTGATGTACATGTCCATCAATCATGGAGAAACAATTGATGACTTCAAAGAGCGTGGGAGGGTTGTCGTGAGAGAAAGCTTTCATAAACATAGACCTGGTGATGCGTGGACAAATTATTTCTGGACTTATTACCATCAATTTGGTAAGTGATAATATTTATCATGGTTTGGTATTCAAAATTGTTTTGTAATAATGTTACTCATCCTTGTGCATTATGTTTATGTTTGTAGAATTATGGATGGTGGGTGTTCGAAGAGTGCCCCATTCCAACCAAGACACCCAAGCAAGCATTGAATCATATCATGGTGCATTGAAACATTGGCTTACTCTTGACACAAAAGGCTTTAGAGGGCGTAGGATTGACTAGTTGGTGTGGCGATTAACAACAACCATTGCACGCCATTACATGCACACATTGGAAATGAAAAAAAAAGGTTTCATAAAAAACAAGGTTATGGAGGCCATTATTACACAAAGTGTGGAAAAGGCAGCCCTTATTCCACTCACCCATGTGTATCAACCAACCCTTGAAAGTGATGGAGCTTGGGGCATACGGAGCCAACACCTTCCCAATGCTTTTACACAGTGAAATTCTCATTCACCAAAATATTTTGTTGCACATGTGAATGGGCATTGCGAGGGAACATGTGTAAACACCAAATTGCGATCATTCTCACATGCACATACATTTCTCAAGAGGATATCATTCATTACTGTAGAACATGGTATGGATCACATCGTGAAGGGTCGGGTCACATGTTTGCAGACCCACGACATATTCCAGATGATATGGAGTCCAATGATGGTGACGAAGATGAACATATTGAAGGTGATGATGGGATCATGGAATTTGATGGGCTCATGAACATGGAACAAAATGATATCCCTATGGGTGCCATTGTAGGGTTTAATGACACAATAAATTCATTAACCCCAATGGAAAGGGCGTTTGCACAATTGGTCACTACAATGCAAGAGATCACAAATGAATGTAAAGAAGGCGATGTGACACTTTGTGAACATGCCACCTCACACATGAGAGTATTGGCATGTAATATTCGTAACATATGCCTCACAAAGGCAAATGCAATTTCACACCTAAGATTGGTTTTACACCGCTTAGAAGATGGATTGGGAAATAATGTTAAACGACTCAAAGATTGGCATGAAATAATGCTCAATCACACAAATGTACGTACTAAATGATGTCATGAATAAATGTCTCAATTATTAATCAAGATTGTTGCCATTGGCATTAAGAATTTTGTTTTACAATCAATTTTGTATGGAGGAAACCATAGCCCAAATTCTTTGAACATCATGTATTCAACACACACATGAACTTTAATATGGCACAAAGGTTATTATTGTTTCCAAGTAATAAACACAAAAAGTGTGAAATGCAAATACACAATGATAGTGATAATATTAGTGTTGAATGCATGTATTATAACTAGGCCCCAAAATCTCAGTTTGTAGAAATAAGTACAAGTGCAAATATTATAATTAAGCCCCAAAATTCCAATTGATAAAGGTAAATACAGGTTTAGGTATTGCAATGAAGCCCTAAAATTCTAGTTGGTAGAGGCAAGTGTGGGTGTAGGTATTGCAATGAAGACCCAAAATTCCAGTTGGTAAAGGTAAGTACGAATGTAAGTATTGCAATGAAACCCCAAAATTCCAATTGGTAGAAGTAAGTATAAGTCTGGGTATTGAAAGTTTAAATGAAGAATCAACCTTAAATGCAATAACCACATTTCAAAAAAACCCATCTAGATGGTTTGGATACCTTTAAGTGAAGACCTAGCCCTAAACACAATACCCACATGCAAAGTCACTTTGAAATAACCCAACCCTATATGCAATACCTACATTCAAGGTCACTCCGAAATTACGCATGTGGGGTTTAAGCCTCTTTAAATGAAGATCCTACCCTAAATGCAATACCCGCATTTTGGGTCACAAAATAATTAGTTAATTTCAAAATAGTATGCTAACAAAGGTGTGTATAGAGGTTGGGGTTGTTGATTAGGAGTTCCATGATTCTTACTTTGTTTCATTGAATTTGGGAAGAGGTTGTATTGTTTGTGGAACAAATAATACAACAACAATTGTGATCAAGCTTATATTAGTGTAGGATTTTTTCATGGAAATTTTGAAGTAGCAATCTATAATGTGGAATAATTATCTTAAATAGTGATTTCAATAACTTATTAAAACAAAAGTATAATTAAGTTAATCAATCAAATGTTAGATTAATCAATCTGATTTTTAGATCCAACTTTTTATTATCCAAGTAGATAAAGTTAAACCAAATGATTAGTTAATTATTTTAAATAGATAATCGATTATTTAATTCTTGATAATTAATCATTTAAATTATCCGAAATATTGGTCTATTAGTTATTTAATTATACGACAAAATTTGGTGATAATTCATTAATTATCAAAAATATTTTACATTAAATTGGGGGGAAATTTTTAGGGTTAAAACATATGTGAAACAATATAATTTCATTTTATATCTTCTTAAAAGAGATTGGAAAAATTTGGTTGGAGACATCACACAAAGGTAAAAAACAAACCTTATGTGAAAACCCAACCCTAAATGTAATACAAAGTTTGTTGAGATCAAAAAATTAAAAGTTCAAGTTAAAAATTTCTTCAAATATGTTCATATTGATGTTTTTTTCTTTTTTAAAGTTGTAAACTCATTTCAAAAAAATATATATATAAAATCTCTAATTCAATAAGATTTTAAACTATGTTTAAAAAGAAATTAAAGCACATAATTTTCTACTGTTTTTTTTGGTTTCACATAGTAATAAAAATGATCTCTCCCATATATTAATCCTATGTCTGATTAAAATTTTATTTTATACTTTTTTGATACATAATAAATAATTTATTGGTTAAAATAATCAGATAGTGGGTAAAAAAATTATATATTTTATACATATATAACACAAGTCATTATGTAAACTTTATTTTTTATGATGTATAATATTGGTTTAAATATTGGCCCATGGATCATGACAATTTTTGTTGATTTCACATATTTTTAAATGTTGTGAGAAAATATTTAAAAATTTTGTGATCAACCTTCATGTTTTAATGAGATGATTAATAGTATCAAAAGAGCCCAAAACAACTTGAACATCATTTTTCATTATTATCTTGGACATGGATTTTTCCAAATCTAAATTAAATACAAATGGAAGCTTGTTGATCATCTCTTCAACCTCATCAACCTCCATCTTTTTTAGGGAGCAAAACAAAAACTTCATAACATTGAGATCATTATTTAAAGACTTGTGACAATCTATAAATATCCAATAGTGAAGCCAAACAATACTTAATGCCTTATTGACTACATGTTGTGAAAATTGAACTTGTAGTTGTCCAAACAATTTTGTTGTTGCCTTTGTGCATTAAAGCTTCACACCTAACACAATGTGGTCAAAAATAGGTCTAGTCACATAACATGTCACCTTTGTGTCAAAATCTTGTGCGTTTGCCCATACACGATCAAATGCTAATTGACCAATCCTACTATTGAAATTAATAATCCACCTGATCAAAATGGTCTCATGCCTACCATCCACAAGAGCTTGGAATGACATAAATGCATTAGAAGTGAAGGCAATAGTTGGATCCATGAATATTTTGTGCGATTCAACTTGGCAAAGTTCAAATGTTTGCATTAGATTAATGACAAAAACTAGATTAGTGAACAAGCTAAATCAAATTCTTCACAACATTCATAAAAGACACCATGCACACAAGGCCTAAAAGTGTCTCAACATCAAGTAAGAGTTCCAAGTTGACAACAACACTCTAATAGTGAATAGTACACCTGCAACACCCTTTTAAATGGGGTCAATATAAAAATCCAGGGGGTCTTGACATTGGTTAGGATTTTCAAGTTCTTTGTTTCCAAGATCTCCCCTACCTTAGCTAGTTCCAAATGTTTTTTTGGAAAGTTGGAAAAGCACTTGTAGAGTGAGTATAAATTTTTTTCCAAATGATTGACAATGGGCAAAGCTTGAAAGGTTTAATAACCAAGGTTGTTTAATGTACCATACTATGAACACAAATCATGGACAAAGAAAATTGAACTTGAATTTGGATGGTAACACCCATGTGACAATCTAAAAAAAATCAACCTCATTAACATCAAAAGATAAAGTTTCTTGAAAAGCACATCAAAATGTTGTTTAACACCATTGTTGAAAATAACTTGTATGATGACAATCTTCAAGTTAGTTGCATTAGAACCATCAATTACACATTCTAAACACAACAACATGGGGAGCTTTGTCTAGTTTTGAATAATGTGCACATGGATTGATAACCAAGATTAGTTGTCAACCAACATCACCTCACCACAAGCAAAGCCACATAGTTAACTTTTTGCATTGCATAGTTAACTTAAATCAAGGTGATTTAAGGGCAAAAGGTTTCAAGGAAGATGCAAGAAACCTATAACCAAACAAGGCCTTGTATTTGAAGTTTGATGGAAGTTTTAATGGGGTCATGACACACAAAATTGGCCTCAACAACTTGACAAAAACAATTTTTATTTAAAAAAAACAACCAAAAAACTTGTAAAGCCAAGGTTGATTTGAAAAAGAACTTGGACCTACTTTACATAATTTCAAATCATGTTTGATTAACAATGAAAACTATGTTCATGACTCCATAATCACTATCAAGTTTTAACTGGCCACGTACCACACTGAGATCATAATCACCTTCAAAAGTTAGGACAAATGGAAAGAAAGTCCTTAGTCTATAGAATACAACAAAATCACAAAAAGAATAATCATAAAAACTTCCAACTCTTAGCCATTGAATGGTGGGCATGATGAATTTTCAAAATCTTTGCTATGTTCACAACCATGGCAAATTACAAGCATAGGATAGAGAAAGATTGGTGAATCTAGTGGCCATATCACACCAAATGTAATGACTAAATGACCCTCTATGCTGAATTTTTAGGCAAACAACTCTTATACATGTGTGAACTTTGATGACCTCCATTTTCCACTTTTGGTTGTCTGAAGGTTCAGCTCCTTTTGTGACATTTGTCAATGTTTGAATGAGCAAGGTAGTGATATTACAATTTAAGGTTTTTCATTTAAAAATATTCTTTTAGAAAGGTTATTTATTTAAGACAAATAACAACTATTTTTTGAAGTGAAATTTCACAACTTGGAACATGAAAAACTTGGGCAACTTGAATAAGTCATAAAAATGGATTGTCAATCTTCAACATCATCTATGTAATCAAAGTTTGTGTCCTTTGTGAATGTTGTTACTAATGATTTCAAAAACCATATGCATTGCAACTCAACCTTGGTCCTTAGCTTTACATCATGCATGAAACAAGCATTTGATTTTGTTTTGACAACAATCAATAATCATATAGGGTCTTTTGTGAACACAAAGAGACCATCACCATAAAATGTTATTATCATGAAATTGCTTTCAATTCTTTTTGGCAAACATTATTGTCAACTATGGGTTGTCCGAATCTAATTTAACCAGAAATGTGTACATATAATATCAAAATCTGAAAGTTTTTCTAGATCATACATGATTTTTAGCAACTTACAAAACCATGTCTTCTTTCCCTCTTTGATTAAATATGATTATATATATACAATAAAATCATTATAACAACAATGAAACATCATGTTAAGGTCAAACTATGTTGCCAATGTCCATAACACTCATAATCAATTGGTATTACCAATCAACGAAAATGATTATTCTTAAAAAATCAACTCCTTAATTTGAGAACATCCTTTCATCAAGCCTTGTATCTATCTATTGAAATTTTGAACCATCTATTTTGTATTAACTTTTAAATAACCATGAATGTCCAAACCCATTTATGTTTTGAGGTAGTTTAGACACACCTAGGCTTAGACATGGCTTTTGTATAATGATGTTGGAAATTCATCACAATTTGAACAATTACTTTTTATTTTCTTCTTGTTGAAGCTTTTAAGAAGGTTTATAGGTTCTTTTGCCTCTTTTAAAGATATTAACAAGGTTTGTATGAACAAAATTTTCACAATTCTTTTATTTAGAGCTTGATTCAAGAATAATCTATTGTAAATTGAGATGTTGGAAGTTGAAAATGGGAAATGACATGTTAGATTTGAGTTCACATTATCTAATTGAAATAACTAGTGGGACTAAAATTTAATGTCAAATGTGTCTTTTCCTTCTTCTTTTTTGGGGACAATTTTTGTTGTTTTTTTAATGGAATTTTTTAAATTCCCATTTTAAAACTATAAACTCAATTAATTTTGCAATTTTGTCGGAAAAACTTGCCAACCTTTGATATCACAAAATCTTCACAATTGAATGAGTTGATTTTTTTAATTAACCATCAACAATATGAAAGGTTTTTAAATGTTTCAACATTGAATTTGAAAACTTCAAAGAATATCATTTTATGTTTTAGACATATAATTAATTCACCGCAAAGCAAAGTTTTAACTATTAGTTTGGATTAAATCTATAAGCCTTTAAGGCATGCATCCTCCATTAAGAGGAAATTTTCTTTTGCTTCTTTGCCAAATAGACAATTGGTGTAAAATTGAATAATTGAATCTTGTGGAAGGTGCATATACAAAGAAGAAATGGTTCTTTGTGCATGAGTTCTAATATATTCACATCAACATGACTTAGAAAATAAGTGCCACATGTCAATTTTTAAAATTGTGTTAAATATATCTATACGAACTAATCAATTAGTAGCGAATTTTTGCAAATTGTGTTCTTTCTACCATACTTTTATTATTTCATTCAATGTAGGTTTCTTGATTTTTAAATGTATTATTCTTGAAAAAAATGAAGGTGTAACCAACATCACCATTTCAAGAAACAAAACTAGATTTCTTGATCTGTGCATAAGCAAAACAATTCAAATGAATTTATCTTTTTTGGTGGGAAGTTTAATCTCAAAGTTTTCTAATTATTCATTCAAAGTCAATCGATCTATGAGGTTTAATCAACATGTCACAATTGTTCAATGCTACAAACTGTCATTGAAATGGTTGACAAAAACAAGAATTACTTGTACCTTTTGTCCATATAAACTTGAACAATCATGCATAGTTAAGGTCGGCACTAGTCAAGGTTTGGGCACATTAGTACCCTTAAAATTTTTATTTACATGACTTTAATTGAGTAATAGCTAGGATGCATGGCCACCTTGTAATTCATTCCTATGCCATGCTAGATGTTAACCATAACAACCACTCCAAATAAAAGATCAATGGGTACACCAAACAAATAAATAAATTGAAATAGTCATTTTTAGTGAAGCATTGTGCAACTAGGTCATCCGAGGGTGGGAAGGAAGCCACTTTATAATCCTTGGAGATGCAAAAGCAAGCTACTTTGCTACACTTTACCAAACACACTACACCAAAAGAAGTTGATATATCAACTTACACCTCAAAAGGTTGCGTGTGGGACTTAGCCAAGCTTATTGGGTATATTTCTTCTTCTTCTTCTTGAATTTGATGGATAATGTGCAAAATACCCAATTAATTATTTAATAGCAATGTGCACACTACTAGATGTGGAAGGCCCCAAAAGAAACTAAAGATAATTGGCAATGGGGTCCTCACATTATGACGGTTGAACGAACCCCATCCTCACCTCTAACTATGCAAGCACAATCAAGGGCAATGTATTTATCATTCCTTTACATTGTACAAGACATCTCCATTCTCGTTCATGGCCTAGCTTTGCCGTCCTTACCTAAAGAAATTGTAGGTGATAACATGGGCCAGGCTCAAAATGGTATTGCATGGAGTTTTTTTTTCTCTCTCACTTATGATGATTGAAAACCTCCAATTTATGGGCCTGCCCTTCACAAGCACATTTTCCAAAAGAGAATGCCCACCTGTAAGGTCATTACGGATATATATTAACCTAACTAGCCAATAATCACTCAAGGTTTAACCTGAGTCAAGACCATATTCGGCTGGCCATGCAGTGCAATGTTCTTCCTAGCACAATGGGTAACAAATACCCAAAGAAGAAGAAAAAAAGTACAAATGTATGCACTCTTCTCTCAACTCCAAAGGCATGATGACATTGCAACTTAGGCCCCTCCAAGCTATCGATAATAATAAATTGACAATTTGTGACTTATTATGGTGTGTGATGGGCCTTTAGAATTATGTACAACAAAACCCCCTTTACAACAAAAAGTATGCATTCTAAAGAACAATCTTATTAGGAGTGTTGTATGAGTGGGGGAGACTTTATAAAAACATCTCCATGATTTTATGATTCAACATTGGGCTTGTTCTTGACTTGTAAAGCACCAGCACAAAATCTCTAGTGTATCTGGAGAGCACTTTATCCAGCAGAATTGCTCCTTGTAAAAGGCTGGGCTGTTTCTTTCCCATTACATCCAAATGGATGGATGACACCCACCAATTATCACAAGAAAAAAAAATAATTAATGATTTTTTTATGGATACCCACCAAGTATCACAAGAAAAATAAATGTTTTTATGGATACACACCAAGTATCACCAATAATAATAATAATAATGATGATGATTTTTTTTAGGGATACCCAACAAGTATCACAAGAAAAATAAATTTAAATATTTTTTTATGGATACCCACCAAGCAAGTATCACAAGAAAAATAAATTTAAATGATTTTTTTATGCCCATCCTTTACATTGGGTAATGCCCGAGGATCCCATTGTTCCCCCAAATAAGTTCACCTTGGCTCCACCTTAGGCAGGCACTTATTTTGGGAACGCCTCATGCCTAATCCTTGAGTGTATATCCTCAAGACGCCAATTGGAAGATTGTCTGGACTTGAGTGGGACTTTAGCATATATTCCAATGATTTGTTCAATTCAAGCACTGACCAGTGCACCATCCATTGGAAACCTGTTATAACCAGGGTTGGGAAGTTCTTAGATTTGGGGACACATACCCACCGGTTATCAACATGGTTCCATATGCAATTACTCAAAGATTTGGTTTTGGTATATAACCATGGTTCTCAAAAATGTATATACAAAGTCAGTGAACCAGCTAGAGAAGTCGTGGTTCTTGAATCATATGAATATCATCAGTTCTTTAAAGGTTTTTGAAATGGCTGCAATTGATGGTTCTTTGATTCTGAATTTTTCTTCCAGGAATTGGAACCGATGATTCTTTGATCCTTCAATTTTTAAAGAACCAGAATCAATGGTTCTTTGATCTTTGAATTTTTAAAGCTCCAGAACCGATGGTTCTTCAAAGAATCGCCCAACACTGGTTATAACTCAGTTGTGAAAATGAAGGGTAAACCGCATCTGGAGTTACCAAGGTTCCATTTTATTTTTTTGTTAACAGATCCTTTATTCCCTCCCACTTCCCCTTTCACACTACATAGGTAACAATCAAGGTTGGGTGGGTACCTGATTCAGCAAGTAAGAACCTTGACTTGGAACCAGGTTCCCAGTTCTATTTAGGTGTGAAACTGGAACTGAGAATATTTTTTATTAAAAAAAATTAATTGAGAAAAAGTGACTAGAATCAAGGGAACCAGACTGGGATCAGACCGGAAATCGAACCATAGTTTTCTTTGGGGAAGAAACAGACCCGGAAAGGGGTTCCTGGTTCCATTTATCTGTGGAACCGGAACCAAATCCGAGATAGTTCTAACTGGTTTTTAGAATCAGAACTGGAGGTCTTCATTTTAAAAAAAAAATTGCCCAACACTGGTCACAATCAATGTTGAGTGGGTACTAGAAACCACACCAAATCCCCAACTGGTGGTTCTCATGGTGGTTCTTTAATCCTGTAACTGCAGTTCTGAAAAACAAGAGATGAAGTTGTAACCAAAATGATGGGCATACCAGTTTCCCCAAGAACACATTGACTACACATCAACAGCCACAGCATCAGCTGTATTATACTCAAAGCTCACAGCCTCAAGAATTTATCCAGCAAATTTTCAATGTTACACAATCGTGAAAGATGGATGTTTCCCTCAGTGGGTGTTCTCTGGAGCAAAAGTTGCTGAGCTCCGTCACACACAGTCCGGACCGGACCCGGCCCGGCACCCCGTTCTTGACGTCGGCTATCTCGGGTCTCCGTTCCGCGCTAGAATGTCGTAACCTAATTTCCTCCAATAGCTTTGCCCACAGACTGGGAACAGGAAATTTTGCCCTCCGATTAGCGCCGGGCCCGGTCGGCCTGAAACCCGAGCTCCGTCAGGGACGTAGTGAATTTATATATAAGATTAGCTTCTTTGGCTGTGGCTGTGACAAATAATCATCTCTTGCGATAACCAAAACAATATCACATTCATTTCCATCTACAACAATTCCCATTCACCATTGTTTCATAAATTCTCTCATAAATTCTCAGCAATTTCCCATGTATTTTTCTTCTCTGTCGAGAGAGAGAGAACTCTCATTCAATAACTCCTGTCGTAACTTCTCAGCATGGAGAATGCATTGGCCCCAGTGAAAACTTGTCCTTCAGGATACATGCATTGCAGATTCCGCCTCTTGGTTTTCACGCACGACACGACAAGAGGCACAAACGATTTTTTTTGGGGGATTTTTAGTTTGCAGAATCCGACTGTCCGGGCCGATTTCCGATCTCGGAATTCGACTGTTCGAGCTGGTTTCGCCAGTCAATTAAAACATGGAACCATCGTCGGACGCACAGACAGACACCACTGTTGTAATTATATATAAGATAGCTATCAGCATATCCAACCCATTGTTGACGATCGAAGATAATGACCATCAACCATCCAATCATCCATCAAGAGT
>Ga0209611_10014005_pt1 | contig 10856 bp, 8 predicted proteins | sample S1TSphgellanicum_3_FD_187693 | JGI IMG/M metagenome (GOLD analysis project Ga0209611, IMG submission 187693) | Host-associated microbial communities from peat moss isolated from Minnesota, USA - S1T2_Fc - Sphagnum magellanicum MG (SPAdes) (version 2) | ecosystem: Host-associated > Plants > Peat...
ATATGTGAAGTTTTGCCAAAAATATAAAGTTGTGTCATAATTTTGCCAAATTTATGGAGTTATTCTAAGTTTTGCCAAAAATATAAAGTTGTGTCATAAATTTGCCAAATTTATGGAATTATGCCGAGTTTTGCCAAAAATATGGAATTATATGAAGTTTTGCAAAAAATATAAAATTATGTTTAGTTTTGCCAAATTTATGGAGTTATGCCAAGTTTTGCCAAAAATATGGAAATATGTGAAGTTTTGCCAAAAATATGGAATTATATGAAGTTTTGCCAAAAATATGAAATATGTGAAGTTTTGCCAAAAATATGGAATTATATGAAGTTTTGCCAAAAATATGGAATTATATGAAGTTTTGTCAAAAATATGGAAATATGTGAAATTTTGCCAAAAGTATGGAATTATATGAAATTTTGCCAAGAATATAAAATTATGTTTTAGTTTTGCCAAATATATGGAGTTATGCCAAGTTTTGCCAAAAATATGGAGTAGTGTGAAGTTTTGTCCGGGTGTACAAAAACCATGTTTACCAAATCCGGGTTTGTGTCGACCGGGTTTATCGATTCCGTGTATATGAAAACCGGTTTACCAAATGCGGGTTTGTGTCAACCGGGTTTACCAAGTCCGGGTGTACAAAAATCGTGTTACCAAATCCGGGTTTGTGTCAACCGGATTTACCGACTTTGGGTATATGAAAATTAGTTTACCAAATCCGGGTTTGTCTCAACCGGATTTACCGACTTCGAGTATATGAAAATTGGTTTACCAAATCCGGGTTTGTGTCAACCGGGTTACCGACTCCGGGTATATGAAAACTAGTTTACCAAATCCGGCTTTATGTCAACCGGGTTTACCGACTCGGCTTTGTGTCAACCGGGTTTACCGACTTCGGCTTTGTGTCAACCGGGTTATCGATTCCGGGTATATAGTTGTTAAAAAGTAGTTGAACAAAAGTAGTTGTTAAAAAGTGGTTGTTAAAAAGTTGTTGTTAAAAAGTGGTTGTTAAAAAGTAGCCGTTAAAAAGTGGTGGTTAAAAAGTGGTTGTTAAAAAGTTGTTGTTAAAAAGTGGTTGTTAAAAAGTAGCCGTTAAAAAGTGGTGGTTAAAAAGTGGTTGTTAAAAAGTTGTTGTTAAAAAGTGGTTGTTAAAAAGTAGTTGTGATTTGTGATTTTGGGTTTGATAGTTTTACATTTTTGAGTAATGTAAAGTTGAGTTTTGTTTTTTTGTAGACTTTTGGCATTTGAGATTTGAGATTTGAGATTTGCGATTTGAGATTTGAGATTTGGGATTTTAGAGTTGAGATTTGAGATTTGCGATTTGGGATTTGAGATTTGAGATTTGAGATTTGAGATTTGGGATTTGAGATTTGAGATTTGGGATTTGAGATTTGAGATTTGAGATTTTTACAAATTTTGACTCATGTTTATTTTGTACATGACAACATACTGAAGATCCAAGCTGCTTATGATACATTTCTCGCAGAGTTTCCTCTGTGCTACGGCTACTGGAAGAAGTATGCTGATCATGAGGCGCGCCTGGGCACCCCTGAGAAGATAGTGGAAGTGTATGAGCGTACTGTGAAGGCTGTGACATACTCGGTGGACATCTGGATGCATTTCTACACATATGAGATGGAGAAGTTCGACGACCCTGAGAAAACCCGGAGGTATGTCCCGAGTTTTCTTTTTTCCCATAGTTGCTTGACACTTTTTTTTTCATGCCGACAGGCAACCATGGGTCATCCTTTCTTCCGGTAGTCATGTGCATTACATATAACACTAAATGGACTGATGTGGTGTGTCTTCTGACCTGTGCCTGCTCTTGCTGCAGCTTTTCTAGTAAAAGATAAATTATCGTTCGAGTCTGGAGTTTTGATTGTCCGAGGCGGACGGGGGGGTAGGGGGGGGGGTCCATCATAGGTCATATGGCCACTCGGGAGAAGCTTCACAAAGGTAGGCTTTGTTGAGTTGTTGCATTATATTTTCGCCTCGTTTATGTGTTTTTCTGGGTTTAGCTCAAGGTGCCCAGAAAGTCAAAGGGAGTCTGCTCTCTTGTTGGGCCAGTTTGCCACAACAGATCCTGAATGCAAGAAGGTGTGAATCCTGTGCCCCTTGCACCATGTTACACGTTGAGTCCCAGTTCAAATAGAAGTCTACATAGAAACATGTGATGCTTATAGGGTACACAAGAGAGATGCTGGATAGCAATGAAGAGCCAATCGAGAGTTAAAACTGCAACCAGAGTTCCAAGAGCTAGTTTTGGTTTCTTGCATTTAAGGATATGGTGTGTACTTTCAAGTTTACGTTGACCAACGTGGGGCGGTCCGACCTCTGATAAGGATGCTTGAAGCTCGAGATCCTCGACTTCGTGAAATGGCAGCATTTGCTTTGGGTCGTCTAGCTCAGGTTCTGATATCTGTGGCCCTGGTTTTGTGTTTTGTTTTTTGTCTCCCCTTGTTTGGTTCTTTTTGTGGCTTCCTGAGGAAGTGTTAACCTTGCTGTTTTCTTCTTTGTCGTGAGAATGGAGATTTTTCTATTCTTATGAAAGATATTTCTGAGTCTACAAAGTGCTAAAATTGTAACACTTGTTCTCATAGTCCTCACAGAACACACATAATCGAGCTAGAATTGTCCACGATGGCCTAAGGGTTTAGCCCTTGCTTGAACTTCTGGATTGAAAGAATGGATCTTTGCAGCATAATGCAGCTTTTGCTTTGTATGGCTTGGCTGATAACGAGGTGAGAACTGGACTTACATGTGTTAGGACTACTTAGGTATTTTGAGTCATAGGATGTACTTGCTTCACTGAAACAATTCATTCTAGTAGTTGTATATCAGCAGTTTGGACATGTACATGAAGAGGGGTGATATATTTACACATGATTGCTTGGAAATGCTCATGCTTACAGTCATTTATGGTTGAACTAGTGGTGGCGTTCTTTAACTGAGTCTTTGATACTTGTGTATTACAGGACAATGTGTCGGATATAGTCGAGGAAGGTGGAGTTCAAAGGCTATTTGATGGTGAACTTATTGTGCAAGTAGTTTTGTGGTGCTTACCTGCCTGTGTCTAGGGTTTAGGATTACCGGCAGCAAGCTTTGTTGAGAGGGGAGTGTAGACATTTATTCTCCTCGAGTTGCACTGATTTTAGGATGCAGACGTACTGGCATTTGTGAGATCGGGTGAGTATTTGTGAAACACGACGAGGAGTTATATCTTTTTCCCTTTCTTTCATGTTCTTTCTAGAGAGTCGGCGAGTTCTTAGAAGTACATCGTGGCGGTGACCTAGGCTTTGTCTTTTGAAGTGCTTGTAAATGTTGTGTGAATGTTTATGTGCGCATGATTCTTGGTTTGTTCTTAATCTCATAATTAAATTACATTTACTAATTGGTTATCATGGTTGTCCGAAAAAAAAATTTATAAGGAATAATTCTAGAAATTCATTTCAACAGGAGCTCAGTTACATGCATAATTTGTGAGGTTATTAAGGGAGGCCCCATGAACATTGTTTTTGAGTTGTTTGGTTAGGTAATGTTTGTGGGGGCTGGGTTTTACTCGATGCTCGTTGGTAATTCGGTTGGTTGATTGGTCACCGAACTTGTTGGCGAGCCCTCCTTTCTTGACCTCGATGCATGTAATTTAATCACACTAAATCGATGCTCAAGTGAAATGGATTCCTCGATTTTTACTATACCTGTACATGCCATGTGAATGTTTGTGAATGTTTGATTCTTAATCTCCAGAGTTATCTTATTGCATTTACTGGTTGGTTGTTACGGTTGTCGGAATTTTTTTTTTTAATAAGGAATGAATCTAGAAATTCATTTCAACAGGAGCTCAGTTACATGCATAATTTGTGAGGTTATTAAGGGAGGCCCCATGAACATTGTTTTTGAGCTGTTTGGTTAGGCAATGTTTGTGGGGGTCGGGTTTTACTCGGTGCTCGTTGGTAATTCGGTCGGCTGATTGGTCACCGAACTTGTTGGCGAGCCCTCCTTTCCTGACTTCGATGCATGTAATTTAATCACACCAAATCGATGCTCAAGTGAAATGGATTCCTCAATTTTTACTAAACCTGTGCATGCCATGTGAATGTTTATGAATGTCTAATTCTTGGTTTGTTTTTAATTTCATAGTTATCTGATTGCATTTACTAGTTGGTTGTTACGGTTGTCAGAATTTTTTTTTTTAATAAGGAATAAATCTAAAAAAATTATTTCAACAAGAGTTCAGTTGCATGCATAATTTGTGAGGTTATTAGGGGAGGCCCCATGAACATTGTTTTTGAGCCGTTTGGTTCAACAATGTTTGTGGAGCCCGAGTTTTACTCGGTACTCGTTGGTAATTCAGTCGGCTGATTGGTTAGTGAACTTGTTGGCGAGCTCTCTTCACCTGACCTCGATGCATGTAATTTAATCACACTTAATCGATGTTTAAGTGAAATGGATTCCTCGAATTATATCGGACTTGTAAATGCCATGTGAATGTTTGTGAATGTCTGATTTTTGGTTTGTTCTTAATTTCATTGTTATCTTATTATGTTTACTGGTTGGTTGTAATGGTTGTCAAAAAAAATAAGGGAATTGTCCAGCTTTGGAAAATGGTGTGGGAGTAGAATTTAGGGTTGTTAGACAAGTTTTGAATTATTGACATTTTATAGTAAGAACTTTATTTTTTATGATGTTTTTTTGTTCGAAAAACAATGTTTTAAAACAATTTAATTTGAATGGGTCTCGGAGACCAACATGATGGAACAATAAGTTATGAATGGTATCAATAATATTATATAAAATATGTAAACCTATGGTTAGTAGATATTTGTTCTTCGATGGTAAATCTATTATCTAACACTTGACAATCAACCTAAAAATGGACTTGACAAATGGCATCTACGGTTTAGTTCATTAATATACATACATATAGTTTAAAAACTAGCACATAAAAAGGGAAACTCAACTTTACAAGAGAAATAAAAATGGTGAAAATTTTTAAGAGTAATAAAGGTTAAATTTATGTTCTAAGACCTTTGACAACAACACGTTTATTGTAGAAAAACCTCATCAGACCCTTTCCTAAAATAATAACTGCACAACAATGTCAAAATCAAATTCTTTTAAGTTTAAAAGAAAAATAAATTAAGAGGAAGTAAAAAATTGTTGTGTACTGCCATGTTTTTTAACAAAGAACAAATGTATTTTGAACTTTGATTACTCTTCAATCAAGTATCTGCACTAAATAATTACACTTAATGTATGTAAAATAGAAAAAAACTAACTCGGAAGCGATTACAAGTATTTTGTTCATGGTGCCTGCAACAATGAACAACAGTTAACATTTTTTGAACTTTCATTACTTTTGTATCGAATATTTTCATCGCACTTAATCCTTCACAAAAAGATTAGCCATATAACTATCACAAACATTTTTTGCATAATGCCGACAAAAATGAACAATTACAATTACGAGGACACATCTATTTGTTCTCATCATCAAAAATGTCATCACCATGCGTTTTAATAGTCACAAGCATGTTCGGAGGCGGATTGCGGACCAGATTGTGAAGTTCTGGGAACCGTTCCACATCTAAGGGGTGATACAATGACATGGAACGTCCGGTGTACCGATCTCTTTCTGTGGCTTCTATGTATGCATGGATGACGAGATGGTGAACCACCCCGAGGTGAACATGGGCCAGAATGTCTGGTATTTGCTTTTCCCATTCATCAGTGATAGGGGCAAGCAACTTATAAAGGTCAACAATTAAAACTCGACCATCCTCCTTATATTCCCATGCATCGTATTCCCCGGCCCATAAAAACTTAAGGATGTTAGTTCGAACTTCCAAGGGCATGTCTATCAGGTTGGTAGCTTCGGGTTCTCCCATTTGCAAAAAAATACGATAATGAGGGGTCGATAATCAAAATTTGCTACATTGAACTGTGGATCATTGCCAAACTAGCTGCATCGTAAAATTGGAAAAAAAATGTTATCCAAGGTTTAGGGCATCCTTTTTCTAGGGGGGAAAAATTGCCCTAAAAAAATAAATAAATCCCAAATATAAAGATTTTTAGTGGAGGTACGCCTGAGGGCTCAAAACGCAAGCTAAATTTTTAGAGTGCCACGTGGCATCATTTAGAACACTTTCAAAGGAAACCTGAAGGTGACCAACTGGTCATCACTGTAGGTGCCACAAGTTGGCCAAGGTGAATCGACACCCATGTTGGTACCTTGACCTTTTTGAGTGAGGCCTCTTAGTGGCCATCTTAAGCCCAAAAAATGTTAAATCTGAACTCAGACAGCTCTATGGTTCAACAGCTCCAGAAATACTATCTGATTCAAATGGGCGGTATGTGGCATGTTTTGGATGGCTGGCAGGCGTTTGGGGAGACTGAATTTCGGTGACGCAGCCTTGGTAAGTCACTAAATGGTGGCAACTACCCTCCTTTAATTGCATGTTAACAACTTGGGTTAAAAATGTGTTAAGACTCCTGTTTGTAGCATCCTGTAGAAGTATATTCACTAGCACTGCCCTTGTGTGCTCTCTAGGTCTTGGAGAAGTCTTTTGACGTTTGTCAATGTTCTGTAGATTGTAACTGTTAAAAAAAAAAGTAGGTGTATACATAATCAGGCACTTGTGACTAGTAGACACAGTTACAGGTGAAAAGAGCAACGGACTGGTTTGTTTTATTTGTTTACCTTAGGTTATTTTGATGATATTTAATTTCTTAATAGAACAAAAGCCAATATAATATATCAGTACATTACCTGCAGACGCATAATAAAATTACCAAATTTCCAATATAGGCCTTTTCCACATTGTGAACGCATTTGAAAGATGGAGTTAGTAACTAAAATTTAGAAGAATGACCAATCATAAAACATGACAAAATATTTGATACGATATATAAGTTTTATTCCCTTTATTTGAATAGAAAATAAAATCTAGAACTCGTGAGAAAATTCGGTAACAGAAGCATTCGCACTCAAGGAAAAACACACGGAAAAAATCATGTCACTTCATTTCGGAACGTCTTGGGTTACTAATCGGACGAGAACTGAACACCGATGAGCGGACCGTCGATTCTCGGGTGGAACCAAACACCAATGAGCGGACTGAACACCGATGAGCGGACCGTCCGAGAATCGACGGCGATCGTACCAGACTATCACCTTCACAAGGATAATAATGACCGGATGTAGGACATCTGCAGACCAATCAAGCTGATCTTGGGATCAAAAGAAGCGGAGGAGACAAATCTTATATATAAATTCACTAAGTCCGTGGTTGGGTGATTGGGCGTTCCGCTTGCGTTTTCTACAACAGAACCGACCCGGCCTATAATTGACCACCGGCTAGCATTTTCTATGGCGGAACCGGCCCGGACGGACGGACAGACGAATGGGTTTTCTTCAGGAAAGAGGAGAGGTCGGAGCTTCTCCTTCCTTTGGTTTTTTGCTTTGCGCTTGGGTGCGTCTGTCCGTCTGTGACCACTGGACGCAGAGAAAAGTGACGGGAAAACTGGGAAAACTGGACGCGGGAGAAAAGTGACGGTGGACGCAGAAAGGGGGCTGTGCACACGAAAGGGGAAACAATAGAAGAACACGTGACGAGTGCCGTGTGGTCAACCAGTCCACATCTTCCGTCTCGTTCCACACCTCTGCAGCACTTAAAGGGCACGAGACAAGAAAGGAGGCAGGCACTAAGCGTAGTGTCGATATTCCACGAGCTGCTGCTGCCGCCGCCGCAGCCGCCACGTCGCTATTTTGCAGCTCCTTTGCTGCAGGAAAGCAGAAAAAATGAGCGAGAAAGACAGAGAGAGTAAAAAATGAATCGAAAAAAAGGGAAAGAGAAGAAGCACAAGAAGCAGAGATGCTGAAAAAAAATACAAAGCGGAGGAAGCAGCTGGTTGATGGACTTGCAGCAGTGGTTGTTATACAAGATGCCGCCGAGTTTTGCTTTGCGCGTTTGTGTCGGAAAAATGTGGAAAAAAATTATGTGAAGAATCTAATAAGACGACGTGAAGTACTGAAAGCTACAAGTGCATGCCGTGAGTGTGCATGCAGTGCACGAGTCAGTGCAGAACCAAACAAAACAAGAAACAAAAAGACAGAGAGAGACAAAGAAGAAGAAGAGTGAGACAGAGACACACAAAGAAACACAGAGAGAGAGAGAGAGAGAGAGAGAGAGAGAGAAATTAGCGCAAGAGTAGCGCAGTGATCCTCCAGTGCCTAGCCTACTAGCTCTGTCCGAGACGATGATGGTGCAAAGATCAAGGAACTCCACCACCACCACCAGCCCAACAAGAAAGTGCCTAGCCTATGTGCTTTCGCTGCTTGTTTGTTTGTTTGTCGCTCACAAAAACGTCCAAACCCCAGGCCCCCAGCCCCACTACAACCCAACCCACCCCACCTGCAATACGAACTTCTTGAAATCCCTCGCGTGACAAGTGCCTAGCTTGTTGTGTGAGCGAGTGCGGAATGCTTGCAACGAGAACTATTTTCCAACCACGAGTGAGAGACAGACCACCAGCGATCCGATCTCAAATCAATCTTGATTTTCCACGCCGACGCCGTTTTCCAGAACTTGGTGGTTTAGCGCTCCGTTTCGACGTTCCGTTCAAGTCAAGACCTCACGTGAGAGGCGACGTTTTCGTCTGAGGGAAAGAAACAAAATAATTCAAAAGTGTGCATAATCCAAACAACGAATCAAAGTTTCTGATTGTAATTTGGCATCATGTGGGCACACTCCTGAAGTCTCATTAGACCAGTTCAGCAACCAATGCATACCAAACAAACAAGGGGGAGTAGATGGTTTTGGCTTCGAGTGTCAAGGTTGACAGTCGTCGCCTCGACATCTAGACTCACGGTGATGTTGCCGTCACGGGTTGCTAGGATTCGTGTGCACAAAGAGTCCAGCAGGCCCTTAGGAATCACACCTTGCAAAAGAGAAACCATGGATCATCTTGACTTTTAGCTCCATAGAACATAATGTGAACGTCATCATTAGAAGATCCATGATATAGCCTAAATAAGCAATTTGTTCCATAAAACCACAAATTTGGTGCTAATTTGGTAATAGCAGCAACATATCCAGATTGACTTATTCAGCTCTAACTGCCATATTGCACTGGAAGCAAAAAATGAGCAGCCGTTCATTCTTGGCCCTGAACCGATACAGCTAAAAGACGTTACTTCCCCCACAAGATCTCTTCAAGAGGCACATTAAAGACAGCATCCACAGCTCTAAGTTTAGGATCTATTGAACTGATAAGCCCTCATGCAGCAGTCAAATCCAAAACGACCATGCATTAAAACATAGAGGACCTTGCATTGCATGCACATGACCCATGCAATTTACACTTTAAATAGCCATTACACAAGGTGGTCTGACTGGAGTTAAAATTTGCCTCTTCAGGATGGCCACCTATGAACTTTCCATCAGAAAAGAGAACTGGAAACTTACATAAGAAGCTCAGATGCAGCTTGAAGGTGGAAATTGGACTTCCCCTCTTTGACCTTTGACGAGTCAGACTCCGGTCCTTGCATAAACTCAATATTCCCCAAATGCAAGATGGCAGCTAGAACTCGAAATATTGCTTCCTGTGCACTCGAAACCAGTGAAGATCTACGGTGAAAACAACCACTGGAACAAGCTCCAGGCACAGGATAAAGTAAAGAAATTATTTAGATGTTATTTTGCATTGTTTGATTAAGGTAAAAACACCCAAAATCCCTTAAACCAAAGTTTATGCCGACCTCCTATCACCACTTGTTATATGTGGAAGAATGGAGTATATTAAAGTGTGACAAATTATGTCACCTAAAACACAACTTTTTATAATAATTATTTTATTGTTTATTTTTATGGTTTCAAAGATGAATTTTGTCAAACTTTGAAATTCCAAATGAGAAGAACTGCATTAGAAACAAAGTCAACAAGATGAGCTACATTGATTCATATAAACAATTCACTTGCTTCAAGGTTGTGAATTCTACATTTATAGATATATTCAGAGGCATTCTGAGATGTGTACTTCATTGTGATTATAACATTTTTGTTTCAAAATTATTTTAAATTCAAATGCATTCAATAAATAATCATGATTTTTGTACACATTCTATAACTTTATAATGTCATTGTTTATCGATATTAAGATATTAACAACAAGAACTTAAGGTGTTCAAGCATGTTTTAAAATACATCAATTAATTAGTTAATATTAACATATTATAAATAATAAGTCTACAAAAGTCCAAAAATAACAATTTCATTTAGACCAAATTTTGTATCCACTTGCATTTTGTGAATAAATAGGTGAAAAATAAGATCAAAACCTTTTGTTGTCCTATTGCTTATTGTAGTGCATTTAAACCCCAACTACTCTAATTTGGTGCTAAGATTTTTCTTGTAAACATGTTAACAAGTTAAAATGAAAAGTGTCATTGTTTGCTTTTGTAATTGGCAATGTTAGGTTTTTTGGTAGACTCTCTTTGAATTATTTCTATTTGTGTTAATTCACACCATTTCAAATTGTGATTACTTAAATTTTCATTGCACCCTAAATCATAGGTTTTAGGTAGATTCTCTTTGATTTATTTGTATTTGTGTTAATTTATAATGCTTCATATTGTGACTACCTAGATTTCCATTGTACCTTACAATTATTGGATGTACATTTTCCAAGTTTACCCCAAGTCTTGAAAGCATATTATGTATTAAACTACATTTTGTATTCGAAAGTGATGAAGTTGGTGATGAATGAGGATATAGTTTTTTAGTTTTGTTGTTCATTAAGGTGATGGATTTATATTTTGTGAAGACTTGTATAAGTTTGTGACCATTTTCAAGAAA
>Ga0209611_10014007_pt1 | contig 10855 bp, 8 predicted proteins | sample S1TSphgellanicum_3_FD_187693 | JGI IMG/M metagenome (GOLD analysis project Ga0209611, IMG submission 187693) | Host-associated microbial communities from peat moss isolated from Minnesota, USA - S1T2_Fc - Sphagnum magellanicum MG (SPAdes) (version 2) | ecosystem: Host-associated > Plants > Peat...
GAGCCTTGGGGGTGGCGACGGGTGTTTCTAGTATGGAAGAATTTGGGCATGGAAGTTGGGGAAATGAAGATGATGATGTGGAAGAAGTGCCAGGACCTTTGGCAATGGTTGTTTTCCATGAAGGTGTTGTAGATGTTGATAAGGAGGTCACAGCTGCTCCAGAGGTAAGTACATACATAGTTCCATCAAATTTGTGTTTGCTTGTTTTTGGGGGTTGGGAGGGGTTTAGGGGGATGGGAAAGCAGGAAGAGGAGGAAATGCTGCGAGGAGAGCTGTTTGTGTTTTGTTTATCTGGTTTTGCTTAATGGGTTTTCCAGTCAGGTTGTGGTCTCAGAAGGGTTAAATTGGGGCTCTCAATCTTTTTAAGTGTTGTTGGGGGGGAGGGGGGCGGAGGGCAGAGAATGTGCGATACGAGTCCAAAACAGAATGGCAAACGGAGGACGTCTGAGCCTATTTGGTCAGGACGGAGTCAGAGAAAGCGCAAGCCCATAGCAGTTCAAGATCACCCCCCCCAAGGGCGTACACCGGGATTTGGGCGCAAATCCAACCGTCAACCGAAGCTTGATGCCAACCAAAAAGTCAAGAAACAAAAGGGACGTGAGGGAGCAGCCACATCTAAGCTAAAGTCTGAGCAAGTAGCAGGGCCTTCTTCATCAATGACATTCGTTTATCAGATTGATGAAGACCCTGTTGTTGAAGGGGCGGAAGACGGGGAGGATCGGAAGCGCATTAAAGAAATCTTGCGAAAATATCATGCAATCCGACGCAGTTTACAGCAACAGGCGGAGGCTACAAAACCAGGGTGCCCTAAGCTGCGTCGTTCAGATTTAAAAGCAGGGAAGATTATGAGGGATAATATGGAGCACTTTGATTTCAACGAGATTGGTGATGTCCCGGGTGTAAATGTTGGGGACTGCTTCTTTTACCGCTTTGAGTTGCTCTTGGTTGGATTACATAGGGAGGTGCAGGCAGGAATTGCCTGCTATCGCCCTAAGAATGGTGACTCTGTGGCTTCTAGTGTCATTGCCTCTGGAGGTTACGAGGATGATCAGGATAATGGAGAGTTCTTGGTCTATACAGGGCAGGGTGGGAACAATTACTATGGTGATAGGCGCCAGGCAAAAGACCAGACAGCAACCAGAGGAAATTTGGGATTGCAGAACAGTTGCAAGCAGAAGACTCCTGTCCGTGTTATTCGGGGACACTCAAATGTCCCAAGCAGTCCTTCTGGCAAAGTCTACTCTTATGATGGTTTGTATGAAGTTGAGAAGTTCACAAAGGAACAGGGAAACTCTGGTTTCATGGTATTTAAGTTCTTCATGCGCCGTCTTCCTGGTCAGCCAGAACTAGGGTCTAATGTTGTAAAGTTCATGGGGAGATTGGCCAAGGTGCCCTCGCAGCGCACTGGGCTGGTCATGCTGGACATCTCTTTGCAGCAGGAGCCAGTACCGGTATGTGTTGTCAATACTGTAGATGCAGATCAACAGCATCCAGAGCCTTTCCAGTATACGACAAAGGTTTGCTATGGAGAAGCATTGATCAAGCCTTCTGCTCCAAAGCCTTGTAGCTGCACAAAATGCCATGATGTTTTTGGTGGTTGTCATTGTGTGGCAAAAAATATGGGGGGTAAGCTTGCATATAATCATGATGGAAACTTGGTACGAGCTCTTCCAATTGTGTATGAATGTGGCAACCATTGCAACTGCAGCCAAAACTGCTATAACAGAGTAACTCAGAAGGGTGTGCAGCACAGGTTGGAGATTTTCAAGACAGTCAACAAAGGGTGGGGTGTTAGGTCATGGGATTTCATTTCGGCTGGCAGTTTTGTCTGTGAGTACACAGGAGAATTGTTGGATGCTAATGCAGCTAATGACCTGGACAATGATGAGTATCTCTTCAACCTTGACTTCAAGAAGGGGAATGAAGCACGATGGGGGCATGTATCAGATGTCCCCGATGGCATCGCCTCAGATATCCCAGGTGCAGTGCCTGATGGAGCAGATTATGTGATTGATGCTAGTAAGCACGGAAATGTGGCACGCTTTATCAACCATAGCTGTGATCCGAACCTCTTTGTGCAGTGTGTTTTATATGATCACCATGACCTTAGGATTCCTCACGTCATGCTCTTTGCAAGTAGCAACATCGCACCCTTCCATGAGCTCACATATGACTACGGGTACACTCTGAACAGTGTGTATGATGCAAATGGAAATGTGAAAACAAAGGCTTGCCACTGTGGTGCAGCCATTTGCAGCAGAAGGATGTATTAGCTGATGATCAAAATTTTGAGGTATCATGTGTGCTAGGAGGACAACTCTTCATACTAAAACTTGAGCATCAGACCAGAGAGGTGGCAAGAGGCAAGTACCAACAACCTTACGCTGAGGTTATATTTCTTTGTTTGGAGTTCATCATATGTTAGAATGCTCTCGTTGGAGATTCTAGATTACTTCAAATTGGAGTAATTTAAATGGAGGATAGTGAGCTTGCATTCTTTTCAACTGTCCAATTCAAATCCCCTCCGATAGCTGTATAGAGCTTGTGCTTATTTGGAGATGAAGCCATTCTCTTTGATTGAGGCAAGCTTCATACACTGGAAGGTGGTTTGGGTGATGTCTTTGTAGACTAGTTTGACAAACCCACCTTTTGAATCCTCTACCTTATCTTCAACAACTTTGTAGTTGAAATTAAGTTGTAGAGGTGTGTGAAGAGCCAAGGTTGAATTTTGATATTTTTGCAATTGATCCATCAATTTGGTCTGAACTTCTATCCCACTAGTGACAAAGTGGAAAACTCATTGTCATTAGTTTTTGGACAATTTACTTTTGCTATGAATGCTTATGGTCATAACTGGAGTTTGAACTAGTTTTGTTCCATTTGGTCTAGGTGTTGTCAGCATGAACAAACAATGAACTTGTCCAAAATTATTTGAACATGATAGTATTCCAAATTTAGTTCAAATGAATCTAGAATCTTGAAACAATTCAAACGTGTCAAGAGTTGGCTGTCATTCTTTTATTTTTGCTTTGATCCATTTGGTTAATGAAGCCAATGGGGAGTATTGGTAGCTAGTCACCACTATTCATTGTGAAGGTGACAATTTGAGATGCGGTTGATGAAGTCAATGGGGAGTATTGATAACTAGTCACTACATTCCTTATCAGGGTGAAAGATCTTTGAGTTATCATTACTTTCATTCTTGTCATAGTTGTTTTGATTTGGTTGAATTGATGTAAATTGTTACCTTCACAAGGTTATAACATTATGACTACTTTCATTTGTCATGGTAGTGTTGGTTTGGCCAAAATTTATAGAATGTTTATTTTCAAAATGTTATTCAAATCTCCCTTTGAAATCTCAAGTTGAGCTCTTCAAGTTTTATGTTTAGGGAATAGAAAGTTCCCCTGCCCACCCCTATCTACTTGTAATGGGTGATAAAGTGGTTCATCCATATTCATCTTTTTCTAGAGTCATAATTCCTCACAAATCAAGTTCTATCGTTTCTCTTTTTGTTTTCCTTTTATCCTTTTGTTTCTTTTGTTGTATGAACTTGTAATGGGGGAGCTTTTTAATTTTTTGAAAAAATGGTATATATATATTAGGTCCTCTTGGTCCTTGTTCATATTTCTTGAGTTGTTGGTCAATCTATGTTTTTTTTCTTTTTTTTTTATTCTTTTTTGTTTTCCCCCTTCTATGTTGTTGTTCGATATCATGTTTGAGTATTCCCATTACTTTCAAACTTGTGATAAAAACGTAGGATGTAAGTTAGTGGTCAAGTTGACCTCTACCCACTATAATGAATTGATAAAGTCTAATGGGGAAGTGATAAATAAGTTGCTATTAGACATGTTATTGATATTGTTGCTTGTCTTGGAATAAGGTAAACAATTTTGTTCATGTTGTATGTTTTTCCCTTCTGGTTCATCCTTTTTATATTATTCCTTGGTTTTAGAAGTCCTTGTTTGGAAGTCTTTCTTTGACTTGAAGGAGTACTTCTAACCTTGTTTAATTTTCTTAATTGTGAGTATGGAGAATTTTCAATTCTCATGTGAATATGGAGATATTTCAATTCTTGTAGATATATCTTCTAGTGGTTGATAATGTATGTATTCCCTATAGGTTGTTAGTCCTATGCATAGAGGATGTCTAGAGGTTATCAAAGATGTTCAACTAAATAGATCCTTTCACCCCCCTACCTTAATTCTTGTTGTGTTTACTTTGGGTTTGACTAACATAACGACTAGCAATATATCCAACCACATTAAGGTTTAGGGTTTCTTGTGCCATCCTTTTCCTAATCTAAAATAATTTTGGCCATGTCGTTTTTTCTTTAAAGCAAACACAATGTATCGAAATAATTGTTAATAATGTGGTTGGATATATTGTTCAATTTGTACGAGCTTTTAGTCATTGCCTTCTTTGTAGTCCTATCAAAGTTATATGAAATTACATGTTTGTTTGAATGAGGTTTGTACTTTGGAAGGTTGTTGCAAATTTAATGAAAATACTACTAGATTTTGAAAGGCTATTCACAACAAATATTGAGTTTCATCAACACGCATTTGGCAAAGCTTGTTGATAATGGTTATGTTGTATGATAACTAAATCCACTAAACTCAAAGGTATTCAAAGTGAAATATTAAAACAAAAAATTACCTTCTTAGTTAGAGTCTTAACTTATATTTGGTGGTTAAAGCAAATATGTTGTGCAAGTATTGACTTGTGAACATATCAATTGATACACCTAAATTTAGTCTAATTCTAGATCGTATGTCGAAAATAGGGCGACAATTTATGTGTTGTTTATTGGATTTATGAAACCAACTTGATATTGATATTAGATATTTTAAAAGTTCTCATACAAGCTTAAAATTAGTATTAAATTTTTTTTAAAAACTTAATATTAGGTTTTTTTCATATTAATGTCCAAGGTTGATTTTTGATCGATATGAAGTAGGTATGTTTCATGTATTAAGACTAGTACCACTTTATTTGGAGTTGATATTAGTATTTGCTTGATATTATTTTAACTTCATATCAAGCAAGTATTAATACAAAATTGGTATTATTTCATGTCCTTAACATGTAATATCAATTTGGTGAAATTTTGGATATCAAAACTAATAGCAATATATATGCTATTGATTTTTAATAGTCATTCAACATTTTTTCGAAACCAAGGAACTCAAATGAAATTTAAAAAAATACAAAAGAATAAATGCACAGTTCACCTTGTCTATTATAGCGGAACTTGCTTTAAGCTTCCCCCTTTTGAACATTATTCATTAACATGAGCCTTAAACATTCATGTTGTTTCAAAATTTGTTATGCGGATTTAAAATTTTCACAACATTATTTACCCACCTTGTGCATTCATCCATTGGATTGATTCAATGCATGATTTTTTATTTTTGAAAAAAATTATTTTGGTCTTATTTGTTGATGAGTCATGAATTAGGTTAAATAATATTAAAGTTTGTTAATTAAGTTATGCATAAAATGATTAGGGTACACATAATTAGTTGAATTGATTTGATCATTGTGAAGAGAAAAACATTTCATAAAATTTTAGTTTTTAAACAACATTTTTCATTAAAAGAATTAATGGAGTGTCAAGTTTTATTGTAAGTAATACAATATGATGTGGAGCCCAATGCGCAAGGAAATTCAAATCAGAAGGATTTGATGAAGGTATAGTGTAAACATTATTATTGTTGTGTTTCTATAGATAACATAGTTAATGAGTCAGTGTAATTAACAACCATTTGGGTTTGATTAATCTTTGTTTGTAAAAAATCATGCAAATCACAAGGTTATTTATTTTATAGTTCAAAAAAATATGAAATTTTATAGTGGGGAAAAGAAAAATCATTTAAGATGTGGTTTGTTGATTATTGCTTTGAAAATAGTTGCAACTAAATTTTTTTTAAGTTTTACCTTTGTCACTAATTCTCAAGCTATTGGTAAATGAATCTTTTCTTTGAAATGGAGTTAGGAATACAATTTGATGTTGAATATATACAACTATAAAAAAGTTATTAAAAAAAAAAGTTTAAACTATGAATTTCAATTATGATTTACAAAGGTCTAATAATTTTCTTGGATTTGTTTATAAATGATCCTACCATTTTTCTTACCTTTTTGATTATTTTAAAAATTATTTGATGAGATTGTTTTCTTTTATTCTTTTGTGTTTTTCAAGTTTTAAGTTTTCATCATCTTGAAATTTTGTGTTAATTCACATCATGATTATATTTTTCAAATTTGTCACAAAACCCAATATTTGGGCTCAAAGTTAGTGAGATGTATGGTCATTATTAGGAATTAGTTAAAGGGAAACAAATATAAGAAATAATCATTACTAGTGTGAACCCTGTGCATAATGTACAAGTGTGTTATTTCAACAATGTTTGGTTGATGTTTTTGGTTTTTAAAAAAACTTTTCTTTTTAAACAACTATTCGTGGCTTGGGTGCCATTATTGGGAGACGGGCTAATTGCCTCCGGGGCCCTGTTTGGTCCGGTCTAAGGTAAGGTGGTACGTACTTATTACCTACCCTATAAATAACGGCGCGATGAAATCACTGTCCGTCCAGAGTCACTATCACTAACTAACTGACTAACAAACAGATTTGCTGAATTAATATATTAGATTGTGCATTAAATTATGTTGTACTTAATTGATGTTTCTTTTTCATTGATTTATAATTTATTAAACTCTATTGTTCAAACTTTAAAATGACATTTTATTTTTCATCAATAACATTAATAAAATCATAATACAAGAATTTCAATTGTTTGATATTGTTATCCAACAAATTGTTTCATTATTTTTAATATTTTATATTGTTATTTTAATCATGGGTAACCTTGCCATTTTTAATCACGAATGGTCAAATAACATGAAGTAATTGACATCTAAAACATTGTTTTTTATCATAGTGAAAATAACAATGTTTCAAGTACCATGAATATGAATTTTTAATAATGTTTGATTTACCATATTGAGAGTGTAAAAACTTAGTTTAAGGGTAGTCAACCTGAATTTTTTGCATAAGTCATTAGTAATAATATTTATTCCAACACTTCCATCCAACAAAATAATATGAATGAAACTTTTTTTCACCTACATTTATATTATAACCATGTGAAAACCTATGGCGATATATAAACTATAATGGGCATGGTTTCCAAAGAAATATAAAGTTTCTTAACATGGGTAATTTTTTTAAGAAAATTATTTTAACAAATGAAAAGTTGGCCCATTGTGAATATATGCTTACCTTTTCACAACATTCCCCAATTTCTTATATAATATTAAAAAAAATTTGTGGTGACATTTTTTAATATAATTTTTGAAAGTTTTGATGCACTTTCAATTTCAATAAATTTTTTTGTGGTGAGAATTACTTATATAACTTCATTTTTTATAGTAAATTTTATAAATAATGAAATACATTTTTAAAAAACTTTCCCTAGATTGCTTCAATTGTAAGGGGGTTTTTTTTATTGTATTTTTTCTAATAACAACCTAAACTATAGTTTTTTTTTTTCAAGATTTAAAAAAAAAATGCCATTATTTTAAACACTTTGTTCTTGGTTGTTACTATTCAAACCATGTTAACAGTGATTTTTCCTTTTTTAATTTTGTAATAAATTTTTGTTTTTTGATATTTCTTGAGTTGCTTACTTATGTGGGTAGTCATAGATCTTATGGTTTAAATATATTCATAAATGAAACAACAATAAATAATTGAATTACCCTTATTACCTTGGTTTTAATTTTTTTATTCATTAAATTGGCTTCAATTCTTTTGATTACTTTTGTTATAACCTTATTCATCAAATTTTCATATTTTTTTTTTCAACTTCTTGTTGATATTCATTACATTTCAGAAGTTCACTTTCATTTACATGAGGTTTTTACCACCACTAAGGGGCCATTTTTGTTTTAAATAAGAAGATTTTCCCTAGGTGGTTTAAAATGAGAATTTTGGTTTTTTGATCGAATTTATTCTGGTTGGGTGTGAAGAATGTTATTGATATCCCATTGTTAAAACCATCCAAATTTGGTGGTTTATCACCACCACCCACTCCAATCATTGTGATTTTAATTTTGACAAAAATAAAAAATGATGTTGATTAAATGGATTGAAATAGACTTGAATATGATATTTAAAAAAATGACTATTTATCATAAACTATGTCGAATTAATATACCCATTAAGTTTACAAAATTTAGTTCATAAGTTAAGGGATAAGTCTTACATTAGGAAAAAATATTTTTCATAAATGTACGATTGAATTCTAATCAATGAAAATTCTACTAATCATTAGAATGTTAATAAAAGATAAACTAAGTGTAATCAAGTCCAATATTGCAAATGATAAACTAATGTCGTATAATGATTTGAATTAAAGTTTTAAAAGAAATTAGGTGTGTATTTAAGACAAAAGATTTGTGATTAACATTTGGTTCAACATGTAAAAATAACTTTTTATCACATAACTTATTCCATGACCCAAAAGAAAAGTTACGATAGAAAGGAAACTTTGACATCTTATATATTAAAGTTATAGTGGTGTCTGTCTATCTGTTTGTCCGAGCAGTTTCTAAGCACTGCCCAGACAGACAGACAAACACCAATGTGGTTTTGTTTTCTATGACAGTTATTATCCAACTGACAAGGGGGGGCCAGCACGGGTGGCAGGGGCCAAAAGGGGGCGGGGGGGCCAGCACGGGCGGGGGGAAGCTCGACGGGTGCATTATGCACCAGGTTCACACTAGTTAAAAATAAAGGTTATTAAGAATGTTAAAATTCATTTTCATCCATGACATTCGCTCTTGAAAAATAATCATTATGCCTTTCATTATAAGCATCATTTTCTTGAAATTATCATAGTTTTTCCAATTGTTTTTTGCAATTGAAAATTTTTATTTTTTTAAACATGAAATAAAATAGTTTTATGGTACCAAAAATCTTGATTTTTAGTAGGGTTCCAAATAGGGTCCCATGAAATTTCCAAATCCATTATGATAACATACCTTTTTAGTAAAAACTTTTTCCAATATTTTTTCAATTTGTTTATTCTATTTTTTTAATATCAACTTTCAATTTTGTGAAAGGTAGGAACATTTAAATAATTCATTTTTGGTATTTCAATTCCTCCTAAACTCTAAAAGGTCCATATTGTGTGTTGTCTTACAAAATGTTTTTCATTATATGCGATAAAAGTTTCAAGTTTTTAAAATTCTAAATCAGTTTTGAGAAGATTTTTTTTCTTTTCAAAATTTATAACTAACAATCTCACTTTTTTAAAAGTTTAAATGTTTTTTGAATGTGGTTAATAACAATTTGCCATGATTGTTATACTTTTAAATGTTGAAACAAAAATATATTTTAAAATTTTGATTAATTTTATTTGTGATCTAATGCCCTTTTGGCTTATTGGATTGTGATTGCACCTATTTTGAAAATGAACTTCATTTTAATTTTTAGTAAAAATAAATAATTTCAACCAAAATTTTCAAATTATAAATCATTGAACTAGAAATTTTAGTTATGTATTCACAAAGTGATCATCAAATGTTTAGGCTAGGCAAAAATATTTTGGGTTTTGGAACTGAAAAAACTGCTGTGATTTTCAAATAATGTTTCCCATCATACCCAAAGGTACCTATCATTTATCACGGGAAAAATATGAGCTTTTCGTGAACGTAATGCCTATGCAAGGAACAATTACATTTTCAAAAAACCTGCCAGCATTCTAGGTTTTAGGTAGCATTCAAGCTACCTGTACCAACACCACATACAAATTTCCCAGGTTTTTGTGTTTGTGTAGCCTTGTGAAATTAGATCAAACATTTAGGGTTTGGTCCTTCTTACGGGCTCTCGCTGTGTGCGTGGGACAAAGAGAAACGGAAAGCGGGAGTATTGCTTGGTCAGTGGTATTCTTGGCTGTTGGCAAGTAGAAGGGTGGATTGTAAATTATGAGTACTCTACGTACGGTAATTAATTAACCGGACCTTTTTCGCCCATTCAGTGCTAATCACTGTGTAACTCTCTATTGCCTTTATTATTTCCTCATTTTATTTACTCACCGTTTGTAATTGTCCTTTGAACCTCTCTTTCCCCCTCCCCACTCTACCAACTCCGTGCACTGTGCGTCTTTTTCTCATTTTCGGAATTCAAGTGAATTAAAGTGTCTCCTTTGCACGTGCATGAAGCCCACTCCTGATTCCTTTACACAAGTGTAAAACTGTTGTGATTTTCAAATAACGTTTCTCATCATACCCAAAGGTACCTGTCAATTATCATGGGAAAAATATGAGCTTTTTGTGAACGTAATGCCTATGTAGGAACCAGTTACATTTTCAAAAAACCTGCCAACATTCTAAGCTTTGGTAGGCTATCTGTACCAACACAACCAAAGCAAACATAGCTCCTGGGATCAGCATTTGAGAATTTTCTTGTATCTATTTCTCAAATTGATCAGCTTGGCTATTGCCATTAGCAAACAAACTCTTGTCTTTTGTAGAAAGATATGTTTTAATATTTGATTGACATCAGGATTGTTCATGTTTACTTTGAAGGTGTTAAAATTGATGCCACGTGACGCCCTGAAAAATTAGATTACGTTTTGAAGCTTCAGGCCTACCTCCACTAAATAATAAAAACAAAAAGTGAAAATGCCCCTTTGGAATTATAATGTGACAAACATCACTTATAAAAAAATATTGAAAACAATAGTACTACAAGTAGATTACCAATTTCCTTACAAGAACTGACAAAGTTGGGAAAGAAAAATGGCAACCCTTGAACACACAAGCATTAAAGTTTTTGAAAAAAACA
>Ga0209611_10014010_pt1 | contig 10852 bp, 6 predicted proteins | sample S1TSphgellanicum_3_FD_187693 | JGI IMG/M metagenome (GOLD analysis project Ga0209611, IMG submission 187693) | Host-associated microbial communities from peat moss isolated from Minnesota, USA - S1T2_Fc - Sphagnum magellanicum MG (SPAdes) (version 2) | ecosystem: Host-associated > Plants > Peat...
AATAGTTGAAAGTTGGTCTTGTAGTTGCAAATATTCTCAAATCTAGTCGCAAACGACTATAAGTCGCATGTAGTCGTAAATTGACTGGTTACATTTTGGCTGATTTCTACTAGTGTATGTCAAAGATTTTGATTATGCATGTAACTTGTCTTCTAAAAATATTGTGTTTAATGGTAAGTTTAATTGGGTGTGGTTATCACCCAACACAAAAATATGGTCTTTGGATTCTCATCTTGCAACTCAATAATAGGGACTTGAATATGTGTCATTGTAAACCATGAAGACTTTGCCAAAAGGTGAATTGTTTGCACCAACCATGTGAAATTCTCCCAAGACCCAAATTCCAATAGGTGTATGGAAAGGTGGAGAACAAAGGCTAAGCCAATCTTTGCTTAATTACAAGACCTAATTTGATTCCTTCCAACTTTTTTGGCCTTTGCATCCCTTGAAGAGATTTTTAATCATGTCTAACAAATATGCTATATTATAGTTGGAAGGAGGAGGCACAAGGGGAGGGTTGAACTAGGACAAGCTTATTATACATGAACTTGAAGTTTTCATTGGGGTTGTCATGTTCATAGTCATAAAAAATATACCACACACTAATAGGCTTCCTTGGTTTTAGTTTGTTGATTTTTTCTACACCCTTACAATTGTTGGGTGAAATAATGGTCAAGTACATAATTTTGTACTTTGTTACAAAAAGTTACAAATAACCACACAAAAAAGTATTGAAAGTAAAATTATTATTTTACTCAATGATTAAAATAAGGACAATCTTTCACTTTACATTATAATTTTGAAGAACCAACATCTTCTAGTATATTTAAATATATTTCTTTGAAAACATGTATTTGCATGAGATTTTTTAATCTTGCAAAATGAATTGCAAGTAAATGAAATTTTGATTTAAAATTTTTAAAAATTTAAAATGGAGGCTTAAAAGATATGTATGTATCATCAAATAGTGCGTATTATAATCATTATATATCAAACTTTTAATGTAAAAGTAGTATTGAACACCATATTAACCAATTGGTTCAAATTTACTCATAACCTATTATATTTAAGTTCTTCAAATTTTGTATTCAACTTACCACATATTCATTGAAGGAACTAATGGTTTCATATTTTTATCTACATATTTTTTTAATCTAGTCCTTATGTTTATGTAAAAAACTATATCATTTTTAAATTGGAATTTGGGTGGACTAATTTTTTTGGTCTATTTGGTGATGCCTACACCTTATTAATTATATAATCATTTTAGGGTTTGAGGACAAATTTAGATGCATACATTAGCTAGTTTATAACAACTCAATTGTAAAAAATAAAAAAGATCCTACTTATCACAAAATTGCAAAGATTAGGTGAATAGTTAAGGTTCACAATGACCTATGTGAATTTTTTTGGAATGCAAAGCATAAAACATTTGTTGATAAGATGATGATTAAGTATCGTGGGAGATACTTACCCATTTGACAATACATGAAAGCTAATCCTTGTTGATATGGAGGGAAAATTTGGTGTTTGGTTAATGCTAGCTCAAATATGTGCAAAGATTGGAAATGTATTATGAGGCATGTGGTGAGGATGTTGAACGTGCAATTTGATAGAAGATTATTATTGGTTTGATAAAGGGGATAAAGGGGTATAAAAACAATAATCCTATTGTGTCATGTGATAACTTTTTCTCTAGCTTGGATTGTTTAGGGTTCTTTTGCATGTTGGAAAGCAATATGCCATTGAAACTTGTAGGATTGATTGTAATTTGTAAAGGGTGACTTGATGTTTTGCCCATCAATCCAAATAGAGGATAAAGAGGAGAACTTTGATATTGCATACATGATTCAAGTAAAATTATTGAGTTTTAAATTTGATTGATAATAATAACATGTTTTAAGAATCCATTGCTTTTCAATCTTGTTGGTCCTATAGTTTCACATTTGCTACATGGTGACATCTAATTGGTTGGAATGAAATTTTACTATTCTTATGCTAATAGGAATATGCAAAGTTTATGTGCAATTTCATGGCTATTATAACTTGTAGAAATGAAATCACAAATGGTGGTATTGAATCATGTTTTATGTCACATATGCCACCATTTTGAACTCCTACATAATGTAGGAAACACAATTAACACATATCGGCAAATCCAAAAAAATAATGTCACACTTGAAGTTCAATGTTTTTATGGCTAGGCTCTCATAAACATTGTTTATATATATTTTAAAAGTAATGATGGTGTGGGCTTTTGTACCCAATCCTAAGGAGTTGCACATTATTTCATGTGATGGATTGGTCAATTTAAGAGAAATTTAGGTGTGGTGTGTAAAAAAGAAAGTGAACTCTTGAAGTTGTGTTAAGTGAAGTTTATGTGTGATGCCATGATTGGTTGGTCTTTCAAGTTGAACTCTTAAAGTTGGTAGCATTAAATATATTTAATTGGTGGTACATGGGTTTGTTTTGTTGGGTGTTTTGGGCTTTGGTTGGTCTTTCAAGTTGAACTTTTGAAATTGGTAGCATTAAATATATTTAATTGGTGGTACATGGGTTTGTTTTGTTGAGTGTTTTGGGCTTTAGTTGGTCTTTCAAGTTGAACTTTTAAGGTTAGTAGCATTAAATATATTTAATTGGTGGTATATGGGTTTGTTTTGTTGGGTGTTTTGGGCTTTGGTTATTCATTCATTCATGTTCATGTACATGTAATGGGTCATATTTGTATGTGAAAAAATCCTCAATTTATTTCCACAAATATCATGCATTCATGATATATTTTCAATTGTGAATGAATCACAATGTTTATTCATGATGATTTCATTCATGGAAGCTCAAATCATAGAATCGATTCATCAATCAATAGTTAGTTGTCATGCTTTAAACACATGCATTGCAATCGGGAAATGCATATGCAATTTTTTTGTCACATTGAAATTTCCCAAACCCTGGTAAACAATATTAATGTTCATTGGGATGAATTAGTAAAGGTACATAGGCTCAAAAAATAAAATTCCAAACTTTTTCCAATCGCAAAACAATTCAATAGATAGTCACCATGATTCAAAAAAATCCATGAATATAGCCACATGCATTGCCTATGCCCTTAATTTAATACCCTAGTAAAATCAATTACCTTTCCTTGGTTATTGGTAAAACACAATTATGTATATTAGCTAGGTAAAATAAATATAAAGCAAGTTTTTAAAAAGTCATGTGGGGGGGGGGAACATTGCAAGGAGTGGGAACGGTCACCCAAAAATTTAAAAGTTTGTCAAAACAAAGTTAGTCTTTCCTTGATTTTGTGTAGATGCACATTGGATGTGCATCATTGATCATTCATTTCTCCCTCAATTTCAAGTCCAAATTGTGGAAAAAAAAATCATCCCACAAATGTCATATGGATGCCTTCTATTTATTTTAGAATTTCTACTATCAATGAAGCACGGTATCTTGGTGAAATCCTACAAAACCTTGCAAATTTAAAGGTTGCCCAAAACTGAAAAAATTGCACTTTCAATAATGAGGGTTTTTCATTTTTCAACCAATTTTTTTTAAGAACTAAAAGACCAAGTGCACAACACACCAGGGTTTGGGAAATTTCAATGTCACAAAAAAAACAAAAGAAACAAACTAGCTTTTTCAATAAATAGATATCAAAACATAAAAGTTACCTTGCTAGTAAATTAACTACCTCACCTAGAAAATCAAACCTTATTAATAAAATAATAATTTATTATTATTATTTAAACTGATTTATGCATCCATAATTAAATGTTTTTATGTAGCTATTTTTTATAAATTTTAAAAGGACACCTAACAAATTAAACCTTACTAACAAAATAATCACCTTTTTATTTATTTCTATTATTAAAAAATTGGCACACACACACACACACACACACACACACACACATATATATACTTTGATGCTGAATATTTAATATATTTTATCGTAAGATTTCAGCATAACCCATTATGAAATGATTAAGGTGTCTTGTTTTACTTGTTACATACACCTCAATAATTTCTCAAAAGCCCTGATTTTTTTTTTCCTTATAATTATTTAGTGCCAATCTTATTAGGTTACTACTAGTGTTGATATGGTATATTGTTTAAATTTAAAAAAAAAAAAAAAAAAACCGCTAGGTAGGTTTTTATCTTTTTTTTAAATTTATTTTAGGGACCACACAATTTATCAATATCAAAAAGAAATTTGAGTGCCAAGTAGGTTATCTGAAAATTTTGGGCAATAACCATTGATTATGCATAAGGGTAAGTTGTTACTAACTTGCTAAGAAAAGCTGGTCAGTTATACACCAGTTATAGGTTGTTTTGTAAAAAATAAAATTTAAATATTTTAGATAAATTTCGTTTAATTTTTTTAAAATTAAATTTTAAATAAATTTTAAATGTTAATTTTTTGTTAAAAATTTGTGTTAGTATTTAAAGATTGACAACCTACTTGGATGATAATTGGGTCATCCAGGTAGGTTATTAGGTTTTGAAACTTCAATACCAAGAGGTTATCAATTGAACCACTTATCCCAAAAAAAAATCAGGAACCAGTTGGTAAGTCCCTAATAACCAGGCTGATAACCGGATTGATAACTAGCTCAGAACTCAATAAGTGGTCAAGAGTGGTTAGTATGGTATTGATGGATGTTAGATTTTCAAAATTCGATACCAAGAGGTTATCAATTTAACCAGTTATAAAAAAATAAAATCAAGAACCAGTTGGTAAGCTCCTAATAACCAGGCTGATAACCGGATTGATAACCAGCTCAAAACTCAATGAGTGGTCAACCCTGGTTAGTATGGTACTTTGATGGATATACTGAATGTTCCATATGGAAAAAATTGAAAGTTAATTAACCATATATATATATATATATATATATATATATATGGCTATTAAAATTTATACACATGGCTATACTTGGGATGGTGGGCACCATTTGGAGATGGCACAATTTTTGGTGTAGAGTTTGACATACACATGTTCCCAAATTGTTGAACTTCGCCTTTTTAGAACAACTGACACTATTGCCTTCAAAAACATGGAAAAAACATGACCATGTGAGATAATGTTCACATGCAACAACAAAAAAAAAAACAAAAAAACAATGTCAACCTTTCGAGAAGTACCTAGCTCAATTGATGTCCCAAATTCAAAAGCAAACAACTAACTCCATGTCAAATACCAACATGGCCTAAAACAAAGCCAAAAGAAGAAGAAGAAGAAACATAGGTGAATAAAATGCCAATACCATGTGTATAGAGTATGTACCTATCTATATACCATTGCATGCAATCCCAACAATAGAATCCATGTGGGCCAAAGTGTCAATCCAATTTTTACAAATTCCAACAACATCACATTTCCTATAGGCTAGTGTCAAAAGTTTTTCAATCTTTTGAAAAAAAAAAGACTTTAAGCTTGACATAAATTTTAGTAGTTTCAATATAAAAATTTAGATCCAAAAATGCTCTGAGATACCCATATAGGGACTTGGTGGGTATCACAAGAAAAAGGGGTTTTTAAATTTTAATTTATTTTTTTAATCAACATAAATCTATTCATTTTTTATGTTGTGAAATGCCCTTGGGTGAGGTGTTCCCAAAATTTTGGGCCCTCATCCTTTGGCCTTGGGCCCATTATTTCAAGAGTGCATGAGCCCAAGCGAGCAAAAAATGATGGCCAAGTTTTGATGGGTCCATGAGCCCTTGGGTGTTACTCTACACATACTTAAAACATTTCATGGTTTAACCTTTAGTGGTTTGGTTGCCTCTTGTTTTGTCTATTGGAACCATTTGAAACATTATTGTTATTGGGGAATGAGTGTCAACCAAAAATAATAACATTGCAAATTCAACAACACATCTTTATTGGCTACATAGTTATGGTGTTGCTACAATTTCATATAACATTTCATTTCTCCACAACTCCCCAATCTCACACATCTCTACTTCTCCACCATTGTGGACATCTTCACAACACACATCTTTATTGCCTCCGTTGATCATTTGTGCCACACCATCGTCACATGCATTGCCCATTGGAAGTTGCCTACATGATTGGATGAGGTTTATTTGTCATTTTAGTTTGTTTGATCTTGTTTGTTTTGGCCATTGTATTGGTCTTGTTCATCACAATAATCTTGTTTGTCAAGTCTTTTTTTTTCCATCTTGTTTCCTTTGTTTCTCTTTGGTCAACAATAAATGTTTTGATTTTAGGTGCTATTGTGTTATTTGATGAAAAAATTCTAAAAGTGGACCTATTAAGAAAACATCTGGTGTTATATAGTTTTGTGAACAATGAAGATGTTTTGCAAATGTGGGACATCGACATCCAAAGAGACTATTCATCTTCATTTCTTCCAAAGTCTAAATGCAATGTTTTGAAAGCATTCATAAGAATAACAAATCTTGATGAGAAAAATGCATGAACTAAGAGTTAGTTTGGGTTCTATTTCAAGCCACAATGGCTACTAGTTAACGTAGTTGATGCCTTGATTTTGTTGTTCCTTATGTTTGTGCAAACATGGATTTTTGTAGTGAATCCATATAATAGAAAGTGAAAATTTGTCTAGTCATAGATTTTCAAATTACAATGCGCTTCCATATGCAATAGGGACACAATTTGCATCTTTGACATCATAGTGGTCATATACAAGCCTAGATCACACATTGACATCCTATATGCATTTACTTTATCAAAGTGGAAAACTTTAGATATCGTTGCTAAAGGCTTGTTACCTATAAGGACCTCAAGATTATTATGTTTAGGAAATATTTGAGTAGTTTAGGTTTTCATGTGTGACAATCATGCAATTAAGCATGGGTTGATTCATTATAGATTGGTATTAAAAAATATCTAAGACTTGGATACACTTGTAACACATGTTTATGTTATCAACAAACACATTTAGTCATCTACCAAACATTCATCCTTGTTTATGTTTGCAAAATGTTTCTTGCCATATGCCAAGCTCCCTCCCCCTACAAAAAGATTTAAATGTTGTAGTCCTTTTTAATATTATTGGTTTTGAAAAGCAACTACTTGGTCAAATTTGATTTAGAGTCTATCATAAGAAAGGCTTTCTAGCTTCACATAGCAGCATTTGTTGATGAATATTATGGTTCCAAATTGTTCAATCACACTTATAAATACATATGTTAAACTTGTCACAATTTTGATTACTCATAGGATGTTACAATAATCCTTACATAGAATTATGCTCTCATCTATGATAATTAATGAATAACATAAAAGTGGTTTAAAAATAAACCTTCAAAAAAATCATAAATTTTTTACTGAAAAAATAACAAAAAGATAATTGTGTTGCAAATGTGTTGATGGGATTAATGACATATTTTTTCAAAGCTCATTTGCAATAAGTCCTATAAGAATGAAAGTCCTCCAAAGGTTATGTTGCACTAACACTAATTTATTTTTCAAGTTGTTTAAACTTGAGACATCAGTTATGATTTAACTTTTAAGATTTGCAACCTCAAACTTCTAACACATGCTAACCCTAATAATGTCAAAATTTGTACATTGATGTAGGAGGGGGTTTAAAAACACCCTCTCTAAATGAAGGCAAGTTGTAGTGCTTCAACTTTTAAACTAACAATAATAATTGTGAATGCATGTTTAAAATAAGAACTCAAATAAATATGGACTTTCTTAAATCAAATCATCATTCATTAATTTTTAAAAAATGTCATCTATTTGAGAAAGAAGACCCACAACACTTTTTCACAAGCTTAAAACTTTAAAATTTGTGGGCCATTGTTGTATGTGTTGGTTCACCTTGGCCTCATACATAGAAAGGTGGTTTCACACTTTGGTGTACACACTAAGAGTCAAAATTGAGAGGAATGTAGGTTCAAGTTATTGTGTGACATGGACTTGAAGCTTCGCATTTTTGATGAATTTAACACAAGAATTGGACTATTGGAATAGGCTTTTGCTAAAACCAAGTCTTGTAAGAAAATATTAAACACAAGTTCAAGTTATTTAAATAAGTAATTTGAATAATTTTTTGAAAAGTTGATAACTAAGTTTAATTTTTATAAGTATTTGATTGGTTTAAATTATTTGTAGAACTCCACACCTATATAATCCCCAATTTTAAGTTGTTCTAAAATTTCATATTATACAATCTCCAATCTTGGGGAAAATATGTAATGTGTACATGAAACCATACTTGATTTTGAACTTAAGCTTGGAGGTTCTTGAATTTGAAAAAATATGTCAAAAGACAAGAATTGTTATAAATTCAATAACTTTTGATTCATTGGTCCAGAAATTAGGAAATCACAAACTTGCAAATAAGTTTTCAATGATGCCAAAAGTGCAACAAAAGGCCCCCATGATTTGGGAAGGTTAAGTTGTGGTCACCCAATAATAAAAATAAAAAAAATAAATAAAAATACTTATTTTAATATATAAAATGTGATTTGTATATGCTAAAAAACATAAAATTATTATTTTTCTATTAGTTGGGAAAAGTTTACCCCTCAATTGCACTTGTTTTATTTTACTTAATTTAGTGTATAATTGAGGTTTACCCTTACCTTGGGGAAGTAAGGTAATTCATTTGAAGAGATAAATAAAAGATATATGCCAAAAATCATTATATAATATATATATGCATTTCTATATTTTGCAACGCATGTGATTTCATGAATTTGTTCAAATTATGGTGACTAACTATTTGAATGTAAATTTTCTTTTAGCATTTTTGTGTTTATTCCTTCACATCCATTGCCATGGAAAAGCATGTTAACCATATGCTTTGGAACCCCTTTAAATTTTACTAAGATTTTTCATTATAAAAATAAATACTTTGAATATAATTTTGACGCTATTGGTTCGTTTGATTATACTTTGTTTATTTTAAACCGAAAAAAAAAAAAAAGGATGTTGAAAATTTCATTGTGTTCATTGCAAAGTCTTTCTTTTATTTTGAACTATGCCATATACTTGTGTAAATTTTCTTTTTGTCTTTCATTTACTCACTTATATATTCACATTTCGGATAAATGACAAAATAATTTACCCCTATTTTTATTGGGAAAATAGGGTAAATACTCATCATTTTACATTTACCCTTACCCAAATAGTTAAAATTTGCAAGACTTTTATACCCTTACTTAGTTTGGAATTTTTAAAAAAAAAACCTTTTTACCTTTACCCAATTGATTTTTATTTTACTTTTTTTGAAAATTTGTATTTACCCTCATTCGAAACGTTCTTTTGGTCAGCCCTCGTTTTTTTGGGGGGCAGCCCAATTAATCTCTCTCCTCCGGGCAGGGTTTAGGGTTCGAAGAATCGTCAGGTGCAACGGTCATTAGAAGAAACTCACGGAAACTCAGGAGCCCTGGCAGACGAAACAAAACATGTGGCGAAAGCGCGCAACCAATCTTGACCGAAATTCACACAAAACGTGCAGGAATTGTCTGGAGAGAAATTGTCGAAAAACGCGCAAGACTCGCGACGAGAAATCCACAAACCAAAACCCAAAAAAAAAAAGAGAGAAATGCGCACCAATTTCATGACATCATCAGCGACTTTTTACCGTTTTTCTCTCAGTCAATGATCACGAGCTCCGACGATGATCACGAGCTCCGATGGAGGAGCTTCACGAAGTAGTTCTCTGTCAATGATCGCGAGCTCCGATGATGATCGCGAGCAATGGGGGGGGAGCTTCACGAAGTTCTCTGGGGAGCTTAACGAAGTTCGCCGGCCAAAAGCTTGCAAAGTGGGATCCATTGAAGGCAGCTTTTTGTTCTTTTGTTTTTGGCTGGGTTCATATAGCCAAAAAGCTATTAATCAAGTGCTTTTTTGAAATTTTCAATAGCCAAAATCCATCAAAATTTAAGAAAATTTTCCATATTTCTCTACACATAATTCAGGTAGCCAAATCTAGAAGGATTTGTGTAAAAAATTTTACTTTCATATTTAGCTTATAGCCAAATTTGGCTAAATCTTCTTGTGGATCATCACCATTTTGGTTCCGTCACAAAATTGACCCCAAAAAAAAACACTAATTGTGAGTACCCCTGGAGTAGGTTGAGGTACATGGGTACCCCACATTTGTAATATATGTATGGCGAGAATCCAAAGGAGTCACGAGGGGGGGGGGGTCACAAGGGGGGCCCATTGATGTTTTTTTTGGTCAATTTTGTGATGTAGCCAAAATGGTGGTCATCCACAAGAAGATTTAGCCAAATTTTGGCTAAAGAATAAATATAAACAGTTAAAAAAAGATTAAACAACCTTCTTTATATATATATATTTTTTGGCTACCTACTTGAACCATGTTATATAATAGAGATTTGGCCATTTTTCTTAAATTTTGGTGGGAATTCTGAATATTGGAGGCACATTAGGGGGAGTGTGTGGATGGAACCGAGTAAGGGTGGGAAGGAGAATGAGCAAGGATGGGGAAGCGTCATCCAGTGGATGGATGGATGGATGCCGTAGACAATAGTACTCAACGGGATGGGTTTGTCTGGAAGTAAGTCATGGAAATAAATAAATAAATAAATAAATAAGGGAAAAACACCTGGCAAGGGAACAAGAGAAGAAAAAAGAAAAGGACGGAAGTCGAAACAAAATTGTCTTTATACGAAAGAAGAAGAAGAAGAGTAGTTGCCGGGTGGGTAAAGCCTTGCAACCCGTGGGCTTTAGGGGAAGAAGGACTTGTACGAGGTAGAGCCGAGGGTGGGCTCAATTTCAAAAAAAAGCCCACATGGAGGTCTTTACCATCCATAAAGAAGTTGGTTTTTTTTTTCTTTAAATTTTTAAAAATAAAATTAATTTTTAATTATAATTAATTAA
>Ga0209611_10014011_pt1 | contig 10852 bp, 4 predicted proteins | sample S1TSphgellanicum_3_FD_187693 | JGI IMG/M metagenome (GOLD analysis project Ga0209611, IMG submission 187693) | Host-associated microbial communities from peat moss isolated from Minnesota, USA - S1T2_Fc - Sphagnum magellanicum MG (SPAdes) (version 2) | ecosystem: Host-associated > Plants > Peat...
GGTTTTTTTTAAAAACCCCCCCCCCCCCCCCCCCCCACCTTTGCCTTTAATTTACATGGATGTGCTTGGTTAGCATGCTAGGATGAACCTACACCCACTTTAGTAACTTCACCTTTTTGGACAAGGCCTTTTTTGACCATATTAAGCCCAATTGTTTTTACATTTAGATTTAGAGACCCTATTATAGTCTAATCAAAAGAGATTTGTAATATTTAAAAGCAATTTAAATGGATTTTGTGGTTTGTACCATGGTACTAGTGTGGGTGCTAGTTAGTTAGAGGCTCATTAGCACACCGAATTGGAGAGATTTTCTTCTTGTGCAACCAATCAATAAAGGAAAAAATATGAACACTTAAATATGCGCTATCAAGACTTGTTTAAATTTCTTTTTAAAACCATATATGATTGGCTGGTGTTTAGGGATTAAAGAAGGAGGAAATAGAGACCCTATAGATACCCGTAACAACATCCAATGCATTGATGGATCACCCCATACTATGATCCACTTGATTGGCAATGGATGTGACCAAAACTCACATCCTTACTACCCAAGTTCTTGCCATTTCTTAAATTAATTAAGAAATGAGATATTAATTTTTTGAGAAATTCTAAGGGTGAAGTGTTGAAAGTGCATAAAATTCCAAACCATGCTGAATTTTTTTCTAGAATTTTTTTTAAAAAAACTATATGAAAGTGCAACAAATTTATGCATCTAGACTTCACTAAATGAGACCACACAATACTAATATTCACATGAAATTTCAGAAATTGTCAGATTACATTGGATTTAAAAAATCTGACAAGAACATAGTGTAGTTGAGAATTTTCAAGATACAATATTGTAAAATGCTAACAATTTTTTTTAAAAAGGTAAAAATATTAGAGTAGCTCAATTAGCCCTTATAGTATATTTTAGATGAAAAATAACAAAGGATTATGTGATGATTTGGGCTAATAAATTTGCACAAGATCCAATGGACATTGCGCACCAAAATGGTTGCTCTTGGTTGGCTGGCTATAATCATTGGTGATTGGATTCAAATAGTCTCTCACCTTAATTTATCCCATTTTTATCATGTTTATGGACCTTATGTCATTCCATTTTTAATATTTGTGGGTGGGGATTGGGAAATAGTTTGAGTACACTATCTTTGATTTGATGAACAAATAAAGGCTGAAAAATAATGGGCATAGGTGGAGAGAAAAATGTGTCAAAAATTTAGAAAACTTGAATTTTGAGGTGATAAATGCTTCTTTCCTATTGTAGAAAACTTAACCCATTTCAGCACCTAGGTGTTTGAATCTGACCATCTGATATGGTAATCTGATATGGTAATGATCCTTTACCAAAAAATTTAATGCACCAAAATGGAAATTAATTCATTTCAGCACTTGGGTGTTGAATCTGACCATTAGATACAGTAATGTAGAAAAATATAAAACCATTTTGGCATCAAAAACAGTAATCTAGATATTCTATCACAAATCCAACAAGCAATGATTTTGGCTAAATTTGGCTATAGACCAGATGTGAAAGTAGAGAAACTTAAGAATCTGTTTATATTTTGGCTACGTGCTTGAACAAGAAGTAAATATGTGCAAAATGCAATGGCAAAAGTGAGACCACCAACTTGGTGGCTTATTGATACCTATGTGGGTGGGTAGTTACAGAAATCTGAGAGATGCCTACTGGAGGCATCCAGCTACAATAGGACTAGTAGTTGCACTCTTGATGGGCAGTTTGTGTTTGAAACAACATCGATCGGTAGTACATAGTCTGAATGAAGAAGCTTGTTGATCAAAGAAACGTGTGGCAAATAGTTTGTTAATTTCATCTATGTCTACACACCAGATGGATGTAGACCTTGTACATGAAGCTGGCACAAATTGATGTTGCAAAATGTGTACCTAATAAGTTCATAAATAATTTCACATGTTGCAATTTGAGTCCCCTAAAACTTTGCCTAATGAACCCTAATTATTATTGAAGTTTCTCTCAATTGAGCTGACCTTCCTTTAGATTCATCATGCTGCTGCAAAGTTGTTCAATCAAGTTGTTCGTTCGATCTTCAAATAAAAGAGGAGCTGATGCTGCTGCAGGAAACATGATTTTGAGAATGTGGGAGGTCCCTTTAAACCTTTCTCCCCAAAGTACACACTCTGACCAAGTTGGCTTCTAATTTGCTGGTAATTCTTGATGTACATCCTGATTCATAGTCGAATTTGGAGAGTGCTTTGTGATCCTGCAATTGACATTAAATTTCACAAGTCACACAAATTGCAACATCACATATGAATTGATAAATTGTATTTGAAAGTCTATCTGCACATTCCAAAGGTCATCCATCCTAAGAACACCACCTTGCAGCACGTGGACCTGATATGCTTTGCACATAAAGAACAAACTGTAAAAGCTGTTCTCCATTCATTTGCACTCATCTCCCCTGCAGAATTTCCCTTTTCAACCACACATGATGAACCTCCATTCATGGAAGTTTTCAACTTGATTTTGAAAGAACCTTCCATTTTGTAAGGTTCAAACTTTCAAACATTATGCACTTAAACGTGAATAACTTTCCCCAGACTCTTCCTGGTTTCCAGACCCAGCTGAGGATGCTGAGGCTCTACATCAACTCTGCAAAACCCTATGTTGGCATGGGCTCTTCCTAGGGTTTTAGGGTTTTTCAGGACCTCAAACCCCAGGTAGAGCCACAGAAAAGTTCCTTACCTTCTACAGAAGTGTAACACAATGAAGTGCAAAAAGTATGGAAAATTAGAGCATGCAGATTATCAAATTGGGGGAGGCAGGGAATTCCAAGTTTGTTCCACATGTACATACGTTGGCCATTTTTTGTAAAATGTCCAAAAGGAATTGCCTTCAGCTTTTTGAGAAGTTGCCCAATAGAATCCATCAGGAGCAACTTTATAGAGACAAGTGCCAGTTTGTGAGCAAGGGGGACGATCGACGTAGTTGGAACCTTCCCATACTGGGAAGTACTGTGTCTCGATTCCCCACTCGAATGAACACCAGAACAATGTTGTTCCAAATATGTTGGCTGTGAACTTGAACATGAAATCCTCACTTATATCGATCATGATCCTACCCAGATCTGAGTCGTGAGATTTGCAGTGCACAGAAATCGGCTCTCCACAGTAGTTGATGATGTCCACAAGTGCTTCAGATGTCACTTGCCCAGCTGTTCCCAGTACAAAAATTGTCACCACAAGTGCATAGAATAGTCTTGTTCTATCCAAGTTTAATATTCTCCTCTTCTTCTGTGCATAAGGAATCAGGTGACCAGCAGCAGCCATGAAGAGCAACTAACTGAATGGGCTCAATGCTCAAGCCTTGTATGCATACACAGACAGTCTGACCACACACAGAGAGAGAGAGAGAGAGAGAGAGAGAGAGAGATGATCAATGCCTGTCAGAGGACTTGGTGAATTGAGCTAGTCTCAATGTCTCAAAATCTGGGAAATTTGAGCTGACCACTTGAGAGCAAAATATGTTGTTCAATTTGAGTTCATTTATCTCAGACCCACTTCAACAATCCATCAAAAATTTTGAGACTCTTATTAATCTTGACATGAGTTGATATAAGATATACACCCCTCAAGTATGCTTGTTGCGGCTTATGAATCTCATGTTCAAACAGCCCAAATAAGTTACTGGAAAAAAAAGGTGTTGGTGTGTACAATACTGTGGCTGGTTGGTTGCCTACATCCACCCCCTCCTTGACTTCTGCCTCTTCCTCTGCCTCTGCAAGCGGCGGAAGTCAAGGAAGTGCCCAGATGTTAATAATACAAAGTGTAGGTAGAACAAACTTAACTTATTCCTAATCAGCCAACTCATAAGCTGGAATTTCAACTTTCCTTGAAGGCTTGTGTAATTTCGGACTTGCGGTATTAAACTTTCAAATTTAGTGTGAAATGTTTGGTCCTCCCCAATGATTTTTTTTCAGTTTTGTGAAGTAGGTGGGTTGGTGACCCTTCACAAGAGATCTCAGCCAAATTTGACTACATGCTAGAAAGGAAAAGTAGAAAATGTTAGGAAACTTGCAATGTTCCAGTTACAAGCTAGGAACTAATGTATCATAAATATGGCAATTTGAGAACTTTTTTCTTTTCAAAATATGGTGACACTTTGTGTGGTTTTTTTCTGAAAAAAATCTTTGGGCTTTTTTGGCAAGCCCCGTTTTTTTAGTTAGCAAGTGGTGAATTTTTGCCTCAAAACAGAACATTGGCCCTTCCCTACTGATAAACATGAACAAAGTGAACATTACAAAGTGAGATACTATTTAAATGTCACCACTGGGGGCAATGACTTGGAGGTCACTGTATCCTATAAATATTTAGGGTTTAGGGTATATCTATATTCCCAGACTGAGAGTTTCACATTATTAGAGCATCTCCAGCGGTGCTCAGTATGTGACCCTGCCAAAATATTTTTCACATTCAAGTTTAGTTATGTACTCTTTCACAACCCCACCTATAAAACTGAAACTGGAACAGCAAATAGGTGGGGGACTACTAATAGCAACCCACTTGGACGAATCATGATGATGGGCCAATCAGAAACACTGAGCAGGAGTTAGATCATATTTATTACAATCTTTTCTCCAGGTGCACAGCGCTGCTGCGCCTTTTACCGGCCTCGGCAACATGCAGAATTACGTGGAGCCAAAACCATTTTCCTGAGCCAAACGAGCATACTTTGGATTTTCTTCATCCAATTTTACTGTGCAGGATCACATACCGAGCACCGCTGGAGATGCTCTTAGACTTTTATCCGTCATCTAGAATATAGTGTACTGCCATAGTTAGAGTAGTTGGCCTTTGAGGTTTCCTTAAAAGGCCCTTTACTCGCCATTGCTCGTCATAATCCAGGGATTAACATTTCCTACCCATGACAATGGTCACACTTGATGTGTGAAGAAAATTCATTCCCTCATGTGATGCATGATATAATTATAATACCTTCAAGGATGTTTTGTGAAATTTCAAGCAAGTCACAAAAGAAGCCAACAATTTATGCATGATGAAACCAGGCAGTGACACACATAACTTGAGGCCTAGAATCCACAAATGCATCTTGATTCTAAAAGCAAAAGGATTTGACACAAGTGTTATGATCTTGACTCATTACCCACCCCCCACCCCCCCACTAGGATTGAATTTCTTGAGAGCTTTTTAAAGGGGTGGGTGCATTTGGGGATTACGGTACCCGCATTCATTTCTAACATGGTTGTGGGTGAATGGCCACCTTCCTCATGGCAATGTTCTGGTTTTACGTACACAAAGGACCTCACATTCCCAGTATTTTCAGCATACTGGAAGGTAGTTGTTATACCTATCCCACCCAACAATGAGCTTTGAATCCACAGACTTTAAAGCACAGGACCTCGGGTTGTTCATAAAACATCAAGGTCTGGGGTGTCACTTGCTTTACCCTATTATTTGACATAATCTTCCAGTGATGATCATACACTCACAATAGTGACCAAAATCTCTGTTGAACATGACTTGTTTTTTAAATAAATTGTTGAATCTTCTTATACCCCAGACCTTAATGTCATGGAATGGTCTCACATCTCGGCCTTGCCCATTATGTTGGGCCCTAACAGGCTAGTGTAGTGCCAGTGTGTTTTTTTAAGCATTTTTTTGTTTGTAGCCAAAGTGGCAATCATGCCTAGGAAGATTAAGCCAAATCTGGCTATAAACCAGAAATAAAGTATAAATATCAAACCATCCTTTTATATTTTTGGCTACACATTGAAAACCAAATACATGGATATGATGATTTTTACAAAAGACATTCTCCTCACTTCTGATTTCATGATTGTAGTTTGCCAACATCAGTGTGCCAGAGTAGCTCATCCCCTTCTACAGCCATTGCCTCAACTTTCAAATCCTTTCTAACCATTGCAATTGGGGGCACTCTGGATTGCAAAGTACTCCCTCAAGTACCACATGATTGAGGACAGCCCTAAAATTGCACTACTAATCCCCTATTAAAGCTAAGTTGGCTATAAGAAAGCCAGTAGCATCAAGCATCGTGTAGTGCTGCTGATATGTATAGGGTAACAGAGATCCACCAGAACCCACAATGCATATTTACAGTTTCAAACTTAGTTTCATAATTAAAGGTGCAAACTCAGAATAGAGATGAAACAACATGATGTTTTTATGGATCCACAACAAATTGAGTTATTGGATTGATGTTTGATTGGCAACAAACAATCAAGGTGAGGGAGCTTGTAAGATTGTAAGACCATCAATCCTTATGTTCCAAAAGGAGCGAGATGGATTGATGGCCTTACCTTTAGCTGTTGATGGTGTGGATGGGCTCCAACTATACTAATCAAGATCCATGTGCCTTTGTTGGCAATTGGTATTGCTTTTCCATAGCTCAGACTCTTAAGTGTCTTTTCAGTTTTGAATATAGTGTACCTTGTGTGCTTTAATATGCATGATTGCATATTCATAACAATACACATCTGAATCCTACTGCAACTTATGTATAGTATCTCAGTTTCCATAGAGATATGTGTAAATATAATTCCTGGCTCTTGCTTTAGGAACATTCGTAAAGAACTTTTATAACTTTCCTAGCTCATTTTGAGTCACCTCCTTTGACATAATTTCCCTTTTAAACCACAAACAAACCTTCTCTTCATGGAAGACATCAATTCAATTTTCAAAAAACATTAAATTCAAAACTTCTTTACATAAGGTAAGGATCTTCTGGAGTTTTCAAGCCTAGCCTTGGGCTTCCCACCACATTCAACTGGGCCTTCACACCCAACAAGATCCTCAGAAAAATTCCTTACGTTATACATAAAAATCGTTGACAATGTGCTTGACAACCAAACATATACAAATATTTGAAATACTTGAGCTACTCATCACATTACAACTTCAACCAATCAAGTCATGCGTCATGTAGCTATCTGTCTAGACTTTTAATTTTATTAAAGTTATCTTTAACACAACCTTGCATTTGGACCCTTTTTTCACCTTGAAACCTTTTTCACTCCTATGTGTTAATTATTTGCAAAATGAGCAAATTTCATTGAAATTCATTTTCAAATGCTGAATTTGAGCAATTATTGCACGTAATTTAAAATATATGCTAAATATTTACAACAATGACAATAGTATTGAAAGAAAACTTTAAACTCATGATGAAATTTGTTTTACCATCAACATTCGAGGAAATGGAATTTTAGACCTTGTTTAATGCTAGTGTATTCTTTTAGTGTTAGGTTTCTATGTCACCTTAAGCTTACCTCTTTTTATAAGAAAATTATGACTATTGGCACTAAGTTCCCTTGCTTTTGCAAATAACTTTATCATAAATTATATATTTTCATCATCTTCACCAAATTTCTTTTATATTGCAATCCAAATTCTAAGACCCATTATATCACAAGTAGTGACAATAGTTATGTATGTTAATATCATTTTTGCATATTTTGTGAAGTCAACTTCCATCTATACAATTGAAAAAAATTTCAATTTTTTTTGGATAATATGTATACTATAACAGTATCAAGTTTTTTCCCAAGTTGTCCCAAAAGAAGGGTATGGCAACAAATTAGATGACATGTTTCTTGCAAAGTCATGGATATTATACAAATGCCAAGAGTTAATAATTTATAGGTAATCGCCAATGTCAGATGGATATTTAATTTTATTAATAGCTTCTATTTCCAATTTTTCAATATTTCAAAATCAAAGAATTGTTAACTCCACTTTCCCAAAAAGATTAAAGTCAAAGAACAATTAATTTGGGTTGTTTCAAAACTTCAAATAACTTATGGTTGTCATAAAAGAACTAGTAAATCATTGATGGTTTTATAATAATTTTTTCAAATTTGTTTGAAAACCTTGATTATATATTAAAATGAGTTATTAAATGTTTTTGAAAACTAAGGTTATGAACCATAAGAATTGCCTTGACATTGGGGGTTTGTTCCTACTTTTTAAAAGTTGCATGCAACATTGTTAATCTTTGCAAATTTCTCCTAGGAGTTGGTTACAAACTTCCATGAATGTTACAATCTCTATAAAATGCTTCAAAAAGTCTATTTGAATACACAAAAGACTATGGTCTACAAAATTTGTGTTGTTGTTTCTTGCAAGTATGAAATCATGTCTACACCAATTTTGGGCAATTATTAAAAAGAGGACCAAGTTCTTCTGACAACTATGATGGTGGTCTTAGTGTTCATATTTGTGGTTCTCAAAAAAATCAAAGAACTTGTTCTAATATATATAATTGCATTTTTAAATTTTGGGAAAAGTCAAACAACTACAAATAAAACCAATAGTTTTTTCATGAAAACCATTAATTCTTTGAGGCTTTTGAAATAATTGAAACTAATAGTTTTTCAATTTTGATTTTTCTTAAAAACTAGAACTATAGTTTTTTAATCTTGGAATATTGGAAAACCTAAAACCAAGGTTCTTTTTAAATAATTGCACAATATTGGTCTAGAGAATCTCTTCCCTCTAGTGCAAGCATAGTATTGTATGAACAATTCTAGTAGGGCTCACCACACACTCAATTATTGTAAATTTGGCAAGAAGTTCACTTTAAGCCTTCAATCTTGCCCCAATGACAATCATGTTAATGTTTTAGTAGTTACAACCTTGGGAAAAAATTTCATCCCATGCTACAAAATGTGGTGCATTTGTCAATTGCTTTGTCATATTTGTGATCATTGTCTTGTGTCTTGTCTCATTGCCATAAGGAGCTTGACTTTATCCCTTCATTTAATTTCGTTATGATCTTATCAACAAGAGTTGACTACCAAGCTCCTTGTGGTTTTATTTATTTATTTATTCTTAATGTATTTTGTTGTTAGGATGAGTTCAACTTTGCACAACGTTGTTCACTTTTCCTTTGTTATTCTTATCTTTCTATTAAACCTCAAGACTTTGTTCTTCATTTCTTTTTTTCTTTTTTCAAGTGTTCCTTGTCTTATCTTGTCTTGTTGTCTTGTCTAATTGTGAAGGGAGTTTTTCAAAAAAATTAGAACCTATAAACACAAAAAGTTGGACTTCTAAGCTTTTGAAAGCTTTTTGTCTTAAACAAGAAGCTCAAGTATTTTCATATGGAGATCAAACTTTTGATGTGAACTCATTTGCTCACTTTTATTGAACTTGATTGGTTTTCATTTTTTATGTACTTGTAATGGAGCTACTTATGTGAAATCGATGAACAAAATTATTTCACAATCACATTTTTTCTTTGAAAGCATTAAATTCAATGTGTTGAAAAAATTATGGCATTGCAATTCAACACCCTATCATTGGAGTTGTTCTAACATACTAATTTCTCCCACATGTTACATAAAATCTAGCTGTAATATTTTATTTCCTTGAGCACTACCTTGACATCTTTTGACTTTGTGTTCCCCCACTTTTGTGTGGATCATTTCTACAAGGTCCAATGCCCTTGGGGCATGCAAGAAAAGATCCAACATATATTACCCAAATATTCACATCCTTGTGACATAGCCTTTATCAAGGCATTACAAATGCACCATTGTTTTTAGAAATCATTTTCATGTCTTCAACTCAAATTGTAAATACTAACTATTGAATCCCATTTTGAAACAATTGTTATAATTGTTATAGTGACAAAATATTAGGGAAGGTATGCTCCCCAAGGCCTCCCCTATTTTGAAGGTTGTAGCCTAAAAGGTGGGTAGATTGAGTGTGTAGGCCAAATAATTAGGGGAGGCCTTAAAGTAAGCCTTCCTTAGCATACAACATGAAAGGCTTTTTTTATTCCAACAAATATTTTGTGTGGGGGAGGTGTGTTGAGAATTCAAGTTCAACTAATTAAGTTTCATTAGTTACTGGAGTAGGAAAGTAACTAGGTTACTTTCACAAGGTTGAATTACTTTCTTTATTTATTTTAGTTTGGCTATTTGTGGTTTGGTCTTGTAGTTAAATACCTTGGTGTTGATGGTTTGTTTCTCTTTTCTTCATTACACAAGTTTGTGTATTTCTTGTGACAAGAACCTTGGAGAGTTCTTGATGTTGTGTTTTATGTTGTGAGCATTATGTTGTAGTTTCCTTTCAATAAAGATTTATGTTTGCACTTGAGTAGATCTCCTATTTGTTAACATGGTATTAGAGCTTAGGTTGTTTGATGAGGAAGTTGAAAGAGATCTAGAGCTAGAAAGTCTCTAGAACTAGAGCTTGAAAGTCTCTAGTAATATCATAGGAGTTTTTCAAGTGCAAAAGAGAAACGAGGAAAGGAAAGAATGTGAAGAGAAAGAAAAGAAAAGAAAAGAGGTGACAGGAGATCAACATATCAAAGTTGTGGAAGTCAGATCTTTAAACTTAGATCTAGATCTACTATGAAAAGATCTTGAAGTGAAACTTGGAGGGATTGTAGAAAACTATAAGACGCTTCTATTCTCAAATTTTCAAAAGAAAACGATATGTTTTGTGAGAGTTATGAACTTTTGAAGACTCTGTGCCAGATCTGATTTTTTGGTCATATCTCCTTTGTTTGAGCTTTTTTGGATCTACAGCTTTGGGATCTTATAGATCATATAGGAATACATGTGTGAGAGAAATTTCATATCATTTGGATTTATATTAAGAGAGATCCAAACATCTAAAGTTTCAGTCTTAGTTTTGAAGTCAGTTTCTTTTGAAAGTGATATCTCTTTGTGGTCATCATTAATAGAGCTGAAATTTTGATCAGATATAGAAGACATATATCTTATGTGTCTCCCAAAATCTCAAGGATTTTGGAGTTGCTGAGAGCAAGTTGTAAGTCATTTTGTGTTCAGGTCCCAGTTTGAGGTGACTTCAAAGAAGTAGCAAG
>Ga0209611_10014012_pt1 | contig 10851 bp, 12 predicted proteins | sample S1TSphgellanicum_3_FD_187693 | JGI IMG/M metagenome (GOLD analysis project Ga0209611, IMG submission 187693) | Host-associated microbial communities from peat moss isolated from Minnesota, USA - S1T2_Fc - Sphagnum magellanicum MG (SPAdes) (version 2) | ecosystem: Host-associated > Plants > Peat...
TTTTTTTTTTTCTTTTTTCTTTTTTTTTTGTGGGTGACTTTCATGACCATCGTTGTTATGGGTTTCATCTTCATAGAGTGACATAGTTTTTCCATTCTTCCTTTATCAAGTTATGCAAGTTGTGCATTGTGTTTTTGTGATGAGATTGTTTACAACACACTTTGTTAAGTCTTCATGATTTTAAGGTGTGATTACACATGATGGCATTTTGTTTATAATGTTTAGTAGGTTTCTATCTCCTGTGAACTTGATCACTCATTATTTTGTGCATTGTGAAGAGATCAATGAGGAGACCAAAAAACTTACCATCATCAAAGTGACAAGGGAATTTATATAACAATCAACCATTACTATGAATGAAACATAAATCATATAGATGGTAAACAATGAGGCCAACGCTAAAAGGGAAACAACATGGAATGTTAACTAGTTTAGCTACAAAACATCTATGAAATATTAATATTTTTCATCTTCAACAATCCTTATGGTGTTGTCTATATCCAAATGCCTCAAAACATGAAATGTGTCATCATGTGCCACCACATAGGTCAACAATTTAGTACCAATAGCATGATGAAATTTTTTTTAAATGTCTTTTATTATAATTCTTCCCATGGTATCATGAACATGAAAAAACACATTGCTAATGAACACGGTGTTGTTTCATATTAGTACAAATTGCAAAAGAAGGCAACAAATGAGATTTAAAAAGGTCAACAAAAAAGGGAAGAGAAGGAAGATTATGGCTTTAAACACAATTATTGATTTCTTCTCCAACCAAATTCCTTACAAGTTGAATGACCTTATTCAACAAATGTTCATTGAAGATTTGGTATTGTTGATTGCTAAAGGGTATATGCCATTGGTTATGGTTGAAACCTTTGGTTATGGTGTTTTCTGATGTGGTAATGTGATAGATTTCCAATTCACAAATAATTTGTTTGAAAGCATATCCCAACTATATTGGCTAAGGTGAAGGAGTAGTATGTGTTCCCAATCATTGCATAATGTGCAATTGTAACCTAAATACATGTCATGTGAGAGCACGACATATTTAGGGTTTCAGCTTTTTACTCTTTTTGCATGGAGATGGTGACTATCAACTTTTTGGCAATTTGTCCTTGAATGGAGAAAGGAGATGGCAGCTAGCAATGGCATTGCCATTACTCTTGTCTATCTATACATGGTTTATGTGTTGGTTGATAAGGTTTCTATATATGTTATTTGTGGAGGATTTTATGTGAAGGAAATGCAAGAAGCTTGGAGCTGATGTATGGAGTGAAGAATTTAAGGGAGACAAGGAACTAGACAAGAGACATAGAGAAACTAAGTACAATTTTTTTAATGATAATGTTGTTAAATGTTGCTAGTTGATTCTATGATTTTCATAGAAGTTGTATCGAAATTCATTCCATTACGTAAATATAGATTCATATGAGATTGTAGAACAGGGTCAAAAGTAATTTGTTTTCTTTAATTTGAAATTGAAAAAATGGAAAGGATGAAAGAGTCTAAGTTTATGAATTTGATAAATCTCATTACATAAGATTATATATTGAAGTCATTTTAGTTGTGGGATTAAAAAGTAAGGAAACGTTGTTATGGGAATTCATTGTTAAAGAACCAAGGATGTAAGTTTTGGATTTTTGTTTTTGTGAAAATGGGATGATACTTGTTTAAAGACTCGAGAGGTGAATGAAAAGAAAGCTTTGATCCATTGTTTCTGGTGTGTTGAAGATCACGATAATTAATGTGTGTTGCATTTTATAGTTTGGTGCTAAAATATAGTTTGGTTTGGTGTTGGTCACTAGGATCATGTTTCCAAGACCTTATGAATAAAAATTGGCATGTGTATGAATTATGTCTTGAGGTGGTGAGGTGGATACTATAGGATTTTATCTTCTAATAATAGTTTCAATTTTAGGCAAACAAATAGGATAGTTGATAGATTTGCAAAACCCCATTTTTTGGTCACACAACAACCACTTCTCCATTTGATAATTGAATGTTTAGAATTTGGTTTAACACATTTGCATTTGTTATCAATTTTATTAACAATGAATGGGTGTCTTGTCATGTTATTGTACAATTGTTTGGGGCAAGTGCATGATAAAATGTAAATAGTTTTTTTCAAAATTAAAAATACATATAATATTAAATGTAGTAACACATAATATTTCACTCATTTTCAATTGTTTAAAAAAATTCATATAGTTGTTTTGGGTTTGAAAAATAACACAAGTCATATAATCCATGAATATGCAATTAATTCATAATTTTATGTTTTTATGTAGATGTACACCAATACTTTTATAAAGGTTTTTTTAAAACACCATGTTTCACAATAGTGTATCATATTTCATTCATTTTAAATTTTTATTTATTTTTGTAGGATGATAAAAACAACATTTAGCACAACTACACCTTCAATGGGCGAACATTTTATAACCTAAAAATATTGTAACCATCAACATAATGTATTACCAAATATTTATGTATCATCTAATTTGAATTTCACAACTTGACAAATTGACCATTTTGATGGAAAAGATTGTTCATTATGGTTGTCTTTCTATTTTTGACAAAATTCATGAACGAATTCCCACTAAAATTATTTTTTAATCCTTTTGTTAAGTTGCAATGGTGATACAAACTTTTGCGAATTAAAAATGTATTCCAATTAACAATTGAATTGTTCATATGTGCACCAATTTCACAACATAATGAGAGTTTAGAATGTTATCCACCTTTAATTACAAATCTCCACCCCAAAATCCTCTCCAAATAACTATAAAACAATATATAAAATGTGTTGTAGTGAAAGCTATCAAATTGTCATTATTTTTTGGTTACATTGTATCATGCAAGCACCTTTTGAAGTTCCTAACACTTCTAGAGCAACATTAGTTGTGCCAATGAAATCTTTCTTAGTTGATATGGTCTTACAAATAAAATCATAGTGTATGTTAATGATGAAAGCATTTTGACACCATTACTTTTGCATTAACAAGTGTTGTATCTTGTCTACCATTGTAGATTTTTACACCTTTTAGTGGCACATGTTTTGGGCATGTAATATTTAATGCATGTCAATATGTCACTAATGATACTAAGATTGAATATGGGATGAAGAAGATAAATGCGATCAAAATTCAAGTTGTCTTGCAAAAAACAACAATTTGGATAAAGAAATCAAGGAAGAAGAAGCAAGAATTGGAACTTGCATGTAAATTGGTCGGCTTGAAGCCATGAAAACTAAATACACCTATAAATATTTGGTTTGCATCACAAGTTGTTTTGTTTTAAGAAACCCTAGATTATTTTGTAATCATTAACCTTTGTTACAATCGAAACATCTAGGCTACAAGCTTGGGTGTTGTTACAATCTACATGGGTAATTGCTAAAACAATGAAAAAAACCTTGGGCCTTGTCATGAAACAATGCATTTTGAATTAAACTAGAGAGTATTGGTTGTTCTTGGATGTTTTGTTCATTGATTTTTCAATTAGTAGTAAACTATGGAAGGAGTATTATGTTCAAGTAACTATTATTTCTCCTTTTACATGTGGGAAATTTGAGCTTGATTGGAGATTATATATGTAAGAATGGGTCTTGATGTCATCATAATGGTAGGGACCTCTTTTGTCATTTGCTACATGTTCCAATGTTGATTTGCATTGCAACTTGATCCATGGTTTAAAGGGCTTCAATGTGTTATGGAGTATGCCAACAAGGAAAGAACAATGGCAATTTGTGGATATATGTGATCAACAAGTGTTGGTGCCTTTTTTGATGAAAACTTGAAAACATTTGAACCTTGAATTCATAGAAAACCTTTCATTTTTTACATCTAATTTTGATGTCTTCTTATTGGGAATTGTATTTTTTATTGAAGAAGTTAGTCTCTCCTTGGTGAAAATTGATTTGTCTTTGTATCGTAGTACACCTTTCAATGAAATTGATGTAAAATCACCATTATAGTGGTGGAAAGATTGATTGGAAAAATTACCATAGTAATAGTGGAAGAGCAATGACAAATAGTTTTTTACTTTTACATTTTTTGTTCGATTATTTTGGGAATTCAAAAGTCACAAATTGAAACAAAAAGGCATTTTTAGCTTTGTCAGCATTTTGATTAGTTTGCAACAATGTTAATTGGGAGTGCAAAATTACAAGCTTGTTATGATTTTGAAGATGTGCCCAAATGATGTAGGACAAACGACCTTGTTGTTAAAGGGATGGAAGAGTTTTTCATGCCAAAGAGGAGCTATTGGATAATAATGATGAAAATATTGAATTGACCAAATACTTTGAAAATGATTGCCCTATAATTTAATGAGTGACATGTTGGTTTTGAATTTGCAATCATTTTTAGTCATTGCAATGGTTGGTCTATTGTAAAAAATAACTAATCCCAATTTCCAACATTTTTTTTCCCAGTTTGCTATTACATTTGACATTTCAATGTGTGCTATTTTGACTGGGCTTTTGTAAATGTTGCAAATGCAATTTGTAATCAAATGAAGTTACTCCCAATTTACCAAGTTTTTTTTTTTTTGGCAATCCCCAAAAGCATATTACATTTCCATGGGAATTTTACTAGTTGCATTTCAATGGGTACTCTACGTTGGCTTGGGTGTTTGTGGTACATTCATTCTGTAGTAGAACAAAGGTTTTTTTGCCAATCCCCGAAAGCATATTGCATTTCCATGGTTATTTTACTAGTTGCATTTCAATGAGTACTCTACCTTGGCTTCCGTGTTTGTAGTACACGCAATTTGTAGTAGAACAAAGGTGCGCTTAGTTGACAAGATTATGTGTTTGTAGTGCATTCTGCAATAGAGTAGAGGTAATCCTAGTTTACAACATTTTCTTTTGGCAATTTAGTATCACCTCTGAGATTTCAATGGCTACTTATATCGGTCCTTTAAAGTGTTGGTTATGCATTCTATAAGACAGGAGAGCTACTCCTAGTTAGTGCATTTTGTTTTGACAATTTGCCATGACATTTGGCCATTTGAACAACACTGATATTTACCAATGTTGGGTGGTTATTCAAATTTTCAAAAGAACAGTCACACCTGCTTCTCTTATTCCTGGCATATGAAGTTAGGAACCATAAGGCTTCTAAGTTGCCATGGGTACTTCATTTGCTGGCATTAGAACTGAAACAATTCTGATCAATTTTAGGTGACCCCCATCATGGCCAAGCCGATGGATTGTAGACAACACATACCTAGTAGTTATAACATGCATTTGTAGCCAGGTACAAAAAATAACCACAATTCCATGCCATGCAGGAACCCAAACCCTGTGATCGCATTCCAAAAAACAAGTAAAAACACGTCAAAACTTGACTGGCAGGTGAAAAATTGAGTACATACGATGAAGAGCCACTGACTAGCAGAATAGAGAAATTGCATCTACATCTGAAATTCTGACCTGATAGCCTGCCCTGTGGCCATTTGATCTTCTGCCATGTATTAAACTGGAATTGGAAAGCCTTCAACATCATTCAGACAGCTTGAGCATGCCCCATGATGAGTGAGTGATACCTTTGAGAGTATTGACCCCAAACTAATGTAAGAGGGAACTGAATTCCCAAAGAAAGTAAAATTGCTCCCTAGAACGCATTGATGTTTCCACCTGGTTGTCTCCAGCAATGGCTAACAAGAGTCAGTTGTGACTAGAAAGGTCTATGGTACAGCATGGGGGGCCAATCTCCTGTCGAAACTTACCGAGAATAAACAAAGGGACAATGTTTCAAATATTGCCAGCCACCTGATCTCAACAGGGCTGCATTCCAGCATGTGTTAGTCATTGCGCATATGCTTAAAGGCTCTTGGTCAACCTTCAAAGCATGGACAACTAATGAGCCCCTTGTTTGGAGATGCCTTCCGACTCAGTATTTCCCTCAAAACTCTCCTGAACTGGAGTGATGGAGGAGACTGGCAGGTCATGCAAAACAGAATCCTTGTCTTCAAGCTTAGGCATGGCAGAAGTGCTGACATTCAGCTCTTGGGGTGCAGCTCCTGCTCTGAAGGGAGGTTCCAGTGCTGTCTCTAATGCAACTGTCTCATTTTGATGGGTGCCATTGGTGGCTACCTCTGATGGCTTTTCCTCTATGTTCTTCCTTTTCTTCTTCTTCCTCAGCATAGGGATATCTGCTGGTATAACTCCTTGGTGAACCTTCAGCAACTCCCTGTACTCCTTCATTTCCTTCAGATACCTCTCCTTGTCTTTCACACCTTGCTCTTGATATGGCTGAATAACCAAAACAGAGTATTGCCAGAACATGAGTGACTATGCTACGAGTCAAGTGACAAGATTGTCAAAGGATGCATGTTGGGGATACAGTGATAGGTCACTCCGATATGACATCAGGTACAATCAAGACACCAAAAGCAAGAGCAGCAAAGATAGATGATTTAATGAGCAATGAAAACTCACAATTCTTTCCTCCTCAGTGAGCTTATTCCAGGCATCCCCTATCATGCGACTCAATTCCTTATCTTTGTCTGGATATATCTCTTTGAGTTTCATACGCTGCTCCCCAAAGAAGAAGTTATAACCTGACCGATTAGCACGTGGAGCATTTGGATCCTTCCCTTTGCGTTTGCGCTTTCGCCCATGGACCTTATCACTTGGTTCCTCTCCATTGGGTTTTTGAGGCTCCGCACCAAGTGTTCCTGCATAATTAGGCACACTGGCATGCTGCAAGCCTCTATGCAATTGTGGCAAATGGTATAGCACCCCTCTTAGTTTCTCTGTACCCATTGTGATGCTGACAAGGTACCCTTGGTCAAACTTGCCTTCAATTGCACCAGTAACCGTACTTCCAATTGACAGGGCTGGATCTACCACTGTACCAAGGAAACCAACCAGTCAATAACATGGAGATGCTTTCACCATCCTGGAATTTTTTGCAACACAGGCATTGAGACATTTCATTTCACAAAGCTCTTTTGAGTGACACCATCAAAGAATAAGTTTCGAAGTTCACAATATAAGCCCTTTCACTGGAGCACATGCAAAATATCAGTGATGAAACAAAACCCTTAACCTGGACATCAATTTCAACTTGGCCAAGGTTAAGTGGAAAACCAACAGTAACTTGAGCAAAAAGAAAAGTGAGAAAATTCTGATGTAAATAAACAGCAAACCAGAGGATAGTCAAAAGACCTGGCAGCACTTGTATTGGCAATATATTTCGTTTCCTTATGTTCCTCACACCGGGCACTGTTTCTGACACTGAATAGCTGGTGGGATCTCTCACAATGCTCATTGCAGTTGGCCCTGGCAAGGAAACTGGCAACCAAACTACCACAATGGTCATTGAAAGTTTAATGGATTGCCCTGACACTTTCTTACAAAAACCACTGTTAGAGAATGCACTGTCAAGATGGCCATCTACAATATGTTGATATCTTTTAAGGTATTGTCACCTACTTGGAGGTGGGACCAATGGGCCCTGAGCTCGAAAATAGTAGACTTGTTCATAATGATGAAGGAGCCCAATGTAATACTTGCGCAATATATAGGCAGCACCACTAGCTGTACTTGGAAAATTGAAGGCAACTGTAAGCTCCTTCCATTTTCTGTCCTTGATGACCTGCTTTCTCAAGTGCAACATTCTCCATGTTTAGCCAGCTCCAACTCCAAAGGGTGAAATACTTAACCAGACAAAAAAAGAACAAAATTTCAGCAACCACATGCATGATTCCAGACACCCATCAAAAATGTTATCACTGAGCATATAGTCACTTCGTTCACATAGAATCACAATTAATATTGCCAACCACAAGATATAGACAAAATTTCAACTGAGCAGGTAGAGTATAAGCACCTGTTGGGAGCCACCTCGTGATGTGACTTCAATGTAGAGAAGGTGCAAGTCAAGATCCTTGCCTGCTATTTTTGGAATCCTGAACAAAACCAATTTGTTGCCCATTCCTTAGCAGAATAAAAGGAAATAGAGAGTTCTCACTAGAGAGAAAATCTGATATGAACTTCATTTCCTCATTATTTGGAATAACTAGGCTGTCAAATCTACAACCTTCAGGTTCACTGAGCAATCACACCTGATAGTGATTAGCACCTGTACCTAATGAATGATTGGAAACACAAACTCAAAAGAACAATGCAAACCCACTTAGGAGACCAAAAATACTCAATCTCAATCATGGTGCATGGCATCAGGGTGAACATCTGAGCTCTAAGAAAGCAACTACCCCATGGAACTGTTGGGATGCAAATAGCCATATCAAATCAAAAATAAAAATACAACTTTGGAATTCCAAAGCCTTGACAAATCAAAGATTCTTGAATCACCCTTACCCCTGGAGACTCTCTTGGAAGCTTTGAACCTCTGCAGCTCTTCCCTTTTTCCTCTTCTTTCTGCACCATTCCAATAGTTTGGCATCAATGCCAAGAGGAGCATACAAATGTCACAAAATAAACTCTAGAGTCTCAGACACCAATAAAAAGCTACATTTCACAGCAATTGAGTCTTCTTAATTGGAAGAGTATACTGCCTATGATCTCCTTGTTGCAATGACATATAACATGTACATTGCAGAGCAGCAGATTGACAGCTTCCTATATTACTGGACAATTGCCTGAAAGGATAAATCCAGAGCTACAGCTACATGACTTTCAGTTCCATACAGATTCTTGCATATAAGCTACTTGTTCCAGGGCACGATGACTGCAACTCATGTATGTACAAATAACTCAGTCAGAACCTCCTTACCCAGAATTAGAGCAACCATGGCTATCTGAAGACATGATCATTCCAACTATTTCTGATTGAATGTACCATGTGAGTTGTAGTACTGAAAGACCTTGGAATGTCCCATTTATGTGGGATGTAGAACTACATGCCTGTAAGAGAGGGATTCTCTGAAATCCAGGGCTGCAGTCCAGAATCAGCCAAGATATGATCTGACACTTGGAGACTTAGGATCTTAGAATTTTTTTGACAGGAGGTAGGAGTTTGCAAGAACAGAGGCATAATTCAACACGGCACATCCATAAACCAGTACCTTAGAGTTTAGCTGCTAAGGAGAGGCAAATTTTCTGGTTGCCACCTACAACTATCCCCTCAGCATTCCTGCTAGTGCCAAATTCATAAACTACAGCTCTAACAGACTACAAACCAGCTTCACCTAGTGTGAAAGAGTTCCCATACTCCAGGGAAGAAAGATGAATCATTGTCTTTGCAAACTCAAAAAGAGAGAACACTATTCTTTGTCTTTGAAGCTAGTGGAGAATGCTGAAATGGTCTCAACCTCCTGCTGTTCCTAACTTGCTTCTTACAATGAGATACACCATATTGAAGGATGTATAAATTTCAAGCTCTCTGATTTTCTTCAAAAGCTAGGTTTCATGTAAAAACCATGTGGGCTTTCAAATCCCCCCAGCAAACAGCTTTCATGTATAACAACACCACCGTGAGCAGTGTTATCATGTGAAATGTGCCAGTTTTATTGATTTTTTTATTTGTGAGATATTGTGGAAAACATCATCCCCCACATGATGAAACTTTAGCTGCCAACAGAGAACTTGAAATGGTGGAGAAAGCATCACAAAAAGCTGTTGCAAGAAAGCCAAAAAACTATTCTTCTTTCTTCTTCATAATATTATTGCCATGACTTGAGTCAGCAGTCAGTAGGCCCCAAAGAGCCTTCCCAGAGAGGAAAAGTTAGGTTACCAAGAATCAATCCAATTGCCAGCAAAACGGCTATACGCTAAGAACAGAAACCGGGGTCCTGGATTTCTGTTTCGTCTGGAAATTCGCAGCGCACAGACTCCGGATCACTCAAAGAACTCAGAAAATGGACAATGGAACCAAGGCCATTACTGGACACAAAGGAACACTGAAACAAAAAAAGCGTCTCAGAAGCGCGAAAGAAACGGCGAATTGAGGCTTTGAACGACGACGACTCACTCTATCGTTTTCAGGTTACGACAAACTTACGTAAGTCTGGTGCCAAGTGTGGTGTGGAATTTGTTGAGCGTGTCGAAGAAGAGCTCCTTACTGGCCACCACTTCCTCATGCTTGGCGAGCGCTAACGGGTACACAATTTGTCGCGGCAGCAGAGGCACGACGCCCGACGTCACGGTACCGATGACACCGACCGCTGCCTGAAGAGAAGGCAAGGGACGCACAGCAGGAGAAGGAGGAGCCACGACGGCGGCAGCGGCGGCGGCGGCCGCAGGAGGAAGAGGAGGAGCAGCAGCAACTGCAACAATAGTCCCGCCATTTTGATCTGCTTGCTGCTGCACGTCGCCTGCCGCCTGCTCCTCCACTTCTTGGACTCCTACTACCGCGGCCGCCGGAGTGACTACCACCGGCACCGCCTGCATTGCCACAACGCTCAGGCCCTTGGCAAAAAACCAAAACAAGTAAAATATTCCTCGTCCTCGTCCTCGTCCTCGTCCTCGTTCCTTTTTTTCACAACTGCTTACAAAACCCTTACGATTCGTCTCTCTGTGGCAAGCGCCAACCGTCCAGCCAGCGCGCCTGCTCGCTCCCTCGCTCCCTCCGTCCACTGCGATACAAAACAAACGATCGATCGAGGCGACAGCATCATCGATGCAAACCCTCCCTTCCTTGGTTTCTTACGAAAATGCGTTGCAATTGCTCGCTGCGCACCACGCAAAGAAAAGGCACATGGAATCAAAAAATACCAAACTCATCAAACAGACTTGTACACTCAAAAAAGGAAGCTACAGAACTCATCTGCCCTCGTTATCTGTTAACTGAACGTTGACGTCGCAGCGTTAGCTTCGGAGCGAGCTCAACGGCCAGATGGAAAAACATTCATTCCGATTTACCCCTCCCCAAC
>Ga0209611_10014014_pt1 | contig 10850 bp, 6 predicted proteins | sample S1TSphgellanicum_3_FD_187693 | JGI IMG/M metagenome (GOLD analysis project Ga0209611, IMG submission 187693) | Host-associated microbial communities from peat moss isolated from Minnesota, USA - S1T2_Fc - Sphagnum magellanicum MG (SPAdes) (version 2) | ecosystem: Host-associated > Plants > Peat...
TAACAGAGAGAAGACAGGAGCGGTGGTGGTGATGACGACGACGACGACGACGACGACGAGGATGTGATCTTGCGGTTGTTGTTTCTGCTTTTTGCTTTTCTCATCATACCCACAAGCAAGCAAGCTTCTCACCGCATTCCTTGTTGACTCCGTGTACAAAGAGGGTGACCCTGTTTGTCGACAAGGCGCGCCAGAATGGTGAAATAGACAAAACCCAGCCTCCTTTTATCGCTCTTCTTCCCCGAAATCATTTTGCATGATTCATACACACACACACACTCAACACTTACATTCCTTTGTCGTTGTTTCAATCTTTGATGCCAAATCTCAATGACAATAATAATCTCCGTCAGTTGCATTGTTGCATTGTGCTAGACTGACGAACTATGGGATTGTTTCTTCCTTCGATTTTTTTGTTTGTTTGTTTTTTTTTCCCCAATGGGAGGAAAGGGACGGTCGGTTGAGAATTGAAGCGATGGATGGGTGGTGGGAGTGGTGGTAGGCAGTGCTATTTCTGCTGATGGTTGCTTTGAATGGGTGGTTATGAGATCCGTGTGTTTCTGGGTTGCCAATTTCGTTTGTTTGTCTGTGTTGATAATGCAGGGAGCAGTGGATTTGGTCTTACTGGTGGTGCTGTTTGTTTTTGGTGGGTATGTGGTTGCTGGATTTGTGTAGGCCAGTGAGTCCAAGAAGGAAGCATTTCGCAAATATTTGGAAGCAAGCGGTGTCCTTGATGCTCTTACTAAAGGCACTTAACTTTCTGTCTCTCTGCCTCTTCTGTCTCTGTGTGTGTGTCTCTGTGTGTGTGTGCCAGTGCTAGATTTTATCATCAAGGAGATATGGATAATTCTGCACTACACTGAAATGTGGTGGCTGGGTTGCAGTGCTGGTGGCTCTCTACGAAGAACATGACAAGCCAGCCATTGCTCTTGAGTGAGTTTTGTCTTTTCTCCATCTCCTTTGCTATCCATGGTATTCCTCCTCTGTTTCTGCATTACAGGAGAGAATGTTTTGATATGGCATGCTCAATTGTTGTACCTCAGCATCTGGTAATGTGCTATTGATGTCGTCAGGTTGTCATTGACAATTTGTCTATGTTGTTTTGTGTTGATTGAAAGACATTTGTGTCAAGTCCATTCCCTCCCCTCACCAGCCGAAACTTTTGTTTGGTGGGTTTTGTCCAGTTTGCTTTCCTGAAATGTAAACAAGGCTTTCTGTTTATTAGATTGTGGGAATTGTTATGGAGGCCATCTTTCTGTCTTCACTAATCGAGCTAGTTTATTGTGACTCTTAGGGCGAACTTACAGTTGATAAGCAAATGTGGAAATACCTGAAAAGTGTTAGTTGACATTTCTGTGCAGGTTCATTCGCCATGCTTTGGGAGGACCAACAATTGCAGAGCATGACAATCTGAAGAAGGATATTGTAGAACTGCAGGCCAAATACGACTTGCTCTTGAGCCAGCATGAGGAATGCTGCAGACAAGTATGTTCTGATTCCTTCAGATCCCTAAAAGCATCTCCAAACAGAGGGTGAAGCTTAGTTCACTGAGGAGTTTCTATTGGGCATGCTCATTGTCATACCCCAGAGCTGCACTCCTCTCAAAATATGAAGTCAACTTCAAGTCTGAAAAGCAAGATGTTTGTTGTTTTCATACATTTGCAACCTGGCTGATTGCTTTCTGTATCAAGTAATTCAGGAATTTTTTGGTTGGTAGAGTTCGTGTTCTTGTATTCCTCAAGAGATTCAAAGCTTCAAAAGATTGGAAGTTCTCACACCTGATCATATAGTTTGCAATTTTGTAAACTCATTCTGCAACAAGTTTGTCATATTGACAAAAGGAAAGGGGTCTGCTGATGTTTCTGCAGTTGCAGCTTCTTCAACCACCAACTGAAGATGCCACAATCCCACCACCAAGTGCTGCCACTCCACCAAAGCCCTGATCTGGTTGGATTTGTTCTTGTTCCTGCCAACTCCCACAATTGGTGTCAACTCCTGGCATCAGTAATGTTTGCACTTCGGTGAATGCTGCACAAAAGTCTGGTCAAAGCCAGCATACTGTAAAGGAAATCATCAGTGACTCTGGTAGGAAAAGCAAACATTTCTATTACTGAATGTCTTTTCCATTTTGTTATCTGTGAATGAGTTTTCTGTCAACATAACAGTACAACTCAGCAAGATCAAAAAACACTCTTTACCCAGATTGGTGAACATTTTGTACTGCTCTCTTTCTTTAAGGAATTAGAAATTCATTTGTAAAATCACTGTTGTATGCATACAACAGGTACAACCTAAAACCTGTCCAGCATGCTTTTTACTTATGCCAGTATACCATATTGATGTACATAACTATTGCAAGTTTTGTGGTATAGTGAGTCCTCAGATGCACTGGAAAGAGTCACCTTCTCTGTCCAGAAGATATCTGTGTCCTGAGTTTCTGTCACAATTCTGCAAGCAACTGGAAGATTCTGTCATGATGTTGGCTAGCAGTCTTAAAAGACATAGCTAACCAGTGTTGGTTTGACACCCACAAAGTACATGAATATGGTGTATTGGCACAAGTTTTTCCAGAAATAGGAAGCAAAGGGAGTGTGGAAACAGCATCCCTGGTTTAGTCCAGCCTGAAACTTGGGTTCTGCATCAGTGAAGCAGCATATTCCTATATTAAGTTACAAAGTGGTTGAGCATATTGACTTACAAGTTTGGGGCAAAACCTTGACTCCAAGGTTGCTGCAGTCGCTACACACAAACCATGCAGCTGTAAACAGCTTGAAGACTCTTGAGTACAAACACCAGGGGTGATTGAGAACTCTGACATCACCAATAATCCCCGAAAGAACAAAGTCCATCCTCAAAGTGATGAAAACGGTTGGCATCCCTCATTATGATCACTCTTGTGTGACAGTCACCGCATGTATGCAGATTCTTGAAAATGTTAAGTGGACTACCAGGAGGTGTGCTGATGAGCCCAAATGCAATTGCCAACTTTTCATTGTGATGCCACAAATGAAACGACTTCTCTCCTTCCTACATAGTGTAACTCAAATTTGGTGCATTGTTCATCTTGTGAGATAGTCTGTTTAGTTCTGCATGGATTTCATTTATTTGAGGATGGTGCTGGTCATCAACTAGAAATGTATGCACCTCATTCTTCATTTCAATCCAGGTGGACCCCACCTGTTTCTCCACACCCCTGTCCAGCCTCAGTTGTTGAACCTTCACTCTGAGATCCCATTTGCCAGCAGCAGCATAGATATTTGATAACAACACATAAGCTGCATCATTCCCAGGGTCCAATTCAATAACTCGTATTGCAATGTTTTCTCCCATCTCCACATCACCATGTATTCTGCAAGCACCAAGCAAAGATCTCCACACAGAAGCATCTTCTGCAGATCCTGGCCCTGATTTAATCAGATCTTGGGCTTCTTGCAAATGGCCAGCTCGGCCCAAAAGATCAACCATGCAAGCATAGTGTTTGACAGTTGCAGGAATACTGTAAACTGAACCCATGGATTCAAAACAGTGCAGGCCTTCGTCCACTAAACCTGCATGATTACAAGCTGACAGAAGAGCAATGAAAGTGACATCATCTATCTCTACACCATCTTGACCCATCTGTTCAAAATGTTGAATTGCTTCCCTACCATGCCCATGCATAGCATGACTTCTCAGCATGGCAGTCCAAGCGATCACATCTGGTGTTACAATTCTGTTGAACACTCTTTGTGCATCCTCTATGCTCCCACATTTGGTGTACATGTCAATGAGGCTACTACCTACAAAAGCATCAGATTCACAACCACTCTGAATAATACTCTCATGGATACGTCTACCCTCTTCAAGTGCCAGTACATCAGCACATGCATTCAGCATCCCCACAAAGGTGACATGATCTGGCTGCACCCCTTGGTTTTGCATCTGTTGTGATAGCTCCAATGCCTTCCATGCTTGCCCACAATTCACATGTGCCAAAATCATTGCAGTCCAGGAGACTACATCATGAGAGGCCATGTTGTTGAACACTCTCTGTGCATCCTCAATACTCCCACATTTAGCATACATGTTCACAAGGCTACTGCCCACATACACATCAGATTCATAATTGGTCTGAACAATCTGTTTATGAATAGCCCTGCCCTCTTCAAGTGCTGCTACAGTAGCACATGTATTCAGTACCCTTAGAAAGGTGATACGATCGGGCTGCACCTCTTCCTGGTGCATTTGTTGCCACAATTCTAGTACCTTCTGCCCTTGCCCACATTTCACATGTCCCCACATCATGACATTCCAAGAGACTACATCACGTGTGGCCATGCTGTTGAAGACTTGTTGTGCATCCGCAATGCTCCCACATTTAACATACATGTCAATGAGGCTATTACTGATGGAAACATCTGCTTCATGGCTGCTTTGCATAATCAGTTTGTGAACATGCCTGCCTTCTTTGACTGATGCTACACTAGCACATGCATTCAGCACCCCCATGTATGTGACAGGGGCTGGCTGCACCCCTTCATGTTGCATTTCCTGCCACAATTCCAATGCCTTCTGCCCTTGCCCACATTTCACATGTCCCAGAATCATGGCATTCCAAGCAACCACATCATGTGTGGTCATGTTGTTGAAGATTCTCTGTGCTTCCTCCATGCTCCCACATTTGGCATACATCTCAACAAGGCCATTAGCAACAAGAATATCAGCATCATAACCGTTCTGAATTATCTGATTATGAGCATGCCTGCCCTCATCGAGTGAACCTACACTAGCACATGCATTCAGCACTCCCACAAATGTTACACTATCAGGTTGCACCCCTTCATGCTGCATTTGTCGAGATAGTTCCAATGCTTTCTGCCCTTGTCCACATTTCACATATCCAAAAATCAGGGCAGTCCAGGAGACCACATTCCGTGTGGCCATCCTGTCAAATACACTCTGAGCATCTTGAAGGCTCCCACATTTGGCGTACATGTCAACAAGGCTACTACCCACAAACACATCAGACTCACAGCCATTTTGGATAATCTGGTTATGGATTTTCTTGCCCTCCTCAAATGCCCCTACACTAGCACATGCACTTAGCAACCCCACAAAGGTGACATGGTCTGGCTGCACCCCTTCACTTTGCATTTGTCGAGATAATTCTAATGCTTTCTGCCCATGGCCACATTTCACTCGTCCCCAAATCATGTTTGTCCAAGAGATCACATTGTGCATGGTCATGTTGTTGAACACGCTCTGTGCATCCTCAATGCTCCCACATTTGGCATACATGTCAACAAGGCTATTACCCACAAGAATGTTAGTTTCATAGTGACTCTGAATAATTTGTTCATGAACATGCCTGCCCTCATCAAGTCCCACTACACTAGCACATGCATTCAGCAGCCCCACATAGGTGAGATGATCTGGCTGCAATCCTTCAAATTGCATTTGATGAGATAGCTCCAATGCCTTCTGCCCTTGCCCACATTTTACATGTCCCAAGATAATTGCATTCCAAGAGACCACATTGCGTGTGACCATGCCGGTGAAGACTCTCTCTGCATCCTCGATGCTCCCACATTTGGCATAGATGTCAATAAGGCTATTACCCAAGAAGACATCAGAATCATAGCCCCTGTGAATAATCAATTCATGAATCCACCTGCCTTCTTCAAGTGCTGCCACACTAGCACATGCATTCAGCACCTGCACAAGGGTGACAGGGGCTGGCTGCACCCTTTCAACTCGCATTTGTTGCCAGAGTTCTAATGCTTTCTGTTCTTGCCCAGATTTCACATGTCCAGCAATGATGGCAGTCCAAGAGGCCACATCATGTGCGGCCATGCTGTTGAACACTTTTGTGGCATCTTCAAGGCTTCCACATTTCACATACATGTCAATGAGGCTACTACCAATGTAAACATCAGATTCACAACCACTTTGAACAATCTGCTTATGAACATGTTTGCCTTCTTGAAGCGCCCCTTTACTACCACAGGCATTCAGCAGCCCAACAAAGGTGACATGATCTGGCTGTACCCCTTCATGCTGCATTTGTTGAGATAGTTCCAATGCCTTGTGCACTTGTCCATTTTTCACAAGTCCCAAAATCATGGCAGTCCAAGAGATGACATCCCGTATGGCCATTCTATCAAACACTTTCCAAGCCTCAGAAATACTACCACATTTGGCATACATGTCAACAAGGCTATTACTCACAAAAACATTATTTTCGCAGCTGCTCTCAATGATCTGTTTATGAACACGCCCACCTTCCTCAAGTGAAGCTCGTGAGCTTGAACATGCATTCAGGACATGAACAAATGTGCAACCATCTGGTATGATGCCTTCTTGTTGCATTTGTTGAAAAATTTCCAATGTCTTTTCATGATGCCCAGACATAACACATCTTGCAAGCTTTGCATTCCATTGAAATACACTCAATTGTATGGCCCCTGGAGCCATTGCTGCCAGCTCTTCTTTGACCCATGGTGGTTTCAACCTGCTGTCAAGCCAGAGTGCCTGCTTTGTCTTCTTGTGTTTGAAATCAGGATAGTTTGCATTCACCTACATCAGATACCAACAAAAAATCCGAACCTTGCTTATCATCAGCAACTCGTGCTTAATTCCTTGCAGAGCTTGAGGTAGCTTGCAGCAGACCATGCTGTCATCATGATCATCAAAACCAAGAAGAACGGTAAAGAAGTCTACTACTGTAGCATAGACTCTCTACTACACAGAGAGAGAAGCATCATCGGTTTCCTTTAGCTACCTTCTCCGACCTGTGATCCCACCACTGCGAAGGATCTGAGAAGAACTCGCGCCAAAGCTTTTCAATATTCCTCTTCTGGCCTGTCACAAACAGCAGGAACTTCATTCTTTTTCGCACTCGAGAACGTCAATCAAGAAAGTAAAACACATACTCCCCTCAAACACTTCCCCCCTCTCTGCAAGTTTGCTTCCGTCCAGCAATTACAACAGTATGCTTCCCACAATGGCTCCGTCTCTCCTGATTTCACAAACTCCAGTATCGAGATTCCTTCAACATGAGTACCAGGACTGCAATAGCTTCGGTCGCAGAAGAAGAACAAGGTTTTTTTTCACCAAACTGGCTGCTACGAGCGAGCGAGCGACATCCCGTCTTCAGCCAAGTACTTGATTCTATCCAGAAAGAAAGAAAGAAAAGCGTTCGGAACTTACCCGAAGGAAAGCGCGAGCGACGACGTGCGACAGCAGCAGCGGTACTGATCAGTTGTCGCATGGCGATGCGAGAAGAAATTCGTTCACCAAGGCGCGAGCGAAATGATCAACAGAAGAGAATTGAACAAGCTTTCACCTCAGGGACGCCATGGTGATTTGATCATCACTCTGGCATGGTTCACAACAGTGCGTCGCCGGACTAACTCCGCGCGAGTGCAAGGAGGATAGATGGCGGCGCATCAAGAAGCCATGTCGGAATCCGAGAGAAAAACACCGGCTGCTGCTCCTGCTGCTGCCGTCTCGTGGAAATGTTTTGTCAAAGTCCTCCTCCGACTCCTTTCTTGCTTGCTTGCTTGCTCATGCAAATCATCAAATCCAAACCTTCGAAGACCCGCAGATACATACCAAGACACAGAGAAAGTGCGATCCAAAATTCACATGCCGCAAGACAGAATAGAGACGATCAGGCGCATCCGCGAGACAAAATGCGAGAACAAACTTCGCACTTTTCGAATACACAAGAGTACCGTGTTTGTTTCTTGTCGGTTTTCGCATCTTGTTGGAAGGTCGAGCGTCAATCCGCCTTTCTTTGGAAGATTTCGTACCGAATTCCTGAACAGGCCTGAACTACGGACAAGGCGCTATCGCTGGCTCGCTGGCTTCAAGGAAGAATGTCGTCGTAGTTGCTTCCCGTAACCGCACGACATCTCCACGCATCCTGCGACGACACGTCGAGGCACATTTTCTCTTTCCAATTTGCCATTGCAAAGATTTGATGCAGAGCACGGACTTGCCTGGGAGCTTGCACTTGATAACATCTTCATCGGTCAAGTTCATCACCTTTGCATGCTTCCCTAAAACCTAACACACAACACAAATTTATCTTGGAAGAATCCCAAAACCCCACAAAATCCTCAAACATTTCCCCAAAGACTAGAAAATCCCCCAAATAATTCTCAAGCACCATAAAATCTAATTCTCGTGATTCCCACAAATGCATCTTCCCTCTATCACACCCACCTACATTACATTTGGCATTCTTGCACCTTTGCAACTTTCCCAACTACTCTCAACATTAGTGTGACAAACCTTGCATTCTTCAACTATCTCATCATTTCCAAATGCCCACCTTAATGTTAGTGTAACCCAAGATATCACCTTCACATCAAACCTACAAAAAAGTTGAATACAAAACAAGAAACCTAAAATCTAATGGTGTTATCATCTTCCTCCAAAAACCCAATCCTAGTTATATTTTCAAGTTCATTTTCTTCCATCAAAGTTTCTTCCATTTCCATGAACTATTCCCTAGACATTGTTCATTGCCAAACTAATTTTTATAAATGTTCACAAGCATCTCCAAATTTTTAATGCCCGATCAAGAATGCTGGACTTGTTTGTGCATACACCTACAATGTTGAACATAATTTTTTACCTTAATTTGCAACCCAACAATTCTTAGAATTTGTTGAGCCACACAAGTGCTCAATGTAAGTAAATTGTGATTCATGAGCTTTCCAACATGCAAGATGGTTAAGGCATTCATCATTAATCATTATCTTTATCATGTAACAACTCAATTGCTTCTTGACCACCAATAAAACCTATTCCTTGTTAGTTTCAATGAGGTCATATAATGACATGCACCTTTTGAATTGTTCATAATAGAAGCAAGAAACAATGTCACCACCAACAATGGGGTTCAAAGTATTATATGCATGAACCAAGAGTGGAAATAAGACATAATACTTGTCATAGTCACCTATAATCAATTGTGTTTTCTCCTTCCCAATATTATTTTTATTAACCTATAACATTTTAAATGCAAATCCAACATCATATTCAACATGAGTTCTATAATTCCTAAAAGAAAAGAAGGGTTATAAAACAATTACCACTTGATTTTGCATTTGTTGTTATGAAACTTCAAGTTTTCCATCAAATTTTTGGTTCATGGGGAATTAGGTGCCCAATAATCTACTTACATTTAAATGATAAGAAAAATTGCAGTAGCAAGTGTTAAGGACATAATCAAGATAGCAACAAGGGGGAAAGTAATTAGTTGATGAACGTAATTAATAAGTGGATTTGAATTTGGGATTTGGAAGCAAGATTGGGATATTATACTTCTTTTCCATTTGTTTTTAGACATTGACACATTTTGTAAAGTTTTAATTGTTGGGTGAAAGCACATTGTAGGGGGCCAAGATTATTGTCACATTGTACTATTTTTCAAGGTTTCCATGTTTGAATTACAACCATGTCATTATCATGAGGGATTTTTACAATGCTAAATTTGCATATTATAGTAGTTTGTTGAAACTCGAAAAAAACAAAATTTGTTAAAGGAACTACATTTTTTTATTTCATATATGATGTAATGTTTGTGTAAATTTGCATTAAAAAAATATATGTCACAACATTGTACTAAAAATAAAAAATTATATACTTGTGAAATGATTGAAATATTTATCAAACATTGTGATTCCATATGATTAGAATATGTTTATGAGCCATGTGAGGAGTTGGATAATTATTATATCATTAATGGGTTTTTTTTAGGGTAATGATTATAAATATGTGGTGAATTAAAATTTTCACAAACAATCACATTCAAATGGAAGATAACAAGAAATGTGAAGTGGGACATTTAAAAAAATTTCATTTGAAACATTTTTTGGTTGAAGTCCAATCCAAAGAAAAGATTAGTGCAATCTATTTATGAAGGAAGGTAGTTTGTTTATTTTGTTTTGTTTTGTTTGTATTGATGAGATCCACTGAACCAGGATGCTTCAGATCATGTTCTTGGTCTCTTTGGAAAGCTCTTGAGAGGAGGAGTGGATTGGTTTGGTTTCATGGCATTTGGACTTATGGTGCAAAAGTTCTTGAATATGGAATGATTTTTTCACTAAAAATTAAATTCAATTTTAGCTGAAAATTTTGGAGGAAGTGGAATATGGCTTTGTGTTGTTGGAAAGATCTTGATGAGCAAGATTTAATGAAATTCATTTGGTAAGATTTGGATTCAGAATGTGGGAGATATTGATTCTAAAGTGATTTCTACCCCTGAAGATTGAAATAAATTCCCAAAAACTAGGTTTTGGAAGGGAAAATAAGTTGAAAACATTGTAAAACTTGGGCCAACGATACAAGTCATAGTAATATAAAATAAGAAACAAGGTTTGTTATAATGCATATATCACAAATATACCCATTATTTTTTAAATTTCATTTTTTTCATTTAAAAAAAAATTTAGATGACATTAACTTTGTGAAAATCAAAATATAAAACCCAAACACAAATAAGTGAAACCCAAAATTGTAGCCTATACTTTAAACATTTGGTGTGAAAATGCCCAAGTTGGCCCTTTCATAACATGCTTTCACCTTATTATGTTTTTTTTACATGTTATTACATTGGATTTATGAACAAAGAAGAAAATACCACATGTTTGATTATGTCTTGGAGAAGAAAAGAGAAATGCAATAGCAAGTAGGTATTAAAAATATAGTGTTTTTTAAGAAGTACATTTTGATTTTGTGTTATACTAGTTTACTATAATTAAAAAATAAAAATTAGTACTTGGTAATAAGAACATTGGATAATAACTGGTAACTTTTACTTTGGTTTACAACACATTGGTTGACTATGGGCCCAAGAA
>Ga0209611_10014015_pt1 | contig 10848 bp, 4 predicted proteins | sample S1TSphgellanicum_3_FD_187693 | JGI IMG/M metagenome (GOLD analysis project Ga0209611, IMG submission 187693) | Host-associated microbial communities from peat moss isolated from Minnesota, USA - S1T2_Fc - Sphagnum magellanicum MG (SPAdes) (version 2) | ecosystem: Host-associated > Plants > Peat...
ATATGCATATATGCATGTTGGGTCTTACTTTTTCCAAAATTCAAACACCCCTCCTACTTGACATTTTTTGAAAGTTATCACCCTCCCCCACCTCATAACCGATGATTTTTAATTTTCAAATATTCATAATCAGATCCAACCCATGGAGAATAACAATATAAGTTGTCTATAAAAAAACCTAAATCTATAACACTTGAACATACCCAAATTGTGTTACCTTCATATTGTAAAGATTTTATTTTATTTTGGCCTTGTAAACTTAAAAGATTTAAGATTTTTTGTCAAAGCCTTAAAGATTTGGCAAAGATTCAGCCTTGTAGGACATTGTTAAAAACTCAACATGTGTTTTTAAGGGGTCTTCCAAAACCCTAACAAAAGAACTTTTTTTTTGTACTTGTTTAGGTTTTTGTTAAAGAATTGGGCTTTGTATTTGGTTAATCACATATTCAAATCCCCACTTCATAATTGCCCCTCTTTGGGTTGCTAAGACCCAAACTTGCATGATTTTTTAAATCTCCAAAAAATAAAAGAATTGAATGGGTGGTTCTTTGAATTTTTTATTTTAAAATATCAACCCAATTATTACCATATATATATATATATATCCACCCCACACTAGTAACAAGTCACATAATGAATACCACTAGAGTATTTAGTGTTTTTTTTTGATTGCTATAATTTAAAGTATAAAAGTTTGGGTCAAAGTAATTTGATAAAATTTGGTTTGATAAAGTTTATTTGATTTAATCAAATGATTATTGTTGGACAAAGTTTATTGGGAATGTGTCATTAGTTAAAAATTGGGATACCTTTAGCCTTCTATCATTTTATAGTCTAGTAGTGTAGCATGTGTGGTTGACCCAAGTGTAAACACCTTGAGGGCTCAACTGACTTTCCTTCCAAACCCAATTTTTGCAATTTGTTTGAATTTCCAAAAACAAAATCCTCTCAAAAATCAATATCTTTTACACCATTAGCTTTGAAAATTGTGAAATAAACTCTATTAAATTTGACTTGCTAAGAGGTTTCCAATAACACTAATAAAGCTTCCAAATTCTAGTAGTGTTTTCAGTTTTTATTTAAATTAATTTTGATTGAGAAAATGGCTTCCACATTGTAGCTCCAAACAATCTTAAACCAAGTTGATGCACCCCTATTTATCGAGATATTTTTGAAGATACCAAGAGCACGACATGGAGCACCATGGTTTGGGAGATTTCAACATGGCAAACAAAACAAAACGAACCACCTTGCTTCATAGATAGATCCTAGTATGTTTATTTTTTTCAATTTTGTAATGTTGTGACACTAGTGATCATTCACAAGGAGATTTAGCCACATTTGGTTATAGATCATACATGAAAGCAAAACTTTAATAAAAACCTAAATTATATCATGGCTACTTGTTTGAATAATGTGTAGAAAATTATTTGTTTAAAAAACATTTGCCACAAAAAAAAAGATGTGACGCATCTTTTTATCCTTCCATTCCCAATTTGAGAAGGCACATGAAAATATTCCATTGAACACATATATTGACAACATAAAGTATGGACATTTGATCATTTTGCAAAGGAGTGGTTTTCATTGTACATTAATGAAAGTATAGGTTATGAATGTGGAAGCATGTTAAAATAAATTTCACTTAGTATTTTTGGATAATTTGAATTTATTTTATTTTGAAAGAGATTTATGACATGCCTTATTAAATAACATTAATTAAATTTCCAAATTTTCAAAAGTGCAACCAATCATATATGTTAAATTACTTAGACTTTTTTTTTAAATATGTTTTTTTGTTGGTATTATTATTACATGATGGATGGGATTAAAAATGAAATTCTTTATCAAACATAAGGATTTTTTTTTCTTAAATGTTCCTAATTGTGGACCAAGGCATTAATATTCAAATATTACATAAAGGAAGATAATTCAATTCATCTATTTCACATCCAAATTTGATTAGCCATCCGAGGTCATTATAAAATTGTAAAGTCTAGTGATTTTTTTTTTGTAATTTGAGGATTCTCATTAACTTGAATTTGGCCAGTGTAACCTCCGAAGTTAAAAAGTTACAAGACATGTTATTATTGTGCCTTCCAAGTTTCAGAAAGTACATAAATGAATTCTTTTTTGGTGGCTTATTCACAATCATGGTACCCAAAAGCACGGTCTAACAAAAAAAGGATTACAAAGGACTATTTTGGACTTTTATTACATTTACTATTTCATGATTATAATGGATTGGTATATGATTATAATTAGAATGATGTCATGTTAATCTAATAAAAAAGTCCAAAAATAAATTGGATATAATATTTATGTCCTTTTGAGTCCTTTTAAACAATTCGAGTCCTTGTTTTAATTGTAATTTTTGTCTTAAAGGAATAAAAAGGAATGTATTAAACAATGTAATTGACTTCAATTCTCTTTCATGGATAAATAATGCATACATCTATGTTTGGTAATGTTCATATAATGCATTTGATTAAATAATGTAGGATATAAATTTTTTGAAGGCTACAAAATCCATTCTAAAAGGGCTACAAGCAAAATGATTTTTTTCCCCCCCATTTGGTTGATTTTTCCTATTCACTAGGTTAAAAATTTATGGCCCCAAGTGCCAACAAAATGTGTAGGAAATTTTCATGCAAAGAAACACGTTAAATTGTATATAAAAACTTATGTATTTATTTTTTTCATTTTTTAAAAACAAAATATTTATGCTTAATTACATATAGATGTGAAAAACCACCACCACCATGAAAATCATCATAATTTGAATAATCCAATATCTTTCACTTAAATTTATTCCATTTAGATTTTTTATTTCAAAGATAGCAAAAACAAAATCCTTGAGTCCTATGGTGAAAAAGTGGTACCTTGATTGAGAATATGTTTTTATTTTTTTATTTTTCTCATTTTGTTTTACATAAGTTTTTTTTTATAAAAATTCTTTCAAGATTTTTTTCATTTCTTATTCTCTTGATATTATGAAATTAAAAAACTTCCAAAATAAAAAATTCCACTTTTTTTCTAAAATAAATTTAGAAATTGGAAAAAATTGCAAATTTGAAAAAATCACAAAAAGAATCAAATGTTCAAAATTAAAATGTTCGACCTTAATGTGTTTATATGAAAATTTTATTATTCCATTTTTTTTAAAATGCCTGAAAAAAATTCAAGGTGATAAAATTTGGGTGGTTTTTGGCAATATTAAAAATTAAAAAATCGTTAAGATGTTACACTAAGTTTTAGTAGGTCACTAGAAATAAAGAATTAAGCTACAAAAATTATATTTTCAATTTTGAATTTGCTAATATGGCAAATTTTTAAGAATCACAACCTTGGTTATATGACGAAATTGAAAATAAATAACTTGTTTTATACAAATCGCCTTTAGGGTGTGAACATGGATAGAGGCCTTTGTAGCCTTGTATGCTATGCCTTTAGGGCAAAGTAAACATGAGGACAAAAAAGATAAAGGGGGGAGGGGGGGGCGGTGTGGGGAAACTTGGTATTTTATGTAGGAGAAGGTTCCTATAAAACGGTGCCCATTTAAGTCTTTAAATCAAAAATCAAAATAATGAAATTTTAACCAAAACATGTTTAATAAGCCTTTATAGATACCTTATTGCAATCTTTTTATGTTCCTTCCCAAATGGGTGTTTACATGGTAATTTTTTTTTAAATACCAAAAATAACACTATTTTGAACTTGTGGATGATAAAATTTTATCCTTCTCTCTTTCCCTTTTCTTCCTTGTCTTTCTTTCCATCTTTCTTTTCCTACCAAGCTCCCCCAAATTCTATTTTTACCTTCAACATTTAGTTTCTTCTTTTGACAGCAAGGCATTGATACACTAAAGGCACAATTATTAATGTTGTTGTGAACGACAAGGCACTGCTACACCAAAGGTGTATCACCAATGCTATTGCAAATGATAAGGTGTTGTTATATTGAAGGTGAGGCTACTAATGTTGTTGTGAATGGCAAAGTGTTGTTGTAGTGAAGGCATAGCTTGAAACAATAGGGCACTATTATAGTGAAGGTGCAACAACTAACAAATTGATAATATTTCCTAATGTAAGTATTTTGAACTAGTTGCAGAAGTCCAAATCACGTGGCCCCATGTGTTTCCAATTCCTTGGCAAGAAGGCAAAAGGGTTGAAAATTTATTAAAGCTACTAAAACCAAAATGTTTCATTTGTTGTTCCATGTTTTCTATTAAATAAATTATTGTACTTGGGCCCAAACTCATGCACATGTTTATTAAATGTTGTAACTTGTTCCCCACATCTTGCTAAGGACATATTATACTTTGGTATTTTCCACATTTTTCAAACTTGAGGATAATGATTGGTTTTTTTCACAATATCTCAAACAACATTGTTGCCCCCCTTAGAAGATGTTAATGTGTGGTCACAAACCTATCTAATTATTCTTTCAAAGGTGGGTGCCGCTATCCAATAAGTGATATTTTTTCAATTTGAATAAACTTTTTAAACTTCCAACTAAAATTCAACTTTTTAGGTTTGGCTAAATATTGTCATTATTATTCAATATTTTTTTATATTCATATATAGTGTGCTAGCTTGGGGGGAGGGAAGGGGTAGAAACACACCATATGTTTAACCTTATGAGTTGTGGGCTTTGATGCTACTTTTGTAGAATTAGACATATTCAATTAACAACATACAACCAACAAGGGGGGTTGACAACCTTTTGTAGAAGGGTGGCTGCCAAAGCTTTGAATCAAAGTTGTGGTGGCAACAACATTGAGCTTCCATTTTTCTAGGAGTTCATTGTAGATTGCGATGAATTAGAAAGATCAATGAGTTATAAAATTCCTGGAATGTTCAAGACCTACTATTTTTTGCCCCACATGTTTTGTAAATTTTGTCAACCACAAATTGGGAACATTTTGGACATACAATAGTATATTTAGACAACTTCAACACATTTTTATTAAATACTTAGTTAATTTGAAATTTCCATTTTCACATTAAATTTTATTTAAATATTCTTTAAAATTTTCATTTTCCCTCACAATTTTTTTTTCTTTGAGGAATGTTTTTTTTTCTTTGTATTGTTTCAAAAAATGAGATAAAAACTTGCAACAAATAATTTTGTATAAATTGTTTGTCCAAAATTATATGTTGGAGATTATTTATACACACATTGTTAGGAATTGATTGTGTCATTGGGGAGTAGTTACATAATATAATCATTATTATGCCTATGGTGAAAAACATAGTGCTTGTTTTACGAAGGATTATAAATAGGGTAAAAGATGTCCCTTTTTTAATTAAATTTTTTCCATGCAATAGTAAAGGGTTTGAAAGGGACCTCAAAAGGAGAAACTAGTTTAAAGAAAAGAAGAGATATGAGGGGCATGTTTTTCTATTGTTCACTTTACTATGTGTGATTGTGTTTTTTTTCATGTGGACTTCATTGATGTAAGTGAATGGTTTTCCCCTTGAGCCTATATTAAGTTCTATTTCTACCTTGAAGGTATTATTTATTCCTTGGACTATGTAATTTTTTTTACAAAAGTGTTTCAAAATACTTTTGACATACATACTACTATCATAAAAAAATTCTTGAAAGGGAAAAAAAGTTTGGTTGCCATATGTGGTTATGCCAAAGCTACCAAGGTACTAAGGGATGCGTTTTTTAAAGTTGTAAATTGACTACATTAATATTAAGGCAACTTCAACACATGTAAAAATTATTTAATATTTTCCTTTGCAAAAAAACATTTTTTGAATTTAAAAAAAATTACAAGTAGTATAATTAGAGTTGAAATTATCAAAGTACCATGATAATTTACCATTTTATTGGGAAAATTTGTTATGACTATAAATCCATGGGCATTTAACATTGCATTAACATTTTTATTGAATTAAGGAGCAATGGGTTAAAGTAAACCAATACCCACCAGTACACCTTGAAGGATGGATAGTAAGTGATTAAGAAACAATTTTTTATTGGGTTTTAGTCCCTTTGTTAATCATGGTGGTTAGCTCATTTGGTTTTTTTACTACCTACCAACCAAGTAGTTAATAAAACCCACCCTTACCCACTATGTATAAATTAGTTAATTATTTAGTATTCACCTATTTTCTTACCTTTTACAAAACATATTACTAAGGTGAAACCAAATAGTGGCGAGGAAAATGACATATTCTAAACGTCATAAGTTGTATATTTTTGTGACAAATTGAATTACAATGGATTTGTTTCTTGGTAGAGATGAGAATTCATGTATCCAATCCTCCACATGTTTTTCAACCTTGTAACCTTCCATTGTAGAAAGATGAGGATACAATGATGAGGGAGATCTGCTCTACACTCTATACCACATATGGCCAACCATGAAAACAATTCATGTTGGCCAGTTGTTTACCAAGTGTGTTGTCCATTGTGTTTGGAACAAAATATTTCTTGCAAATTATATTCCATCATTTTGATATATGTGTGAATAGCTAGCCATTTGGATTTTCAAAAAGTTGAACATTATTTTTTTGTGATGTCTTTACAAGTCTAGAAGTAAAAATGTGAATTATTTTTTTAAAATGATCTTTTTAAAAGTGATGCAAGCATGAACATGTTGAAAGATTGTCCACAACCACTTAAAGATGGCAACCAAAGTATTAAATACTTATTATCCACCTTTTAGTCTCCTTTTGAGGCTATTGGTTTATTTGAGTGTCTCAAAAATACCAACCTTTGCAATTTTTTGGGAAGTTTTTGGTACAAAATATCACCTAAGGCAATGTTAAGTCTACAATAATAAAAATATATAATTACAATCTTGTCGTATTGAATAAACACATCACAAAAATGTAAAAATAACCATTCAAATGTTTGTTCATGTTTGATTTCAACATGTTTTCTTTCTAGTCAATTTTTTTCATCATTCAATGTTGTCTTTTGGCAACCCAAACTTATTACATTATAATTTAGATCAATAGTTCAAATTCAATCCTACAATAAACAATTTATATGTTAACATTGGTGGATTTACACCTTCAACAATATAGTAAACAATTTGTTTAGTTTGATTTGTTACATGTCATCACATTGTAAAACTTGTCAAGAATGATCAATTCAACATAATTAAATGTTTACTAAAAAATAAATAAAAATTCCATGAAGCAAATATGATTGACATTCTAAAAAATATAATTTTGAAAATAATAACTATGGAACTCATCCACCTAATAATTTGAACAACAAAATCATCATATTTTTTTGCAAATCATTTAAAAAATTCCAACCACCAACAATAATATTAATTCAATTATTAACTTAATAAATGCAACTAACACAATTTTTATTTCAATAAAATATTAACATCATAATCGAAGGATTTATATGTTTATTTAATGAATCAAGCACATGAAATGCACTTTAGTATTATATCAAAAACATGTTTTGCATGCCAAATTTGAGTTTATGAAAAATTTATTTTTGAGGGGCTTCACATTGTTATAATTCAAAAATTCAAATTCCAAAAAATGTGTATCAAGGTGCATAATGGTTCAAACATTAGTAACACATCATTTGAATTGTTTGATTTGGAAAATGTGCAATATCAACCAAAGTAATGAAATTTCAATAATAAATAAATTAGTGAGAGTAATAATATACATTAAGAATGATCATATATGGTTTATTTAATATGATAAGTACACCCCAAAATTTATGGCATGACTAAAATGCTTAAAATGCAAAAGATTCCAAATTTATTTTTATTTGTTGGTAGGGATTACCAATTGGTATACTTTACCATGCTTTTCATCGTGAAAGATAATTGATTTAAAAAATATGAAGGTTAATCAAGTTTGAAGTCCTTTATGACAAGATGTTACAACATGCTTGCTTGCTTAATGTGTCAATGTGTTGAGGTCCAAGTTGGCATAATTGTTATTTTCCCCTAAATGCATATGCAATCCCCAATTTGTGATTAAACAACTTGTTTTGTTTATTTTCTAAGTTACAAATATGAAAACAAAAATATGGTTAAACATTGCACTCATGCAATGCATAACTCAATGTATCAAAATCCCTTTAGTTATTACATGTAATAGAATATTTAGCTAATTCTGCCCTCCCTTCACTATCCCTATTCACTATTGTTTACTTAGGGTTACCCATTCAATGTTGTTGGCATTTGGTCCATTGCAAGGACCTTGTTGAATCTACTTTCTTTATAATGTGACAATTTGGGTTCAAGTTTACAATTTGCTCAAAATGAATTGGGTATTTGAAACTTGTTCCAATGAACACATTGGGAATTAAAAGAACATGTTATGACCCATTGGAACATATCACAACATAATGTCAAAAATTTGGTTGGAGTTTGGTGGGAATAAAATTAAAAAAAAACAATTAATCCCTACCTTCCCCAAAAGATAAAATACAATGTCCACTAAATGCACGTAATTGCATCAATTTGCTGACTAAATGCAATTTATATTGTTACCCATGTTCATCCCCACAAGCCTTTGAACTTCATCACAACATAATATATTCAATTCCATGTTCAAAATTTAGTGGTAGCGTTGGTTGATGATGGCCTTTCCATTTTTTTGGAAATGGATTTCACATATAAAAATATATATATTAAATTTTTTAAAAAGAAAATTTAATTGAAAAATTGCCATATTTCATAAAGAGGGGCAATTGGGGAAAAAAACAATGAGTCTATGATGCTAAACCTTTGTGCACATAATTTTAATTATCTTTTTATATTGTTTGTGACCATTTTTATAGCGTAACCTTTGGCCCCTAACAAACAAAGGTTTTTCATTTACAAAACATGTGCAATTTAGAAAAATGCTTGTAAATTGTGTAACATTGTGAATTAATTGTGATTCATATCATAAATCCTTGCACTTTAAACGAAAAATGTTCATTTTATGGTTGTTGAGTTTGTTCACATTTGAATAAACAAATTTGACATTCATTTAATGTTTGACATTGTTTTGAATATTTATGTTCATTATTGATAGTATCAAAATTTTTCATTTTTAATTAATGTTGAGTATAGTCAAAATGGAATAAACCCTAAACCCCAAATCCTAGCCCCTAATAAACAAACTCTCAAATTATGCATGAAACTTTGGAAATATGTTTAACTAGTTATAACCACTACTACAAAAACATGTTTATTTGATTGAAGAATCCAATAAAAAAATACCTCGTTTGAACATGTGTTAAAAAGACCATCTTGTCAATTTATATTGTTTAATGTGATTGGAATGATCTTTTTGATTGGTAGAATGTTGGACTGATTAATAAATAGTGATTGGTCATTTTGAATAATAAATAGTGGACCATTTGCTTGGTCAAATGTCTGTCTATTTAATTTTAATTTTTTTTTTACCAAAAGAAATTTGTATAAGTAAATCTAGGTAGGAAGGTAATATATAGATTTAAGTATGTCGTAAAAAAACAAGTTGGTAGATAGATGGCAACCTAACTTAATTTATCTGAATGTGCTTAACCTACTTAACATTTTAAGCATGTATATAGGTTGTAAATATTAACAATTGAACCCCTCATCTCCCAAATGATAAACTAAGTCCTTACCAATGGACTACACTTTCCAAAGTTAACAAAACTTGTCAAATTTTTTTATCATTTATTTATTTCATATCATTAATTATGTACATAAATAAGAATTTTAGTTAATTAGTAGGTAGGTTGCACAATGGTTGGTAGGTAATAGGAGAGATAAGTAAATAATTCGTAGTCCATAGGAGGTAGGTAGTTAGGTTGTAAAAAGTAGGAGGTAGGTGAGTAGATTTAATTAGGTGCGAGGTAGGTAAATAGGTAAGTAGGTGGATATGTAGGTAAATAGATAGGTACATATGATGGTAGGTGGGAAGTCTGTGGTAGATAAGTAGGTAAATTGGTATGTAAGCAAAGATATAAGATGGTAGGTGAGAAATAAGAAATAGGTAAGTAAGGATTTAAGATGGTAATTGTGAATTAGCAAGTAGGTAAGTAAGTATGTAAGATAGTAGATGGAAAGTGGGATGTAGGTGGGTAGGTAGGTATACAATATGGTAGGTGAGAAATAAAAGGTAGGTGGGTAAATAGATAAGTTTGTGAGGATGTAAGATGGTTAGTAGGAAATAAGAAATACATAGATAAAAATGTAAATTGGTGGGTGGAAGTAAAAGGTAGGCAAGTAGGTAGATCATTGGAGGTAAGTAAGTAAGTAGATTATTGGAGGTAGGTAAGTTTGTAGGATAGTAGGTGAAAAATAAAAGATAGGCAAGCAAGTAGGCTTAGGCTATTTGTTTAGACTAAATAATAACAATTTTATTAAATAACATAAAATGTCCAACTTGACTAAAGTGATTTATTTGACTATATGCTAAATTGAACATCTAATCAAGTTGGATAAAACAAAATGACATGGGTGTCAAAAAATATATATGTCCTTGATTTTATGCCTACTTGTACTTGTAGGTGTGAGATCTCTCCCGTTCCTAAATAGTATGCATAAGATCACTCCTCTTTCCTAGGAGAGATATTTGAAAAAAAAAGGTGCCCTCCAAATGCACTATGTAATTTCTCCAAGCACTTTACACATGGTAATACAACAGTTAAAAGTAATGCCAAACAAACGAAATGACAGAATAGTGGACCATTCTATCCTAGACACAACACAAAATCTGGTAACTGAAAAGCTAAGTTACACTCTCTACACCTAATTTTGCTCCCACTAGATGGGAAACCTAGAGCTGGCTACTGTTGACAAATTAAGTAAGCATGGAAGGATAGTCTAGTGATGCATCAAAAAACTTACATCTCTTGACTTCCACTAGT
>Ga0209611_10014018_pt1 | contig 10847 bp, 15 predicted proteins | sample S1TSphgellanicum_3_FD_187693 | JGI IMG/M metagenome (GOLD analysis project Ga0209611, IMG submission 187693) | Host-associated microbial communities from peat moss isolated from Minnesota, USA - S1T2_Fc - Sphagnum magellanicum MG (SPAdes) (version 2) | ecosystem: Host-associated > Plants > Peat...
GGGGGGGGCAAGTTAATAAGAAAGACTAAAATATATATGAGTAAAAATATAAGGTGAAATATATTGGTTGTTGGGTAAACATTATAAGTTAATTAGTTTTAAAATAGGGTACATTTTATTCAAATAATCAATGTAATTATAATATAGGGTATGTAATAATCTAAAATAATGGATTATAATTAATATAAGGTGGTTTTAATATGTATATATTAAAATTTTAAATAATAATAAGGTAATTAAAAATAGGTTGGAAAATTATCTAATACTCCCCTTTAAAATGGCCATTTAATGCAAATAGATCCCAAACTTTACATTAAGTGTCCCCAAGTGTCCCCCTTGAATATAGTGGCCAAAAAATGTTGTCACAAATATTGTTTTTCAAAATTGTGCAACTTTTAACTTCCACCAAACAAATATTAAAAGAGGTTTTCATAAATTACATTCAAAATAAGGCCATTCAATTGCAAAATAATGTAATTGTCAAAGGAAATTACCTTTTTGAATAATATTAAATGAATAAAAATTTATTTGTGAAAAAATATATGTTTGCCACAACATATGCAAAATGCAAACATACCCATAAAGTGATTAAAATAATTTCAAAATTTTATGAAATACTTAGTCATATATTGAATATGAATAATTGTACCATTCCAATTACAATTGAAAAGTTTGACTCATGTGATTTCACAAAAAACATCTAAACAAGTTTGTCATTGATACGAGCATAAGTGTGTTGAAAAAAAATATTTTGTTGAAAAAAATTCATTTGAAGATGACAAGAATTATGTTAAAGGCTTTTATATCAAAAATCGTTTTATATGTTTATCAAAATGCTAGATGAATTCAAAGAAAAATTGCCCCCAAAATATACCAAAATATACCTGAAAAAATATATATTTCCTTGTTTAAAATGGCCCCCATATGTGCTTTCACCTTGTTCACAAGATCTTTCATTGGTTCATTTGTGTTGTTAATTTTTTTTAAAAATCCATATTGCAATCTTCATCAACCATTAGGTTTGCACAACCAATTTCAAATTATGGCATAAGATGTAAATGATGATTGCATTTGATAAGCATAAGATATAAGGATCTCTTGTCATATTCTTCAACAATAACCACACCTTCTTCATGTCCAATAAAACACAATACTAAGCAAAGGCTTTTAGATGTAAGGTTTAACATCAATAAAATGTTACATGAGTTTTTTTGGCTCCATATTTCCTTAAGAATGAAAGGAAAGATTCTAGCACCCCCAAAACCTCCTATTTGATGGTAGAAGCCATAAAAAACAACTCAATAACAACCATATAATCATCATCTTTCAAATTGGTTAAGGTGGGTGAGACTTCAACTTCTTCCCTCAATTTCAAACACATTGTTATTGTAAATGTAATGCATTATTAAGTAACAAGTGGCTTTAGGATTGATTCAAAACACAAGCATTTACAACCAAGGAAAGATAATCCATAATTATTTGAAGAATGTGCCATGTAAGAGGAGGAGGCATTTTTCCATTAATTTTGGTAAAAGTCTATATGCAATAACACATTTGGTTAATAATATTTCAAAATTACAAAGCTTCTTGGAACATAATCACTTTGGATGCAAACTTGCAAACATGAAATAAATAAAAACATTTCATGACTATATTTTAATGCACTTAGTCTTGTGCTTTCCTACCCACTTACCTACCTAGGTAAGTAAGTAGATCTTAATTTTTTACCTACCTATGTAAGTAGGTAGGTAGGTAGGTAGGTAAATACGTAGGTATGTAGGTTTTAAAACCTACCAACCTACCTACTTATGGTTATGTATGACCTACCTAATTATTACTATATATATATATATATATATATTCCAAAATATAATTAATATGCCATGTGGCAATTTTATTGTGTCATGTGTCACAATTTTGGACTGTCATTAACAATCATAATGGATGATGGAGATCAATATTTTGAAAAAAAATTTATGTCCAAAAATCTTCATAATGCCATGTGCAAGATTTTAATAAATGGATGACAATTAGTGATGTCAACATGACACCATGGGTGTAGTTATAATGGAGTTGAATAGTAGTTGAAAATGAGTTGTTTTGATTAAATTGCAATTGAGTTGCAATGAGTTGTACCATATATACAGTGAGTTGTAACTTTGTGACTCATGCAACTTGTCCATTAGAATTCATAGCATATAAATATAGTGAATTGAAAGTGTCCAATTGCAAAACACCCCTTTTTCTCATAGTGTTTGCAAACCAAGGACCTATATGGCTATGCAATTAAAAACATGGATGACTATATTTATTTTCAAAAAATTCCTTTTTTTCTTTTTGAGGTCAATACCAAGTGGTATTTCTTTCAAAAATAAGCATTTGCTCATCTTCAATGGCCATGGATCCCATGTGACCCTTGATGCAATTAAACACAAGCATTTGGGCTTGATATGGTTACATTACCTTCACATACATCCCATACATTATAGCCTTTGGACATAACTTGTTTCAAACCTTTCAAGACTGCTTTAAAAAAGGAAAGAGACATAATAATGATCAATAGGAATTACATAGAACTAAACAAGATAGTTTTCGTAGGATGGGTGGACAAAGAACTATACTAAACACTTTCAAGAAAAAAATCATCTCAAGGTTTAAAAGTACAAGGATTTAGTCGTTGGGACCCTAAAGTAATGGATGAAAGAATAGAGCCTAATAAATTATATATAGTAAAGAGCAAACTAGAGAAGAGCAAAATGATGATTATCAATCAAATCAAAAGGAGGATGGGAGATGGAATGGGCATAATAAAATGCTATAAAAGAATTAATCAATATAGCTTCAATTGCAAAACCTACAACTCATGAATCTATGTTTAATAGTGTGGCTCAATATCAACCTAGGTATTATGTGGACATGCTTACAGTTTCTATAATCACTAACCTTGAATTTGTTTCTCTAATAAAAAATTTGGTTGAAACCTTAGAACAATTTTCAGCAAATGTGGAAAAAATATGTAGAATTCCAAAAACTTAAGAAGCATTAGCAAGCAACAACTTGTTGTCATTACCACATCTCTTCATAAGAAGGACTAGTGGAAGAAAACCATTAGTTGATTATTTGCAAAGTCATGTTGTGATTTCAGAGAGTATTTGACCATTATGCGGCAAAAGGCAATGGATAGGGAGGTAACAAAACTAATTAGAGAAACAAGAAGGAAGGAGAAGCAAGACAAGCAGGCTATAAAGGTAACAATAACAATGATTGTGATAGAACAAGCGGTTGAAAGGGAACTTACAAGACAACAATGAACTACCTTCATTATAGCTTGGTCATCTACAATAATAAAAAAAACATGAGATAAATTTCATTGCAATTTTAAAGAAGGAATGCGAGTTCACCCTCTTGGATATATAGGTGTGCACTTGGGTTAGACAATAAATCTTCAAAAATAGGCTTAATAACAAGCTAAGGTTCAAATGCAAAAAAGGAAAGCAATTGCAACACCTTTGCAACAACCTAATGAAACAAACAACTAAGAGTAGTAAGTTGGAAGAACATGGTTTAGCATTTAATGAATTAGGACAAGATAATAGAAAATGGCGGGATAAATTTAAAACTAATGTAATAATACGCACAACCATGGCAAGATAATTGAATAAAAGCTACAGGAATAATAGCTTAGTGGTTCGACCACCAATAGGACCTCTATAATTCCAAGTTTAAGAGCACTAGGTGAAGACCATCACCTTCACAACAACAAACGGGGGAAGGGGGGGGGGGGTTCAATTCACTAAGAGGAGCACCAAGGGAGAGGAACAGCACTAAAGGAAGCTCAAGAACATGAAGAAAAACACAAGGAAGGCCAAAACCATTAGGAAAAAGACCATCAGCAACACAACAAAAAAGGAAGGGGGGGTTCAATTCACCAAAAGTAACACTAAGGGAAAGGAGGAACACTAAGAGAGGTTGAAGAACACGAAGAAACTCAAGACCACTAGGAAGAAGACCATCAACGACACAATAAAGAAGGGAAAGGGGGATTCGATTCATTAAAAGAAACACCAAGGGAAAATAACAACACCAAGGGAGGTTGAAGAACATGAGGAAGACCACTAAGAAGCTCAAGACCACTAGGAAAAATACCATCAACAACACAACAAAGAAAAAAAGGGGGGGGGGGTTCAATTCACCAAAAGTGGCACCAAGGGAAAGGAGTAGCACCAAGGGAGGTTGAAAAACACAAAAAAAAACACCAAGAAACTTAAAACCACCTGGAAGAAAACCATCAACAGCACGACAAGAGGGGGTTGATTCACTAAGAGTGTCACCAAGAACTTCAATCCAACACAAAAAACCACAAAGTGCGCTAGCATTTACAACAACAAAACATTTAATGTCAGTGCTAATCTTCATAAACCTAGAGTTAAAACAAAATTTCACAAAACTTGGGAAAGGAACATGCTTAGAGCACATGTCCAGGAGTAAGGGAAACCAAAAGAGAGGAGTCAAACGAGATTTTCCTCCCACCTAAATAACAACAAAAATAGGAGATGACATGGAAAGAGAGGAGCCCAAATTTTCCAATTGCTTGGAAAACAATGGAAGTAGGAGATGAAAGGGAGAAAAGGGAGCCAAATGAACTTTTCTTTCATTTGAAGAATGACAGAAACAAGAAACAAGAGAGAGAGAGAGAAGAGCCAAGCTTGAATAAGAATGGAAGCATGCAATGAAAAGGCACGAGAGGAGAGAAGAGAGGGTCGAGGGAAAAGGTTTAGGAGCACCGTTGCACAAAAGACCGATCAAGTTTTAGGGTTTAGGAAGTGAATAGGGTATTGATCACTAAACAATTTGTTACCCTATTTTGAGTGTTAATCTTAACCATTGAATAAATGTGTACGTCCTTTTAAAGGATGTTGATTAGTTTGAAGATGAAAATGTTTGGTGATGGCATGGATTGTTGCATGACATGTGTTAGATGTTGTATGTGCGTCTATTAGGTGTGCATTATTTGAAGATAGGTCCAGAAGCTATTTGGTAAAAATTGGTTACGAGGCAATGAGGTTAAAAGTTACCAAAAGCCATATCTTTTGCATTTGTGCACCAAATCAAGCAATCTAAAAGGCAATAAGTGCATGATGATCTTTTCTACAATCCATCTTTGGACCCCATAACCAACCAAGGTCTAATTCTATCACATGGTTCATCTGAGTTTTTAAGTGTAATATGATTGGCCTATCTACCATATATATTCAATAATTTTCAATTCTAGTTTTGATAAATTAAAATTATGGGGGTGAAACTCAAAAAACCATCAATCTTGGTGGTAAATTGAGTTCCATCATGTCTTTCCTTTTTCTTGAGTGCTTCCATTGTTATTACATTTTATTTGTTTTTGCTCTTACATGTACAATTACTATTATTCTTTAACCTTGTGCATTAAATGTTAAGTTTCAACATTTCATACTGAGATTTAATAAAATTTCATTACTTTGCAAATATTACTAAAAGAGAGGATAGGGGGTGAAAGGGGGCCCAAAGAAAAATTGAAAATAGGGTGACTTTACCAATAACTCTATTATGTTCACACAATTCATCCACTTCCCATTATAATTAACATGAATCACATTAATATTACAAATATATCATGGACATTTTCCCTTGCCCATTGAATGGATTCCATACTTGTATATAAAAACTTCTTGAAAATAGAAATCACATAATCCTTTGGCAAAAAGGTTAACCAACCTTAACATTATGCAATTGTTACAATTGGGAAAGCTCCATTTTACTACCTTTTTCCAAGGTTTGTTGCCTAGATAGAATCCTTTGACAAAAGTTTTGAAATGTGAGCTTAACATTTTGGATCTAGGATTCTTGGTCCTCCAAGCGCCATGGGGAATGATCAAGTCCAACTTTTCACCTACATTTGATTCATGCTCCCCAAACTAAAATTGGTATAATGTTGTCGATGGGTCATCTCTCGTGCGAAAATTCCCTATGCACAAACTGACCACACTCCCTCACCTTCAAAACTTGGCATCTCAATGGCCTTCTTTTATTGGGAATTGGACAAAAAGAGAAATTTTAAAATTTTAAAAATACAGAGTGAATTTGGAGGTTTTTAGTTATGAGAAGTGAGAACAATAAGTGAAAATCACCAAATTTCTATATTTGGTTTTCTTTGTGTAGCCAAAAATATAGGAAGATAATTAAAGATTTGTACTTCATAGATAGATTATAGCCAAATTTGAGTAAATCTTCCTAAAGATGATCACCAATTTGGCTGCAAACCGAAATTCCAAGAAGAACTGCATCTCATTGACACCACAAGGCAGTGACAATTTTTTGCAGCCATCAAAGGTACTAAAATGAATGTTGAAGGAATGAATGATGGGGTTTGGGGAACCAGAATAAGGTTGCTTTTGCATGACTTTGGTATATGTCATTATACCAACATGGGTTGCTTCTCAACTAAGAGATACTCACTTTTGTGTCAGGACCAGTTTGCTTCAGAAAGGCTCAATCACTAGCAAGCCCAGATGAGTAAACTTCATTGCTTGTTGGTTGTTGGGGGACTTAACATGTACATCACAGGTTTCCTTGCATGAATGTGATTCAAATATCCCTTGGAATGTTCCCACAAGTCCAGGTATATTTCTCAAGCATATTCCAAAATCAAAAGTGCTTACCTTTCCAGACATTAACCAGGGGTGTGTCTGGCTCTTGCCATTTACATTAAAAAGTATCTTTAAGGCAAAAGAAAAATTATGGGAATTCAAACATTTCACCCTTCAAAAATATAATCTTCAAAAAAAAATCCTCTAAGAGAAACCAAAATCCTTCAAGATATCATAACTCTAAAACTAATCTCAAGTTTCAACACAAGCCAAAAGTACATATCCCAAAATCAAAAGTACAGACCTTTCCAGAGATTAACAAGGGGTGTGTCACACTCTGGCCTTGCCATTTACATGAAAAAGTATCTTTAAGGCAAACCAAGAATTATGGAAATTCAAATATCTCACCATGCAAAAGTATAATCTTCAAAAAAATCCTCTAAGAGAAACCAAAATCCTTCAAGATATCATAACTCCATAACTAATCTCAAGTTTCACCACAAGCCAAAATATCATCTTTCAAAAATCCTCATATAAAAATAGAGCTACTAGCTAGGGGCCAAAATCCCTTAAGCTACTATACTCTATAATGAATCTAAACACAATATCCTTGCCTTGGTAGGCAAGGCCAACAAAGAAGTACTGCAATGAGAATGAAAGCTGCATTTCTGAACCTTTATACATGGTACATCATGTGCTTGGGATTATTAAATATTACGGAACGTGCTACGTAAAGCCATTGTGCCCGGTAAGGTGCACGTGAAGAATTTGGGTGAGCCCACCAAAGTCAGCCAAAATTTCTGATTGGCCAGAAAAATGGGCACAATGGCCCGTACCTGGCATGTTCCGTAACATAATGGGTTTTTATGATTCACACAAATGGGCATATGGATTTTGAACAATGGTTAGGTCAGATAGACCCAAGAAGACTTAAAACATAAATTTTTTGCTTTGGTTGCATATTATTTTTGTAATCAGCTTAATCAGTCAATTTATGTTTGTAATTGATGTGTATGACACATGTCACATTCTGATTGGTAAAAGGGACCACAAATTCAAGTTTTCAAATTTAGTTTTTTGGAAATTTGACATTCGCCAAGGTGCACATCACCCATTTGTGCAAACTAAGTTATTAGGTTAGTTTGCAGGAGAGTTTATTGTCAGCTTTCAGTGTGGGGAATCATTTCAGTTTAGGTTAAAACAAAGAGTTCTCCTGAACATTTACTACTAAACCCTAGAAGTCAGAGCACTGAAGTGGCTGATTACAGCCATGTGACCACTCTGTGCTTCTTGGGGTGAACTGAAAAGTGAACTGGAATGGCAGAGACTCCAACCCCTAAAACAGAGGGTGGGCGCCACTTTAGAGTGACTTGAAAAAAATGTGCCAAATTCCTATGTAGAATGTGTTGTGCAAATTACACTAGAATTTTTTGGCAGGTCTTTATGATCGGGTAGTCAATCTGGATTAAGGACAACGGCTTGAAGATTTTCAGTTCAGGCAACACGATGATCTGACCATTGGATCTGACCATTAATTCTATCATGAAGAGTTTAAACCCTAAAAACCATAATTGTTTTTTGAACTCATACAGCAGATTGGGTTTCCAAAAATGTGAAACCCTCCATTTTGCTCTTCACTTTACCTAATAGGGAAGAAATCCCATGCAAATCCTCATGGAAACCATCACATAATGAAAGGATGTTACCCAATACAATGCATTGTACTCATTTTGGGCAACCATTTTGAAATTTTGGGCTTGCCATACCAGACTCGCCCAAATTTGCTCACAGGCACACGGTCCATAATACCAACTTTGCAGATCATTCATTCATAGTAGGTAGGCTACCAGTGGCTTTTTTTTTCTTGACAAAAATATGGGCAAAAATTGTAAATTGCTAGAGTAAATTCAACTAATTTTGCTAGATTTGAGGAAAAAAAATATCCCCCATTTTTTTATATCACACAATTGGGGGAGGATTTTTTTTTAATTAAAAAAATAAAATTAACACCCTGATTCCTGAAGTGGTCTCGCCAAAAGAAATATTAAAAGAAATTATATTCTTGCATTAATTAAGGAAATTGCTTTGCTGAAAGCCACGTGTGGTGCGCATATAAATTGTGTGCACGAAAGGTTGGCGATCTTGATTTGTTGTGTGGTTTGTAGATCTATTCCAACGCTTTTCAAGAGAGATCGGGTTAGCAATTGTTGCTGGTTATCATCATCATCATCATCATCTTCTTCTTCTTCTCTTTTGGATTCGTTTTGCTTTTGTAGCAAACAAGAATTTGTTGCGTGCTATTGTTGCGATTTTTGCCTCCTGCAAGTTCTTTCTTTCTTTTGTTGATGTTGTTGTTGTTGGCGTTCTCTTGAAGCCATTTGACGAAGCGAAATTGACGATGACTCATGAAATTGGATTTCGCTCGCTTTTGGTGAATATATTGTAAGCGGGAAGTGTTTGCGAGCTTGATTTGTTGTGTTGGATTGAAAGGATGCAATTGTAATGACTAGTTGCCTTTTGCAAGGAAATGTGCACGCACGCACGCACGCACGCAGCATTTTGTTGTCACGAAAGTTTATTTGGTATCGGACGAGATTGGATATCGGATTCAGGTTCTGCACTTGACAGTTGAACTCGTGCAATAATATCGAAAAGGTTTCGCTCTTTGTTTGTGCAAAAATATTGTCTCTAGAGATCATTGGTGCTGCGTCAGTTAGTATTGCTGGTATTGCTGTTCAACCGCATGCTTTCGATCATGGACGGAGGAAGAGGAGGAGCAAGATCAAGGCGTAAGGCCAGGATGCTGCAGTTTGTAACTCTCGTATTTGCCGTGTTTTTGGTTTTCCTGGGAGAATTTGTGGTTGGCCAATCCTCGACATACGTGAGGCCCCCTAAAGCTCCTGCCAAGAGCTATGCGGTCGAAAAGCTCCTTCAAGAGAGGAAGAGCTTGACTGCATGCACCGATCCTGATCAGGTGCGGGAATTTCGTCTACAGGATGTGAATTGCAATAGATTCCTAGCAGGGTCTGCTTCTAGCACGTGTTTTCTCGCTTGCTTGTTGCGGGGTCTAGATTTGTACTGCTGATTTTTGAAGAATTGGCGGGTGCGAACAGATGCATGTTTCTCTGGCCGGGCCTGGACAGATGAAGGTGACATGGGTGACCTCCAGTGCAGTGCCAGCGACTGTACAATATGGGACAACATCGGGGCACTACACGAATATTGCAAGTGGCGTCACCAAACACTATTTGTTCATTTTATACGAATCTGGTCTGATCCACGATGTGATTCTGGGTCCACTCAATCCCAGCACCACCTACTTCTACAAGTGTGGCGGTTTCGGCGCCGAGTTTAATTTCACCACTCCTCCTCCTTCTGGCCCAAATGTGCCCATCAAATTCGCAGTTGTTGGTGAGTCTTTCTTTTTTTGCAGGGGGTTTTGGGTCCCCCTCTAGCATCCGCATGTCTAGCTTTCAATATTCCAAAAACTGCGAGAGGAGCACTGAGAAAAAAGCCTTGCAAAACTGTCTTTATCTCGACGAACATTTGTTGCATTTGATTCAGTTTTTGCCGTGTTCGAAAAGTACTAATTAAGGACATCTTTCCATTAGGCAGATGATTACAGCAGCTTTCCATTGTGTTTTTGCAGCTAACTGCGCTCACAGTCCTCTCGTAACTCCACAGGTGAAGCTATTCCAAAAGAATGAATGCCGCAGATGCATTGCCTTGGATCTGAATTGCTTGCATGCTGCTAATGGATCAATACCCTTGCGGTTTTGGAAATGTATTGCTGCAGGTGATCTGGGACAAACTGATTGGACGGCAACTACTCTAGAGCACCTTGCAGCCTATGATTACGATGTGTTATTGTTTCCTGGGGATTTGTCTTACGCCGACACGTGGCAACCTTTATGGGACAGTTTCGGGCAGATGATGTCGCCATACGCGAATTATCGGCCGTGGATGGTGACAGAAGGAAACCATGAGATTGAAGACATTCCTCTCCTCGTGGAAAGCTTTTTGTCCTACAACACCCGCTGGGAAATGCCTTACAACGAGAGCGGATCCTCTTCCAATCTCTACTACTCATTCGAAGTTGCAGGGGTTCACATTCTGATGCTGGGATCTTATGCCGACTTCGATACAAATTCTACACAGTTCAAATGGCTTCAGGTGTTTGTCGACATCACATACATACACTCTCTCTCTCCCCCCCCCCCCCCCCCC
>Ga0209611_10014019_pt1 | contig 10847 bp, 11 predicted proteins | sample S1TSphgellanicum_3_FD_187693 | JGI IMG/M metagenome (GOLD analysis project Ga0209611, IMG submission 187693) | Host-associated microbial communities from peat moss isolated from Minnesota, USA - S1T2_Fc - Sphagnum magellanicum MG (SPAdes) (version 2) | ecosystem: Host-associated > Plants > Peat...
TGTCTAACAATGTCAAAACTAAGTTTGTGGCTTCAAAACACATTTGAATGGGGAGGGGTGGAGTTTGTGCTATCATGACAATTGGTTATTCTAGAATCAAGTTTGAATGTAATAGCAATTCAAAGCATGCAAGTTGACATCACATCAACTTGTAACACCATAATCATGTTGTTGTTAAAACATGTTTCTCTTGTATTGAACAAGAAGCTTGCTAGTGGTGTGGTGTTACAACATAATATATAATGATTGTGATTGTCACCCATTATTAGAATATGGAACTAGGTCTTCTGGATTTGGATCAAAAGGATACAATGCTTGACAACAACTCAAGCTCTATTGTCACTACGGATAGACAAGGGGAACGAATTCCACCGTAACCCTCCCCATCAAAAAGGACAATTGAAAAAGCCTTTCATCAATTGGTGATTTTGATGGAACAAGAATCAAAAGGATGGGAGAATTGTGATCCTTCACCCTTTGGTGAACCTAGTTCTATTGAAACACATGTTTCTACACCTCCACCACTTGGGCTAGCGTTGCTTGACCCAATACAAGAGGTAATTTTTTAATGATTGTTATTATATTTTATTATTTAATCTTATTTCCTCTTTGAACTTGGTTCTTCTTTGGTTTTACTTCAATTTATTCTTGGTCTCATTTGGTTATGTTTTCAGTGTGGGAATTGGTGTTCCAAGATTTTAAGAATATATTATTATTTCCACCAAAACAATAAAAACCACTTCATGCCTTACATATATAGTTTCATGCCATGTCTCTTTGCACTACACACATTTAGTAAAAACAAATATTTGGATGGAAGTTAAAATTCCAAAACAATTTAAATTGGCTACTCCATGCCATCAACCAAGAAATTGTAGATAAATATGCAAGTTGCCTTTTCCTTTTAGTATGTGTTTGGTTCTAGAAACTTAGTTCACCATGTAAAATGTTTAATGGACGTGCACCGTCTATCCCAAATTGCCAAAGTTAGTGGGGATGTTATGGTAGTTGTTCATTACCACACATGTTATATGTACATTAAGGTCTAGGGTGGTAGATTGTAGCATTTTTCTAACCCCATGATGTGACTTGTAATATTTCAATGATGATCATACATTTTAATATTAACCAAAATGCATTTGGTGAACTTTTTGTTAAATTGTTGAATTTGCCACCCTAGAATTTAATGTTAAGGAATGGTTTTGTTTTTTCATTGAGTGCATCACCTAGCTAGTGCCTTGCCCAACATAATGGGTAAGGGCTTGACCATTCCATAATAGCTTATCCAAAGTTGGTCATTGCCATGCACCCATTTTATTACTATAGGTGATTGAACATGTGAAATACCCTCACTATCATTTCTTAGCTTTTATTTCATTTTTTTGTTCAAATTTTTAGCTATTAGTTTTCACAATCTTCTCTAAAATCTTTTGAATAGGCTTATTAAATTAAGTCATGTGTTGTTTTATATTCAAGCTAATTTAAATCACGAGTAATGAAAAGATGTGGATTTCATATTTACATCAAACTATTGAATGTAAAATGTTATCATTCATTTGTCAAATTTAAACAATGATAAACCTTACATGGGCTTCAAATTTGAAAATCATTCAATGAAGTTCATTGGCTATGAATTCAATTTTGGGGGTTTTTTTCTTGGTATGTGTTGCCATATTAATATGAAAAAAAAATTCTAGTTGGATTTAATATGTATAAATTAATTCTCAAAATATAATGAATTAAACTCATTCATCAAGTTTTGGCAACTAATTTATATATTTTTAAAAGTTTAATTCTTTAAAAATACATAATGGAATTTTTTTTAATTAAATAGCTTCTAGAAGTATGATGTTATATCTTGAAATAAAACCTTTGGATTTTCTTGACAAATTGTATTGATATTGTTTAATTGTCATTTGTAGATTGTACAAGTGCACAATGTTTATCCCAATGATTTCATTTTAAAACATCCAGATTTGATCATCATTTTCTTTCATGGCACTGTTCCTGGGAATAAAATTGGGCTTGCATGGAAAGAAACATGGACATCAAGCCCCACCAATGGAGAAAAAAAAATATTTTGGCCAGAAAGTTGGTTACCTAATGACATCAGAAACAATGTCCAAATCCTTTCTTTGTCATACAATACCAATATTTTTGAAGTTCATGATGATGTGACAGAAATTGGCAAGAACCTTCTTCAAAGCTTGGTGGTGAATCCAAGGTACAACAATGTCCACCACAACTTCAAAGCTTCACTTTTTAAAGATTCAAATCAAATCTTATATGAAATATATGTATACATAAAAAATTGAAGATGATATATATATATTATATAATGTGTCACGTTCTTGGAACATTTTTAGAAATTTTTGATGTTTCATTTCCATTTATTGATAATTTATGTATGATTTATAAAAGCACATCTATTTTTCTTGGCCCATATATAATAATGTTTGGGTTGCACTTCCCATTTGATGACACATTGAAGTATTAATATTTTATAAGTTAATGATAACACCTTTTTGTTGTATACATGTAGGTATGCAACCCTTTGGGTTGCTCCAATTGCATTGGTTGGTTACAGCTTTGGTGGTCTTGTACTCAAAAGTTTGGTGGTTGATGTGCATAAACGCATCTTTCAAAAGGTCGCAAATGAATATGACATAAGAACAAAAACAATTTGCAAAAGGTTTCTTGAAAACCTTAAAGGGACAATTTTCTATGGTGTCCCCCACACAGGTGGTCCAAGAGAATTATTAAATTATTTTACTTGGCAATCTCAAGAAATGAACTCAATCAACAAGAAGTTAATCAAAGCACAACTGAGCCTATTAAACGATATTGAATCTTTCAATCGTCAAATGGAACAACTTACAGTGGATTTTGGTCATGCCATTGAAGCAAACATCAACATTTATGCCTTTGTGGAAGGAAAACCTTTTAATCAAAATGGGGTACATTCTAAAGACTCAATGACCTTGACATTATTCCAACTAATTTGAATATTGCATTGTTTTGAATGCTTGAAAATTGTGTTCGATTGATTTTATTTAATTAGGATCAAAACCAATGACTTATCATTAATATGTTTTAGAGTTTTTTGTTGGAATGGTACACATAGGGAAATGATTCCCATTTTTTTTGGTAATACTTCAATCACATGGTATTTCCATGGTTTATTAAGATTTGAATAACATTTCAAAATTTTGAATCTCAAACTAATATCTTGGCCTTTTTAATGGATATTCACAAAGTTATAAAATTGAACATCATTAAAAAATCAATACATTGTTGAGATCTTTCATCCCACTAATTAACAAACTTTTTAACACATGCAGGAAGTTCTAGTGCCATATACATCAGCTTAATGATTGTCGGGAAATAACAATTACAAAGTTGAGGATGCCATTCATTTGACTACTTGCCAACCATGTACAAAGGACCACATAAGCTATAGTAAAATGGTGGAGTGTTTGAAAGCTTGCTTAAAGGTACAAAATAAATTAAATTTTTCATGCAAATTGTCATTGTTTCAAAGAAATGATTAAAATAATTTATGAAGATTAGATTTTTTTAATCTTTGAAAATATCTAAAGTAAAAATATATACATGATCATGCAATTATTTGAATGTTTGATCTCTCAACAAAATACAATGGTTTGTGTTCATGTTTGTGTACAATTTCTAAATCATTTTGTTGACTTCAATGTTGATCCATATACTAATTGTGGCAGAAATCAACACGACTTCCAATACTACCACAATGGGAAGTGGGGTTGGAAAGAAAAGCAAATGATATCAACAACTTGTTACAAAAGGTCCCTATTGTGAGTATGGTTGGAATGGGTGGTATTGGAAAAACCACTTTGAACAAGAAGGTCTATCATTTATTCCACGATAAATATGATAAATTTAGCTTCTTAGAGGATGTGAAATCAAAATGAATTGAAGATGTTCAAAAACAACTTTTGGAGGATTTGTGTGGTCGAAAAATGACAAAGGAAGAAGATATCAATGACAATGATCTTGATTCTATAAGAAATTGCATGATCTTTAAGAAAATATTAGTGGTTGTAGATAATGTCGGTATAAGAGAAAACTTAATAGCCTTACAAGTTCTTGCTATTGAAGGTAAACAAAACGGAATCATTTCTAGTAATGTAATTGTGACTTGTCACAATTGGCAAATTTTGGAAGGTCATGTAAGTGAAAATGGGAAAATGGATGTGGCACCACTTAACATGGAAGAAGCAAAAGAACTTTTTCTATTCCAATCATTTCGCATTACAAAGGTAGTCAAAGAAGGTTTTGAGGTCATTTTTGATGAGATCATGCAAGCTTGTGATGGGCTTCCTTTAAGCCTTGAAGTAATGGGTGGGTTTTTGCACACCAAACAACAATTGGAGATTTGGAAAGATGTTTTGCAAAGATTACATGATGTTGAGGCTTTGGATGGGGCTAAGGATTATAAGCTTTGGAGGAGCTTGCAACATTCTTATGAAGATTTGCAACCCACTGAATGCAACATGTTTTTGGATATTGCTTGTTATTTTTGTGGTTTGAATGAACAAATGATTATTCAAATATGGGATTATCAATCATCCCCTACACTTGGTTTGCGAAACTTGAAAGATAAATTTCTTGTGAAATTAAGTGAAAATGGAAACCTAGTCATGCATGACCAATTACGGGACATGGGTCAAAAATTTGCGAGAAAAAATCGATTATGGGATTCAAAAAAAGAAAGTTTCAAATGTTTGCAACATAAAGAGGTAATTATCACAATTCCCCATGGTGATAGAATGTTATTTTAATCATGTTTTTGTAATGTAATACCAATTTGGATGGCTGTTTAAAATACAAGAAAAGGTTAATTGAAATTTTCTTTGGAAAAATAAAATTTATGTGTTATTATTATTATTTTATGATGATTAACATATTACAATCTTGCATTTTATAGGTGGCCCAAAAATTGGAAGGAATTTTTTAAATGTAATGAAGACTTGCCTTTATCACTGTTCAAAAATTTGGAATTTCCTAGCCTTAGATTGCTCAAAATGATTGAAATGATGCCAAAATTTGTCAAAGTTTTTATCCAACGACAAAATGTACAATGCTTACAATGGCTACATCTTGACATATCCAGAATAAAAAAGTTGCCAAATGATTTGGTTCATTGTTTCCATCTACATGTCCTTGATTTGTCACAATGTCATAATTTGAAAAAGCTACTTACATTTATTGGCAAATTGATGGCTTTGTGACAATTGCATTTGTCGGGGTGTTACAAATTAAAGGAGCTACCTACATTTATCGGCCACTTGATGACTTTGCAAGAGTTGAATTTGTATGGCTGTTATCAATTGAAGGAGCTACCTACATTTATCGGCCAATTGAAGGTTTTGCAAAAGTTGAAGTTGTCATCGTGTTCTATGTTGAAGGAGTTACCTACATCTATCTACCAATTGATGGCTTTGCAAGAGTTGAATTTGTTGAAGTGTTTTGAGTTGAACGAACTACCTACATCTATCGGCCAATTCACAGCTTTACAAGGGTTGGATTTGTATAAGTGTTCTAAATTACAAGAGCTACCTACATCTATTGGCCAATTGACAACTTTGCAAAACTTGAATTTGTTGAGGTGTTCTAAGTTGAAGGAACTACCTACATCTATCGGCCAATTGACAGCTTTGCAAGTGTTGTCTTTGTATGAATGTTTTAAATTAAAGGAGCTACCTACATCTATCAACCAATTAACAACTTTGCAAAACTTGAATTTGTCAAGGTGTTCTAAGTTGAAGGAACTACTTACATCTATTAACTAATTGATGGCTTTGCAAGTGTTGTCTTTGTATGAATGTTCTAAATTGAAAGAGTTCCCTACATCTATCAGCCAATTGACGGATTTGCAAACGTTGAATTTGTCATGGTGCTCTAAGTTGAAGGAGCTACCTACATCTATCGGCCAATTGACGGATTTGCAAATGTTGAATTTGTCATGGTGCTCTGAGTTGAAGGAGCTACCTACATCTATTGGCCAATTGATGTCTTTGCAAATGTTGTATTTGTATGAGTGTATTAAATTGAAAGAGCTACCTACATCTATCAGCCAATTGACGGCTTTGCAATAGTTGAATTTGTCAGGGTGCTATAATTTAAAGGAGCCACCTACATCTATTAGCCAATTGACAACTTTGCAAAAGTTTAATTTGTTGGGGTGCTCTGAGTTGAAGGAGCTACCTACATCTATCTGCCAATTGAAGGTTTTGCAAAAGTTGAAGTTGTCATGATGTTATATGTTGAAGGAGTTACCTACATCTATTGGCCAATTAATGGCTCTGCAAAAGTTGAATTTGTTTAAGTGTTATGAGTTGAAGGAGCTCCCTACATTTATCGGCCAATCGACGATTTACAAACATTGAATTTGTCAAAGTGTTCTAAATTCAAAGAGCTACCTACATCTATCGGCCAATTGACGACTTTGCAATAGTTGTATTTGTTTGAATGTTCTGAGTTGAAGGAACTACCTACATTTATCGACCAATTGACAGGTTTGCAAGAGTTGGATTTGTCATGCTATTCTAAATTGAAGGAGTTACCTACATCTATCAACCAATTGACAACTTTGCAAGAGTTGGAATTATCATGTTATTATGAGTTGAAGGAGCTACCTACATTTATTGGCCAATTGATGATTTTGCAAACGTTGAATTTGCATGAGTGTTATAAATTGAAAGAACTACCCACATCTATCGGCCAATTGACGGCTTTGCAAATGTTGAATTTATCAGGGTGCTCTGAGTTGAAAAAGTTACCTACATCTATCGGCCAATTGACAACTTTGTAATCGTTGTCTTTGTATGAATGTTTTAAATTGAAGGAGCTACCTACATCTATCGGCCAATTAACAACTTTGCAAAACTTGAATTTGTCGAGGTGTTCTCACTTGAAGGAACTACTTACATCTATCGGCCAATTGATGACTTTGCAAATGTTGTTTTTGTATGAATGTTATAAATTGAAGGAGCTACTTACATCTATCGGCCAATTGACGGCTTTACAAAACTTGAATTTGTCGAGGTGTTTTGAGTTGAAGGAACTACCTACATCTATTGGCCAATTGACGGCTTTGCAAATGTTATCTTTGTATGAACGTTCTAAATTGAAAGAGCTACCTACATCTATCAGCTAATTCACAACTTTGCAAATGTTGGATTTGTATAAATGTTCTAAATTACAAAAGTTACTTACATCTATTGGCCAATTGATGACTTTGCAAATGTTAAAGTTGTCACAATGTTCTAAGTTACAAGAGCTACCTACATCTATCGGCCAATTAAAGGCTTTGGAAGAGTTGGATTTGTCATGTTATTATAAATTGAAGGAGCCACCTACATCTGTCGGCCAATTGACGGCTTTGCAATAATTGCATTTGTCAAGGTGTTCTGAGTTGAAGGAGCTACCTATATCTATCGGCCAATTGATAGCTTTGCAAGAGTTGAATTTGTCAAGGTGTTCTGAGTTGAAGGAACTACCTACATCTATCGGCTAATTGACAACTTTGCAAATGTTGTATTTGTATGAATGTTCTAAATTGAAGGAGCTACTTACGTCTATCGGCCAATTGATGGCTTTGCAAAAGTTGAATTTGTCAGGGTGCTCTGATTTTAAAAAGCTACCTACATCTATCGGCCAATTGACGACTTTGCAAAAGTTGTATTTGTTTAAGTGTTCTGAATTGAAGGAACTACCTACATCTATTGGCCAATTGACAGGTTTACAAGAGTTGAATTTGTCATGTTATTTTGAGTTGAAGGAGCTACCTACATTTATCGGCCAATTGACGGCTTTGCAAAAGTTGGATTTGTCACGTTGGTCTAAGTTGAAACAACTACCTACATTTATCGGCCAATTGATAGCTTTGCAAGAATTGAATTTGTCGAGGTGTTCTAAGTTGAAGGAGCTACCTACATCCATTGACCAATTGATGACTTTGCAAACGTTGTATTTGTATGAATGTTCTAAATTGAAGGAACTACTTACATCTATCATCCAATTGATAGCTTTGCAAACATTGTATTTGTATGAGTGTTCTAAATTGAAAGAACTACCTACATCTATCGACCAATTGACGGCTTTGCAAACTTTGAATTTGTCAGGGTGCTCTGAGTTAAAGGAGCTACCTACATTTATCGGCCAATTGATGACTTTGCAACAATTGTATTTGTTTAAGTGTTCTAAATTGAAGGAGCTACCTACATCTATCGACCAATTGACGGCTTTGCAAGAGTTGGATTTGTCATGGTGCTCTAAGTTAAAGGAGCTACCTACATCTATTGGGCAATTGACGATCTTGTAAAAGTTGGATTTGTCATGTGTTTTAAGTTGAATGAACTACCTACATCTATTGGCCAATTGACAACTTTGCAACAATTGGATTTGTCATGGTGTTCTAAGTTGAAGGAGCTACCTACATCTATCGGTTAATTGATAACTTTGTAAAAGTTAGATTTGTTATGTTGTTTTAAGTTGAAGGAACTACCTACATCTATCGGCCAACTAATAGCTTTGCAAGAGTTGTATTTGTCTCAATGTTTTGAGTTGAAGGAACTACCTACATTTATCGGCCAATTGATGGCTTTATAAGAGTTGAAGTTGTCATATTGTACTGAGTTGAAGGAGTTACCTACATCTATCGACAAATTGATGGCTTTGCAAGAGTTGAATTTGTATGAGTGTTCTAAGTTGAAGGAGCTCCCTACATCTATCAGCCAATTGATGGCTTTGTAAAAGTTGAATTTGTCAAAATGTTATAAGTTGAAGGAGTTACCTACATCTATCCATGAGTTGACGACTCTATAAAAGTTGGATTTGTCGGGGTGCTCTGAGTTGAAGGAGCTACCTACATCTAATAGTGAATTGGCGGCTTTGCAAGAGTTGTATTTGTTTCAATGTTTTGAATTCAAGGAGCTACTTACATCTACTAGCCAATTGAGGGCTTTGCAAGAGTTGAATTTGTCGAAGTGTTCCGAGTTAAAAAAGCTACCTACATCTATCGGCCAATTGACGGATTTGCAAGAGTTGGATTTGTCATGGTGTTTTAAGTTGAAAAAACTACTTACATTTATCGGCCAATTGATGGCTTTGCAAAAGTTGTATTTGTTTCAATGTTTTGAGTTGAAGGAACTACCTACATCTATTAGCCAATTGACGACTTTGCAAAAGTTGAAGTTGTCACATTGTACTGAGTTGAAGGAGCTACCTACATCTATCGGCCAATTGATGACTTTGTAAAAGTAAAAGTTGTCATATTGTATTGAGTTGAAGGAGCTACTTACATCTGTTGGCCAATTGACAACTTTGCAAGAGTTGGATTTGTCATGGTGTTCTCAATTGAAGGAGCTACCTACATCTATTAACCAATTGTCGGCTTTGCAAAATTCTATTTGTCATAATGTGATGAGTTGAAGGAGTTTCCTACATCTATTGGCCAATTGAAAACTTTACAAGAATTGACTATGTTGCAATGTTCTAAATTGAAAGAACTACCTACGTCTATTGGCCAATTCATGGTTTTGCAAAAGTTCAAATTGTCGGGGTGCTTTGAATTGAAGGAGCTGCCTACACTATCAGCCAATTAATGACTTTGCAAGAGTTGAATTTGTCATGGTTTCTTGAGTTGAAGGAACTACCTACATCATCTATTGGCCAGTTGATGGCTTTGCAAAAGTTGGATTTGTCATGGTGTTCTATGTTCAAGGAGCCACCTACATCTATCGGCCAATTGACGGCCTTATAAGAGTTGAAGTTGCATGAGTGTTCTGAATTGAAAAAACTACCTACATCTATTGGCGAATGAATGGCTTTGTAAGAGTTATATTTGTTTCAATGTTCTTAATTGAAGGAACTACCTACATCTATTGGCCAATGGACGACTTTGTAAGAGTTGAAGTTGTTATATTGTATTGAGTTGAAGGAGCTACCTATATTTATCGACCAATTGACAACTTTGCAAAAGTTGTATTTGTTTTAGTGTTTTGAGTTGACAGAACTCCTTACATTTATTGGTCAATTGACGGCTTTGCAAGAGTTGAAGTTGTCTTATTGTACTGAGTTGAAGGAGCTACCTACATCTATCGACCAATTAACAGCTTTGCAAGAGTTGGATTTGTCATGGCATTCTAAGTTGAAGGAGTTGTCAACATTTATTAGCCAATTGATAGTTTTGCAAAAGTTGTATTTGTCGCAATGTGATGAGTTGAAGGAGCTACCTACATCTATCGGCCAATTGATAGCTTTGCAAAAGTTGTATTTGTTACAGTGTGATGAGTTGAAGGAGCTACATACATATATTGACCAATTGACAACTTTGCAAGAATTAACTATGTGGTTGTGTTCTAAATTGAAGGAACTACCTACGTCTATTGGCCAATTGATGGCTTTGTAAAAGTTTAAATTATCAAGGTGTTTTGAATTGAAGGAGCTACCTACATCTATCAACCAATTGATGACTTTGCAAGAATTGAATTTGTCAAGGTTTTTTGAATTGAAGGGGATACCTACATCTATTGGCGAATTGATGGCTTTGCAAAAGTTGGATTTGTCATGGTGTTTTAAGTTGAAGGAGCTACCTACATCTATCGGCCAATTGACGGCTTTGCAAAAGTTTGATTTGTCGGGGTGTTATGAGTTGAAGGAGCTACTTACATCTATCAAGCAATTGATAGTTTCAGAAAAGCTACATTTTTTTGGGTATTCAAAGTTGAACATGCCACATACATATATTAGACATAAGATTTTAAGGAACTTAAGGTGTTTAGGTTTTTAATTATATGCCAAAAATG
>Ga0209611_10014021_pt1 | contig 10846 bp, 3 predicted proteins | sample S1TSphgellanicum_3_FD_187693 | JGI IMG/M metagenome (GOLD analysis project Ga0209611, IMG submission 187693) | Host-associated microbial communities from peat moss isolated from Minnesota, USA - S1T2_Fc - Sphagnum magellanicum MG (SPAdes) (version 2) | ecosystem: Host-associated > Plants > Peat...
ACAATTGTTTCATGAAAACATTGTTGCCATTGGTGTTTTTAAATTAAATTAAAATTTCATAAATAGATTTTAATTTTAATTTTCTATATCAAAATTTTGTCAGATATAACCCCAAAAAAAAGAGCAAAATTAATCGAATTTACACTCGGAAAAGAAAATTGCAAAATTTTCTCTATTTCTTTGTCAAAAAATGAAGAAATTTCACCTTTAAAGAAAAAACATTTGTCACCATATGTCCGATTTAAAATACTAAAGGTCATTGGCCAATATGGTACACTTCATTGGAGGTTTCATGAACACTCAATGAGAGGTTATATATATATATATACAACAAACATTGCCATGCAAACTTGCTTCAAATGCAAGCACATCTAAGTGTTGTTTGTCATGGTATGATAACATATTTTACCATATGCTAGCACTATCTAATGGGTCATTATATGATCTATAAATCTATTATCTTTGAATTAGCCTCTCTATAAACAAAACACAACCAATGTTTACAAAATGGAACTAAGCTCCACAAGAAACTATAGTAAAAATTTAAATTTAAATTGAAAAAAAACCATATTAGCACATCCAAAAGCCACATTGTGGTGATTTGAAGACTCTAGCAACTTATTGCCCTTTGCAATCGAACATGTTGTGCATATGAAGTTGCACGATTATTTTACAATATTTCATCCATCCTTTATCCTTGCTTCCTAACATTCTTCCAACTCTATAACAAACTCTTTCACACTTAACAACAACATTTTTGGAGTCTATTTGGCCATGATATTTGATCATTTCAATATTTGCCATTACCAAAATGATGGATACAATGATCTTCTCATGTTGCACCACCTTCCATGTAGAATCCATTGGTGCAACATGTATGAAACACTAAAGGAATAAACCAAGTAACCTTGCAAAAAACAAAACCATTGATATTAATTTAAATTACATTTAGAGACTTTAATAAGAGATGCGTGTTGTATAACACAACATTATAGTAATTTTATCACTATTTGTTGACCTCTATTTTTTGAACCTATAAACTCTATTCAACCCAACATAGATTTATAGCCACGTTACAATATATAAATTTAACAAGGCTCCAAATTGGATGAAACTTGTTAGTTCAATATCTTTGATATGGTTTGGATGAGAAGACCTTGAAACCTTGAAATTACAATAGAAATAGAGCTTTAAGATGTAAACCTTGTTAACTCAGTTATAACTCGGCCGATATGACTGAGTTAGAACAGTTACCAAGGTTCCACCTTGATAGGGTACCTTGGTAACCTATCATATATGAACCCTACTACTTCCCCCTCACACTACCTAGGTAACTATCATAGTACCTGGGCCAGTTTGACACAAATTATATTATTTTCAGAAATGTTGAAATATTCACAAAAAAATTTATGAGAATTAAATAAAATAAAATAAAAAATCTGATAAAATATTTGAGAATATGTCATTTGTTGAAATTGAATCCTCAAAATTAATTAATTATTCGACAAACATGTGTTGAAATGGCCAAGGTACTATCGAATGTAAGTGACTAAGTAGCATAGGGAAATATGTAAGTTAATTAATTGGTTACAATGTAGGCAAGGCAAGTAAGTAAGGCCACTTGGTGGTTACTAGGCATGTAGATGCATGTGCATGGTTAATGCATAGTTAATCACCTTGGTTAACCCTTAAACCTTAAGTGTTCCCAAACCTAAACAGCCCCATTCTTAGTCCTTACCCTACTACGAATTATATCATTTTAAGAAATGTTGAAATTTTTACGATAGAGGGCCAAATAGGGGGTGTGAACGGATGTCATCCTTCTCCTTTCTCTCATCCATCATAAACTCCCCATAATACACTTGAAAACATTGTTTCTCCATCATCATATACATATATGTGCAATCAATTATCTCCTACACCTCAAAACATGAACCCTTTTTTTTGTGGCCTAATTTTTCTCCAATGATAACAACTTCTTACAAAACTAGAGCTTAAATCACACTTCCTTGATTTTAGCTTTTATGAGTGACAACAATCATCATTCCAATCTAATGCAATACATTTCACATAATTGAGCTTTCTCAAGACAAGCTTCAACTACTTTGATGATAACTTTGTCAAATTATAGCTAAAAACCCCATCATTTTTTCCTCTTGAGTTACTTGAGTGATCATCCCATTGAATTATTGGGCTTTTCGTAGTAATAATACACATCTTGAAATGAGTGATAATTGCAAATGGAAAATATAGAAGAATTCTTATGAGGCACTTGTGATTTTTTTGGACAAATTTGGTTGATTTTTATTTATTTATAGCTAAATAGCAACTTGTTAGGGTGAATTTGCATAGTGAAAAATATGTGAATTCTACAAATCATGTTTCCTCCATTCACTCTATGTAAGTAACTAATGACCTATGTAAGTGGGTCCATATCATTGGTTAGTAGGTAACATTTTTGGTTATTAGTGGTTATTATTAAGTAACCAATTAAGAAAGGCACTTGGTAGTTACCACATAAGTAGATGCATGTGGATGGTTAATACATAGGTAAACCACCATGATTAGCTACAAGACAAAAAAATAAATAAAATATTAATGAAATTTTGACAAAAAGAAAAAACTCAAAATAAAAAATAGTAGAAAATGATTTTGAAGGTTTTCAATTACTAGAAGTGAGGAAAAATGCCAAATTGTTATATTTGATTTTCAATGTGTAGCCAAAAATATAAAAGGTTGCTTAAAATTTTCTAGTTCATATTTTGTTTATAGTTAGATTTGTTTAAATATTTTTTGTGTTAAATTATAGAGTTGTTTATTTCCTTTTTTTTGGGAAAATGGGGGGAAAAATTTACTATGTATGGGAAGTTTTGTGGGAAGATTATTGACTAGTTTTTTTTTTCTCTTTATTTTTTGTGATGTAGTTTAAGTGGTGATTTGCATAAGAGGATTGAGCCAAATCTAGGTATAAACACAATGTAAATGTAAAGAAATATAAGCTTCTTTCTATATTTTTGGCTCCCTAATTTTGGTGAGTTTTGAGAAAAATTTAAAATCACAATTTGACAATTAGGAAACCTAAAAAACATTTCTTTTCCCAAATTGAGAAACAAAACTCTCCCACATAGTAGGAGTCTTTTGATGGCTTTGAAAAAAAATTACCTTTCTTCTAGTGTATAATTTGGAACATTAGAGGTATTTTTGCACCCAAAAACTCATGTTAAATGACTCATGAAAATTTCATTACAAAATTTCTTGGACATATTATAAATGTTAAAATAGACACAAATATTGTGTGTAAACCACTTTTCAAAAACAAGACATACACGATCAAATATACAAACAAAGACACAATATTGAATTATGAATGTGAAAATGATTCCCAAGGGGGGGCACTAAAAAAAAAGTAAAAAATATGTAAGTAAAAATATAGTGTGCAATATACTGGTTGTTGGGTCAAAATTATAAGTTAATTAGTTAAAAATTATGTTACATTTTATTCAAATAATTAGTTTAATTATAATATAAGGTATGTAATAATCTGAAATAATGGATTATAATTAATATAGGGTGGCTTTAATATTTATTTATTAAAATAATAATAATAGGGTGATAAAAAAATAGGTTGCACAATTATATAATACCTCTTAAAAATGGTCGTTTGACACATGTAGATCCCAAATTTTACACTAAATGTCCCCTTGGATAATTGCATGCCACATAAACTAAAGGAATGTTATGATTATTGCAATCTTATAATGGCATATAATTTTTTTCAATTTGTTCATTTGGCAAAGGTGGTGATTTGTTTTCTGAAAGCACATGGTTTGCATTGAAAACCATCCCCCCCCCCCCTCTTACGCATTTTCCTTTGAAATTTTCATAAAATTACAAAAATTTGTCAAAATTCTTGAAGTTTTTTCCTATGCAATGTAGATTTGGCAATGCATTTTTTTCTTGGTGAATTTTTTCCATTTAGTTTTTTAAAAAGAAAATTTGTGAGGAAAAACATGTTTTTAAAGTGTAAAATGTGTTTTTCTAGCCAAAATTCAACATCTTTCTGAAAAAAAATTCCCAAAATGAACTATTGAAATTGGGAATTAAGAATTTCAGTTATATGTCAATTTCATGCATTTATCTATAATGTCTTCCAAATTGGAGCTATTGGGCCCCAATTTCTACCAAACTAAGAATGATATGAGAAGTCAAGATTAAAAAAAACAATACATAGGAGAATACAAATTATAGGACCAAATTCAAATTTTTGCCTAAATTTGTCCTTAGGGAAATTTCTAGTTTCCAATTTATTTCACCTACATCTTCTCATGAAACATTGCCCAATTTCATTCACTTCACAACCACATTTAAATCAAGGATGAAAGGGTCAAACTAAGGTTTAAAAATAGGGTGACTCTATATATATTTTTAATAGAGTTATCTTTAAAGTCACACCCAATCTAACGTTTTTTAATACCCTTTTCATTTTGTCACCCCCTCTCCGTTATTATCCATATTTTTTAGAAAAAAGGATCAAACAACAAAACTCAACATGAGATTTTTGAATTTCATTATGAATTGCATTTAATTCAAGTGTGTTGGGATCCATCCTTTGGCTCTCTACCTCAACATTTACATTGAAAACCACATCAAATACCAAACTTTTTTTAGCACTTGTGAAAGTACAAATTAAAATTTTGATCTTGATTGTGGGTCCCAATGCAAATTAATTAAACAGTTTAATGTTCACCTATCATTTCAACCTATTTTGGATCCCTAATGAACAATTCCATCCCTTGCCTAGGGTATTTTGCAAGTAACTTTAATATGTCCCCAAATTTTATTCATGCTTGATGTAGGACAAAATCTATAGTAGGGGGTGGAAGAACTTCAAATGAAAATAATTGAAACCAAACAAGAATTTTACACCTTTTTCAATGAAATTTTAGTTTAATCCCAAGTCTCCTTGTTTTTGTGTGAAGGCCCAACTCTCATGAAAAAATTGTAGATGCCTTTGCTCACATGTAATTTCATTTGCTTGTTAGAAAAAGTTGTGTGAAAGGGAGTTGTAGAAGTGAGGGTTCAAGTAAGTGGGAACAAAAGATAAGTTTATTGTTTTAAATGTAAGAATTTAAACAAGTTGCAATGGAAGGTGTGATCATCTTGTGGAGTTGTAATGAGGGGATAGAGTTGTGGTGAGCACATGAGGAGCTTGATAGTTGCTATGTGGAACATCACATTGCTTCTTCCTAGATAGTTCAAAAGAGAAACTACTATTGCTTCTTCAATGTAGCAACAATTTCCATTCCTATAGTGCCCATCCCCTCCCCCCTTAGACTTCTTCCGTGTGTGCTTTTCATATAACTATTTTTCCCCTTGCTTTTTAGCTTTTTAGACTACTATGCATCATCTTCCTACTTTTTCCTTATCTTCCTTTCTTTGACAAATTACACACTACTACATGTAACAAAAAGTTTCTACATCAATGGAATTGTTCATGAAATTGCATCCATATTAGGTTCACTTCACACAACAACCATTGTAAATTGGTTCGATTTTCTAAGTTTATTGTGCTTGTTGTCTTGTGATGTATAAGAACCTTGCAAAGTTTGCTTCCCTTCTTCAATAATGTATTTCCTTTTTGTGAATTCTCAAGTGCAATGAAATAGATGAAAGTGTGTGCATGTGCATGGAAGGTAAATCATCTAGCTTCCTTCTCATTAACAATAGACATGGTACAAGGTTTAGATTAGAATTTTAGTAATGAGGGACTTTTTCAACCATTCTTTTTGAAGTGGTTTTCATGCAAGAACTTCAAACAATTTATTCACAACTCGTGGTGACTTTTGTTCTTTCATACTTTAGTGTGCTTGAAATTAAAAAAGATTTGATTATTGATGATTGCCAAGTCAAGCTTTGACTAAAACCTTTAAAAAAATTTAAAACTCAAACTCTAAAAACAAACATCTAACAAGTGCCCCCAAAACCCCAAATCTTATACCCATATAACTCTTATATACCCATAATCCCTAACCCAACTAGTGTACCCTTTAGGTTCCTTGAAAAAAAATAAAAAATCTTTAATTGATCCTGTGTTTTTGGATTTTGATTCTCAATTGGGATGACTTGAAAAATGGGGTGAAAAAATAATTAAGAGATTAAACTAAGGACAAAATTTCAAGAACTTTAAAGATATATTTCTTAGAATGAGTTGATTTTACAATGTTCCCACAAGTTTTCCCAAATGTTCCCCTCCTTTAAAGGTTAGATAATTAGCCTAGTATGACTAATTCTAGTTCATAGCAAACCCTTGGGCAAGCCCATTATCTTGTACATCTTTTCAATCTAAACTTTGAAATTGAATGCATGTAGGTTGGTCAATAAATGGGTGAATTTTTTGAGGTTCCCTTGAGTTCTCCTAACATGTCCCTTGTGTTTAAGGTTAGATAATAGGCGAGGTACTGTCAATTCTAACTCCCAATAAGCTTTTGGACAAGCCCATTGCCTAGTACTTTGTTTTAGAACTTTGAAATTAAAATGCATGTGTGTTTGGTCAATAAATTAGCATTAACATTTAATTGACATTTGATCAAAATAGTCCCAATCCAAAAGTTAAATTGACTTCCACAAAATGCATTAAAAAATCATGGATTCCATTAGAATTTTTAAATTTGACTTGGTACAATTATATAGAGAACTTCAAGTTGAACCTTTAGGTTTGAAAGAATGGGATTTGATTCAAAAGTGGGAAATTGCCACCATTGAATGTTTAATCTTTTTAGCTTTGAAAAAAATTCAAAATTACAAGTTTTTGGAGAATTGACAATAATAATTCTAAGCTGGATAGAAGAAATCCACATGAATGATGTGAAAAATACCTATGCAAAACAAAGTTGAGATGAAGGAGAAATGGATGATCAAAGTTGGCCATCCAATGGAACTCTACGCAAAACCATAGAAATTCAACAATTTTTGGGCACAAGAAATTAACAATTGTTTAGGATTATTCCTAGTTTCTACTAGGTTTCAGGTTCCTTGTATGAGCTCACCTCTCTCTCACTCTTATATGTTTCTTTGTTTTATAACATGAACATATAACAAAATTTGGAAGTTGAAGTTGTTAGATGCTGCCCAAGCTTGAAAAACACTCTCAATGTGATTTCAAAATAACAAATGGGATAGTGAAATGGTGAGAAAGATGCTATGACATGACCCTTATACCATAGGGTATCAATTTTGAACTTGAGACAATGTAGGTAGAAGAAATAGTTGGAAGTTGATAAAATTGTTCCACTCCTTGTGAACCCTTCACCCAATCTCATCACACGTATTGCATTAGGATGTGTAAAACCCTTTACAAGCTTTGCGGATGTAATGTGTGACGACTTGCACCACACTCACAGGATTTATGTTAGGAAGAAACTAAAGAACTCCACCCCCAACAAAGAGCTCTCTGTTGGTAGGGTAACCCTAAACCCCCCCCCCAAGCTTACTTGCTGTTGGTAGTTGAACAAAATATTTTAGGGTTGGCTTTGGGTTGTTGAAATTTGGAACATAACATTTAACTCTCAGGATGATGTCCTTTCTATCTGTTGGTTTCTTTGCTCTTTGTGGTTCCATTTGTTTTTCCCCAAGAAAGTTTGAAAGCTTTTTAACACATTAGAGTTATCTGTAAAGTCACCCTGTCTTTGGACCTGATTTCACGCCCTATCCCCTCTTCCAATGGTCTCCACAAAGTAAGGATTTTTTATTAGATCTCAGTATGAAATGCTGAAACTCAGCATTTAATGCTCAAGGTTGGAGAGGAATCATAGTAGTTGTACACGTAGGAGGAGTGAAAATAGATGTAACAACAGTCGAGGCGCTCATCAGGGAAAAGGGAGGACAGGATGAAACTCAGTTTATCACCAAATGTGTTGGAAAAACTAAAGTTTGGGTCTGTGTTGGAAAAACTAAAGTTTGGGTCCCAGTTATTTCGCTTTGTAAATTTTTATTCCCAGTTACATACACATTTGATGGCCTATTATGCCAAAACTGGCCATTCTCGCCCCCCCCTAATCGCAGGACTTTACAGACAACTCTATCAGGCTACACCAATTGTAAGGGAAGTAACAAGTCACCATGAAAAAGTTAAGAAGCTTCTTGACAGGAAGGTACCTTCTTTTGCAAACCAGTTCCAACAATTATTACACTGAAAAGGTGAGATGTAAGAGAAGACAATTAATGCTGACTACACAACATGGGGAGTTAGGTTTTGGAGCCCTCTCATGTTTGTGACATTGCACAACTCTTAAACTTAAAAAATAATAATAATATAAGTACACTGTGAACTTGTAGCCTAGGGTTTTTGTAGTTTCCATCATGGGACCATCATCACCTTCAGTTACCTGGGTTTAGGGTTTAGGGTTACCTGTAGCTGGATTTGCCCTACCAACAAAGCACAGTCAGAAGAAAAGGTAGTTATGAAAAAAAATGATGTCATAAGTGTCATAAGCTCCTTGCACAAGATATGGTGTTAAAATTTGTTGGCCTTGCCTACCAAGGCAAGGATATTTATTGTGTTAAGATTCATTATAGATTATAGTAGCTTAAGGGATTTTGGCCCCAAGGAGGTACGTAAGTAGGTCTATTTTTATATGAGGATTTTTGAAAGACCATATTTCGGCTTGTGTTGAAACTGGAGATTAGTTATAAAGTTATGATATCTTGAAGGGTTTTGGTTTTTTTTTTTTTTTGAAGATTATATTTTTGCATGGTGAAATATTTGAATTTTCATAATTCTTCTTTTGCCTTAATAAGACACTTTTTTTTAATGTAAATGGCAAGGCCACAGTGTGTTTTTTGAGGATTTTTTTTTTAAAAATGTAGCCTAAGTGGGAATCATCCATAGGTATTAGGGTTAGTCATGTAAGAAAAACATGGCCATCATCTTTAATGAAAATTCAGCCAAATCTGGCTTATATACAAACCACATATGAAATGTAAAATTTTTGAACCAACAAGAGGAATCCACAATTGCACAACTCATTGGAAATGGGTTATGGCGGGGAAGTGGATGAACCAAGGTGGTAACCATTGTTGGTCAGTAACATGCACTCGTCAATTGTCATCAAATGTTCAAGGCTTTGTTCTAAGCAAAGGTTACATAGATGTTATACATGACTTTCAAGTGAGTATATGACATTAGCAAACATGCCATGTATATCATTATGGTGGAGAGCATTATTCAATACATCTATTATAGTATATAGGCTAGTTCATTCCACAATCCAAGTTTTTAATTTTTTTCAAAAAGCTAAATGTTCACATTTTTTAAAGCAATTTGTAAATGTATTGACCAAGATTTTTAGTTCTATCAAAATTTCAAGTTATTATAATTTATAAACTTATATCCATATCCATTGGATGACCAACATATGTAGTAGATAATCCTGGCTTTCCATGGTGACCTTTTTATTTCCTTCCTTCAATTTTTCGATATCAAAATTTAGGAAAATTTTCCCCAAAAATTAGCAAATTTTGTTGAATTTATACTTTAAGAAACCACAATTTCCCATTTTTTGGTCAAAAAAATGCCAAAATTGTTGGGAAAAAAAACATTGCTCCCCCACCAACACTATTAAAAATTCTAATTTGTGTATTGAGTTGCAACTTTTCATACTAATTAATGGTTGACTAAAGTTAAACTCAAGAAATTTCCCAAGTGTATTTGAAACCATACATTATATTCATGAATATTATTCCACAAAAAGAGGACGGATCTTACACATACCCCTCAAGAATGGGAGGGAAATTGTGCTTGCTTATAGGTGCAAAAATATTGCTCTCACCTTAAGGAGTTGACATAAGAACCCTCCTCTCTTTAGTATGCTCCCATGATCTACTTATGCTTAAGTTTTTGTGTAGGCTATATAAGACAAGCTATGAATGTAAAAATATATTAATGTGTATATATATATAGGCTACTTGCTTGAACCAAAGTGTAGAAGAAACATGGCAAAAAAATTTCATTCTTGGTGAATTCTTTTTTTTGGGGGTGGGGGGGGAAGAAAAACTGGAACATTTGACATAATATTATTTTTCTGGAAAAAAATATTTCTCAACAAATGGCAAAAATTCATCACCAAAAAAGAAAAAGAAAAAGAAAAAAAACTGGTTAGGACCATGGTAAAAAACCCAAAATCCATTTAAATTTATTTCTAAATTTACTACAAATAATAACCCATGCACAAAATCAGGATCTGTTAGTTCAAATGTGACATATTAAGAAGAATTTGATGAACAAAGTTCTTGTGCAAACATATTAAGAAGAATTTTGATGAACAAAGATTAAGAATTTTGATTATCAAAGTTCTTTTGCAAACATATTAAGAAGAATTTTGAAGAACAAAGTTCTTTGGCAAACTTTTGTTGTTGTTGTTGTTGTTGTTTTTGTTGATGAAAATTACCAAGTCCTATATATTCTTCTTCTTCTTCTTCTTCCTCATTTTGATTTGCTGGGCTGACAAGAATGTGCTTAGTAGACTTGGGGGAGAGGAGTGTGAAATTCTCTTGTGCTGATGATGATGCTGCTGCTGCAGGCTGGGTTTCTTATTAGGAGCTTCCTTTTGGTCTTGTAAGCTCCTTTTGTTTTGTTTTTGTTTTTTGTGTTGATGGGTTTCTTCTTAGTTTCTTTCTGATTGTTGTGAGGATCTCTCTCTCTCTCTCTCTCTCTCTCTCACACACACACACACACACACACACACACATACACACCTTGATGTGGGTCTCTAGAGAGCATTCCAGCTTTATGAATTGTGCCATCACCCATTTGCAGCACATTGAGCTGAGTCCTTTTTCGACATTTCGG
>Ga0209611_10014023_pt1 | contig 10845 bp, 6 predicted proteins | sample S1TSphgellanicum_3_FD_187693 | JGI IMG/M metagenome (GOLD analysis project Ga0209611, IMG submission 187693) | Host-associated microbial communities from peat moss isolated from Minnesota, USA - S1T2_Fc - Sphagnum magellanicum MG (SPAdes) (version 2) | ecosystem: Host-associated > Plants > Peat...
CTTCTCCTTCTCCACCATTGCTTTGAAATTCAAAAAATGTTGAAACACTTCACCTTTGTGTTTCGTGAAGTAGACCCACACCTTCCTTGTGTGGTCATCAATGAAACTCACGTAGTACTTGCATCTTCCAATGGATTCTGTCTCGTGGTCCACACATCTGAATGGATCATTTCCAAAGGTTTGGAATTTACGTGAGTTGTTTGAGCTGGGAATGGATGCCTAGCTTACTTCCCCAATTGGCATGCTTCATAAACTTCTGGCATCACTTCTTATGTTCCAAATTTGGGAAGACCTCCAACAAGATTTTGTTTTTCCATTAGCTTAAAACGTTGGAGATTAACATGGTCAACCCGCTTGTGCCAAATTATAATGTCTCGAGCTCCTTTTCCATGTGTGAATAACATGGAATTCACTTCAGGCATGTTCACATCCAAGGTGAACATTCATCCATTCCTTTCCCTTTTTGCAATCAATTTACCTTGGTTTTTCATGTCTTCCACAAAACATCCATTTGGGTTGAATGTCACTTGTAAACCTTGTTCCACCATCTGGCCTATAGAAACCGAATTTTTTGTTATGGTCGGAAAATGAAGTACATCTTTCAAATACTTTGTTTGCCCATCTTGCATGGAAAATGACACCTTGGCAATTTGTGTGATGGGATGTGTAGTGTCATCACTAGTTTTCACAAACCCTGGTGTCTTCAAATTCTTTGTGTCTTTAAACCATTCTCCATGACTAGTCATGTGGTTTGAGGCTCTAGAATTCACATACCAAACATTGTTATCTGATACACCTCCTATCATGGAATTTTCCATGTGTTGCATCACAAACAGTTGTTCATCACCTTGATTGCTAGTTGATGCATAATTCCCTTGTTGCAGCTTTCTAATTCGTGCATCATGCTCCCTTTGATAACATTTTTTTGCCATGTGCCTAAGTTTCTCGTAGTAGTAGCAATTTGAATTTTTATTTGGTTGTTGACTTCGATGACTTCCACCACGACCTCCACGACTTCCTCTTCCTCCAAAGTTTCTTCGTCCACCTCCATGAGGTTGACCTTCATGTTGATGATGTCCACCATGCATGCTTCCATGTCAATTTTGAAATGAAGTTTTATCACCTCTACCTCTACCTCTACCTCTATTGGTATTTGAGTAGAAAACACTTTCTTGTGATCCTCCATTGGATGAAGTACTAACAATTCTCATCTCTTCACTTATAAATAGGGTTACTAACTCTTGGAAATCGGGAAATGTTTCTCAAATTGCAATTGAAGTATGAAACTGGCTATAGTCTTTTCCAAGTCCATTCAAGGTGACAGCCACTAAATCTTCATCATGTACAGGGGCTCCTATAGATGTAAGAGCATCTGCAAGGTTTTTCACCTTTGTAGAATAATCACTATTGTTCATCTTGTTTTTCTATAAATGATGTAACTCTTGCTTGAATTGCATTTTGCGGGCTTGTGTATTGGTGTTATACATCTTCACCAATGTATCCCAAGCTTGCTTAGGTGATTTTGCATCTTGAATATGCACAATCATGGAATTAGACACATTCACAGAAAGCCAATACAAGATTTTCTTTGTTTTTTCATGCCAAGTTTTATTGGCTTGAATTTGTTGTCTAGGAGAGGAGGTTCTTTCTCATCACCAGTTATGAATTCGCAATAACCTTTCCCCATCAAGAAATTCATAATCCTAAATTTCCACACTTGGAAATTATTCTTGTCTAATTTCTTAATTACAATTTGAGAAAGACCGTCCGCCGTTTCTCAAAGGAACACTCAATGTCTTTTTGGGATTTCACAAATGATTTTAATTCCTTCCTTGGGTTTTTAGGATTAGGACTAGGGTTTTCCTTCCTTAAGTTTCTAGGATTAGGGTTAGGGTTAGGGTTGAACAAGATGAACCTTGCATATGTATGTATGTTTTGAGTCTTATACGAAATTCTATACTATACATAGATTTTATGTATATGTATGTATCTCGTATAATATTTTGTATGGTATTAAGTACATGATTACATACCACAATTTTGTATGAAGGTCTTGATAATGTATTTTCACTTCCCAATCTTCAAACTCCTTCCTTCAAGTTCTCCCAAGTTGTATTTACTCCACTTTAAAAATTTGTTTTGATGTCTTTTCAAAATAAAGTTCTGTCACATCAACTTTGCAAAGCTACACCACTCACATATGACCTTGGATCAATTTGAAATTTTGGTGAAACATGAACAACTATGTTCACTACCATTTTTCAAAATTTGAGCTCATTTAACTTCATAAAATGAGAGATTTTGCTACTTCCATGAAATCACCTCAAACTGAGACTTGAACACAAAATGACATACAACTCACTCTCAGCAACTCCAAACTCCTTGAAATTTTGGGAGACACATTAGATATATGTTTTCTATATTTTTTCAAACTTTCAGCTCTATTGATGATGACCACAAAGAGTTATCACTTTCAAAAAAAACTGATTTCAAAACTGAAACTGAAACTTTAGATGCTTAGATCTTTCTCAATACAGATCCAAATGACATGAAATTTCTGTCACATATATATTCTTTTATGGTCTATAGGATCCCAGAGCTGCAGATCCAAAAATGTCCAAACAAAGGAGATATGACCAAAAAACTAGATCTAGCACAGAGTCTTCAAAGGCTCATAACTCTCACAAAACATATCTAAAATTTGAAAATAGAAGCGTCTTCTAGTCTTCTATAATCTCTCCAAGTTTCACTCCAAGATCTTTTCACATTAGATCTAGATTTAGATTTAAAGATCTAACTTCCACAACCCTTGATATGTTGATTTCTTCTCACCTCTTTTCTTTTCTTTTCTTTCTTTTCACATTCTTTCCTTTCATCATTTCTCTTTTGCACTTGAAAAACTCCTATGATATTACTAAAGACTCTTAAACTCTAGCTTTAGAGATTTTCTAGCTCTAGACCTCTTTCAATTTTCTCATTCAACAACCTAAGCTCTGATACCATGTTAACGAATAGGAGATCTACTCAAGTGCATAACACAAATCTTTATTGAAAAGAAACTACAACACGATGCTCACAACACGAAACAAAATATTAAAAACTCTTCAAGGTTCTTGTCACATGAAATACACAAACTTGTGTAATGGAGAAAAGATAAGCAAACCATCAACACCAAGGTATTTAACTAAAAGACCAAACCACAAATAACCAAACTAAAAGAAGTAAAGAAGTAATTGAACCTTTGAAATTAACTTAGTTACTTTTTTATTCTAGTAACCAATGAAACCTAATTAATTAGGCTTGAATTTTCAACAATAGTCCATTGGTAAGGACTTGATTTATCATTGAAAAGGTTTGGGGTTCAATTCCTTATACTTACAACCTATGTGCATGCTTGGAAGGCTAAAATAGGTAGGTTAGATTAATGTAGTTAAACTAGGTTAGGTTAGGTTAAGTAAGCTAAAAAAACACCTACCTACCTAAGTGCCTTTTTTCAACCTACCTAAACCTATTTACTATTTAGTACCTACTTACTTACCTATTAATTTTTAAAATAATAATTCAAGAAATGATTTTGATTTAGGTATAAAATTGACCCAATCAAATGGTCCATTATCCACTAATCAAATAATCAATCAAATAATTAATCATTTTGTCAATCATTCTACCAATCAAAATGACAAGGTCCAATTTGATTACGCAGTTGCACTGGACATGTACAAAATGACTTGTCCATATTAATAGGGTGTTTTTTTTTACACCTATCATTTTGGGGTATTTTTTTACTAGAAAACCTATGCGAAAAAACCATAAATTGTAGTAGTGTGTACATGTTAAAAAAAATCTTTTAAAAAATTGTGTTTCAATCCACTTGACCCAAACTATTTACACACCTACAAGCTTACATTGGTGTCACCCATCAAAGAGTTCTACATAGGTACTACATGGGTAAAATGTTTTGTTGTACATCCAAAAGACCTAGCAAAGAACTTAGTCGAATTTTGCAAAAGCTTGTCCATCATTTTATAATGCCTTGATGTCAATGATGGCATCCACTTGCCAACACTTCCTCCCCTTCTTCAACGTCCCTTGTGTTATCTTTTGTTACATTGGCCACTTGCATGTCCATGTCCATGTCCATGTCTATGTATGTTCCAATCATCAAGTCCACAACTTCAGCTTGCACCCATTGAGCCTTTGCTTCTTTTTGCACAACTACTTGCCAATTTTCACCACCCACCTTGTCTAGGACAAAAAACACCTATGACATTACAATGTGCATGGGTCAATACAACTATTGGGAGATCAAGGTACATGTGCAAGCTATATATTACTCATAAAAGGTGAGAGTGATCTAATTAATCATTGTAATAGTTATGACATTCCACTTAGAATCCACTAACATTCAATTACAAGGTGCCAATTCCACTATAGTGGAACACACATGGAACACAAGTATAGTATTAATGTAATGTGCTAGTGAAATAAGTCATGTCGCCCCATAATGAGTTGCAAGTGATATGTGGATAGTGGATTCTACCACAAACACATCTATCAAATACAACATTTTGCAAGTGACATATGTCTACCCAAATGTTGATTAAAGACCCATGCTCGACCTTGTTATGATTGCTACATAGTTCACTTCCTTAAATTGAGAATGCAACCCACCTACCCTAAGATTTGTCTTTAATATGCTTAAATGTAAAAAACCAAGCTAAAACCATGTTTGCATGAACACACAATCCATTTGTTTGCACTAATTATTCAACCCATCCATTGGAATTGTAAAGGTGTATGTGTACTACTAGACTCCCCATGACCACTTGTTCAACATCAGCAACTATGTTCCACAATTGGAATTCCCAATATTGGACTGATGTGTTATGCCTATGTTCTAAGTCATACTGCACATTGGGTTGATTAATGCATATATGGAATTTCGTTGTTCATTCAATTGGATTCCATGGAAATCAAGAGTTCACTTGAAAGACTATTGATGGAAACATGTAAGACATGTGTTACATTTGATGTGTAATTGTCATCAAGAAGGTAAGGACATTTAGTTGTTATGATGATGGTGATGAATTGATGAGTCCTTATGTTGGATGCCTTAGGCAAATCAATGGCTTGTGTATGCTCTTTTTATGATTCAAAATTGTCACCTTCATCCAAAATTGATGTGGAGGATGGGAAGGGTATAGACACTAGCATAGGGAAAGGACAAGACCATAACACAAGGAAGTCCCTTTCCATATCAAGGGTTCAATCTAATAGCAAGCGTGACTCAAGGACACTTGGAGACAAGGAGGTACTATCTACATATGTTACACATCCATGTGATAGCTAGGAGTTAAATACCTAGTTGGTGGGATATACCACTATTGATGTCAAGGCTATTGTGCTTGATAGTAAACATCAAGCCAATCTATGACAAAGAAAGACTAGGTTAACAACCAAGACCAAGTCAACATCAAGCTTTTGTGGTGAGTGACATTTTAGCCCCACCACCAAAAAATAAATTACCATTAATTTGTAGTTTAAATCCAAATATAAGACAAATAAATTAGTTTTTGGTGGGTCCTTAGGTTCATTTCATTAGTTCTATGGAAGTTAAATTGACAATGGGTATGTCCCACATACATGAAAGAAACCACTAGCACTCAAGGCTAATGTGGAAAAGGAAAAAGAACCAGTTGGAACAAGTTGTACACATGCAAATAGTTGGGCATCAAGTCCCCCCTACCAACATTTCAACCCATTGAGGAACCAACAAAGGCCCATGTTCAAGCCAAGTTGGAATGTTTATGAAGAATTGCCCAAGGGAAAACCCTTGGCCAAAACTATTGTTCATATGTCTAGCCAATTTGTGCCACAATTAAATTAATGATGTGAATACTTGGAGCCTCTATTTTCCAATTTTGTTGGGGCTAGGTGTGATGATGTATGTAGTGTCAAAGTGTTGTGTTCATGACATAACTTGCATGTGTGCATTTGTTTGGGTGTGTGGCGGTAGGCTCCATTGAAGGTTAGCACAAAATGCAACATCTTCCACCTTAAATTTAAGGGGAATTTGGTGTTTATTTCTATTTCATGGTTAATTTTCAATTGGTATGTCCCTTTATTTGGAAATAACTTAGAATTATCAACATTTTATTTTCTTAACATGGATATTTTTGAAATGTCATGATCCAAGTTTGGAAATCTAGTGAGCTTCAAATGGAATGTAGGTGGACATGAGGTGGTTGGAAATTGTAATGCATATGGAGTGAAAGTAGGGTGCACATTGTAAATGATGTGTAAGTGGAACCAAAGTTGAAGGTATTTGGTTAATGTTGGATTTTATATGGATTTTGGATGGAATGAAAGTAGACCTAGAGTGGATCCAAGGTGTGATCTAAGTGGAACCAAAATGAAACATAGGTGGAATGTCAATGAAACCCTAGTGAAAATTAAGTGGGGCTATAAATGTAATCAATAATTCCTTACTAGGATAATTGTTAGTAACCAGGCAAGGTAGTACACAAGTAGTTATTATCCTCATTCATTAGTTGGTGTGTGTGTGTTTGTTGATTGATCACTTTATATTTGATATGTTGATAGGTCTAATTAGGACCAAGCTAAAATGATCTTCATTGGCTTCAATTTACTTTGACATTGTTGAAATGTTCATAATTTATATCATTTCAATGAGGTTTGGGTGGGCTATAAGTAAACCTTGAATGGATCCAAAGTGGGATGTAGGTTGATCCAAATTAATGAAATATAGGTGGGTTGTAAGGTTCACCAAAGTAGAAAGTGGGTGGGTTTCAACAAAGTCAATGTGTTACATTTGATGGGCAATTGTCACGAAGAAGGTAGGGATGTTTAATTCTTATGGTAATGTTGATGAACTAGTGGGTCCTTATGTTGGATGCCTTACACACATCAATGCATTATGTAATTTAAAATAAAATAAAATTGCCACCTACATCCAAAGGTGATGTGGAGGATGGGAGGCATATAGACACCAACATAAGGAAAGGACAAGACCATAACACAAATAAATCCCTATCCATATCTAGGGTTGAATCTGATACAAGAATGATTAATCAACACCTAGAGACATGGAATTACTCTCCACATATGTTACACATCCATGTGATAGCCAGGAACCAAATACCCAATTGGTGGGATATACCACTATTGATGTCATGATTATTGTGCATGATAATCAACCTTAGCCCAATCTACAACAAAGGAAGACTAGGTTGGCAACCAAGACCAAGTGAACATCAAGCTTTGGTGGCGAGTGACATTATAACCCCACCAACAAAAACTAAATTGCCAATAGTTAGTAGTTTAAATCCAAATAGAAAATAAATCAAATAATTTTTTGTGGGTCCAAATAGGTATATTTCATTAGTTGTATGGGAATTAAATTGATAGTGACTACATCCCACTTATAAGAAATAAACCACTAGCATTCAAGGTTGGTGTGGAAAAGGGAAAAACACTAGTTGGAGCAAGTATACATGGAGATAATTAGGCATCAAACCCCCCTTGCCGGCATTCAACCCACCAAGGAACCAACAAAGAGGTGTTCAAGCCGAGTTGGAATGTTTACAAAGAATTGTCCAAGGGAAAACCCTTGGCCAATACAAATGTGCCACGAATTGATGATGTGAGCACTTGGATCATCTATTTTCCAACTTAGTTGGGGATAGGCCATGATGATGTATGTGGTGTTAGAGTGTTGTGTTCATGACATAACTTACATGTGTGCCTTTTCTTGGGTGTTTGGTGGTAGGCTCCATTGAAGGTTCACACAAAATGCAACATCTTCCACCCTGCGTTTAAGGGGAAGGTGATGGGAGAAGGCATTGTAGGTGTCAATCATGCATCCAAGGGAATTACAAGAAACTTTCTTACCTGATTGTGTGGGCTACATAATCAAATGGTCATGGTACCAAGGTTTAAAAGCCCAATGTCAAGTTCATGGCATGGTTGAAGAGCTTGAGCGAAACCCAAATGTGCAGATTTTGGATGAGGCATGTGTGTCTTCAATGGCCAACAAGACCTACACCCTATGGGAATGCAAGTGGTTGTTAGAGATCTCTAGCAATTAGGTGTATACCAATGGGCAACATTAGTTAGCATGGTATGGTTTGACATGGACAATTTTGCATCAAGTTGATTTATACAAATTTTGGACTACATGACCATGTCTCCATTTTTAGGTGTAGCATAAGTGGACCTATTTGTGGGCTACATGACCATGCTATCATTTTATTTTGTGTAGTGTAAGTGAACTATTGAATTAAACTTTTATAAAAAGTTTCCTTCACATGTTTGGGTACAAGATGCATGACATTAAATAGAATGAACCTTTAACTTTTGACTAATGGTGTAATGGTATAAGGCATGGTGATGCACTCCATTGTAAAATGCATGGGCAATATTATAGGCATACACCAAAAAAATGATTTGAATTTTTCTAACTACCCAAAAATCAAATCCCTTAAAAAATTCCACAAATGCCTATTCCACTAGGAAAAAAATGGTGACATTAATTCCATTAATGAAACTTGTTCAAAAAATTTGTGGCACATGGCACATTCCATTTTGTAGTGGTTACATCTAATTAACTTACAATTTTTCTTTGAATTATATAATATTATATAAATTACTAAAAATTTGTGGCACATTCCACTAGAACATTCCACTTGGGGGCAACATGACTTATTCCATTGTCACATTCCACTCAAAATGCCTCATTCCACTTTGGGTTTTCCAATGTAGTGGAATGTGGAATGGAATAGGGCATGATTTGTTGTATTGAATTGTGGGAATAATATATAATGTTCCCCAAATGGGAACCCACATTCCCATGGCATAATAAAGGTCCCAATGTGGGAAATTGCACTCCCAATGCATTTCCAATTGCCACATAAAGGCCACATATGTGCCACATCTTTACGACAAAAACATGGGTGTCATAAATGTGCAACTTATAAAAATTTGTGGATCCCAAATTCCACACCCCAAAATGGGTCAATTTTTTAAAAACCAATCCTTGTGACTTATCGTTCAACACCTATCCATTGGTGGTTGAAATACATTGGGGACATCTTTTATAGCAGCTTGTTGGTAATGAGGAAGGACGCATTGTTTCTCATCCACATTACCCATTATGTTTCCTTGTCATTCAACTTTGAAATTTGTCTAAATATTCTTCTATTGATTATATATTTTTTGAATTGTGTGAGTCATGGATTATAATACCATAAATTGTTATGCTTTAGTTCCATAGTTTTCCTTAGTATTAATGATTTGAATCCTAATAAACCTCCAAGTAATACTTATTAAAAGTTGAATTAGCCTTTGGATATTTCAGCGTAGAAGATTTTTTAATTTAAATTAATGCAAGGCTTAGTTAGTTTTAGGACTTAGTAAACCTTTTTAAGTGCATTATCCTTTTATGTTGTAGAGAAGGAAAAGGGGATGTAGAATTAGATGTGATTTATTGATATATTGGGAATACAAACCCATAATTAACAATAACATTTTGTAATTACAATATTAAGTTAATATGTAGAATAATCTTCAGGCATGAATGATGTACTTGAAATATTTCTAGGATGTAGTCCTAATACATATTTATTTAGTCTTCACTTCTATTAGATTCTTAAATATAATCAAAATCAAACTTAAGTGTTAACATTTCCACATGAGTGGCCTCAGGTGAATTACAACTTAGTAAACAACTTTAAGGGGATAGATCACAATTGCAAAAACTCGAGAATGTGACGAATGGTGCGAGCTAGGTATTCGGCTCGATGCCCCATGGAAAGGGGGTTGATTGGGCTTCACAGCCAACAATAATGGCCATCACCGAGAACCCAAGTTCGACAATGAAGATGAACATCGTCGTCTTCACATTAACACTCTTCAAGCCTTTTCTGGTGCGGCTCCACAAGTAAGAACAAATTTTAAATAGATTGCTAAGGCATGTGGGTTAGGAGACAATCGACGATCCCATGTCGAACGATCAATTCGAGTGCGCACCACTCTTCTGGACGGTTATTATTCGCATGATCGTTGAGAGACATTCATGTCAAGTGGTGTTTTTTCAAGCTTTTCCTTTTCTACTAATGAAATTGGAGGATTTGAGGGCGTAACAACATCATCCACCATGACTAAATTATCACTTGCATCAACAAAAACCAAGAGGGTGGTAGAAAAAATGTGGTACTTGTGTTCAGAAGGGGTCAAAGGTTTTTTATTTAACAAATTTGGGTAGGCGTAAGGTGTGGGAGTGACAACAAAACCTCATGAAAACTCGAACATTCTAGATATAATGGATTCATGAAACCTTAATTTCGATGGTGGATCTAGAAGTATGTGGGGGTTTTTGTGATGCAAATTTTAATTTTAATTTACTATGTACTACATAGTTAATTAGTGCATGGAAAAAAAAGAAAAAGTAGGGGATATCAAAAGAGTAAATGGTACACGGGGATGTTACTTCAACCATTGAATTGATTTAGTCAAGTAAGGATTCAAGGATGTTTATTTGTTACTACCGATAAATTGTCTTAGTAATTAATTACTTGAAATAATTAGGATGAAGAAGTAGGATGTGAAGGTCAACGGACGGAAAGGATAAGGATCAAACTTAAGAACCTCATCAAAATATCCAAGATAAGGGGAAATATGAGTCCTTCAATCCCATTAGTCATGAGAATTGTCATCCTATTTTATTAGAGGATGGAATATTTTTTGTGTCTCATTGGGCCCAAAAAAATTTATCCTAAAATCAATTGGAGGGCAAATCATTATTAATTCTCATTGGCTCTTGAAGGA
>Ga0209611_10014025_pt1 | contig 10843 bp, 12 predicted proteins | sample S1TSphgellanicum_3_FD_187693 | JGI IMG/M metagenome (GOLD analysis project Ga0209611, IMG submission 187693) | Host-associated microbial communities from peat moss isolated from Minnesota, USA - S1T2_Fc - Sphagnum magellanicum MG (SPAdes) (version 2) | ecosystem: Host-associated > Plants > Peat...
AAAAAAAAAAAAAAAAAAAAAAAAAAAAAAAAAAACACCCCTCCCAAGAACCGCCCGCCCAACACTAGCTGGAAACTTGGGGGCCCCGGGGGGAGGGACTGAGTGGGGTCAGAGCTGGTAAGTGCAAAGGGTCAAAAGCCGAGAGTTATTATGTAGCCCATAAATGGGTGTTGTCAGAGAGCAAGATATGCACAGAGCCCACCAAGATACGCCTCTTCACTGCCTGCCTGCCATGCCTGCCTGCCTTCTGCTCATGACGTGCACAGCACAGGAAGCAAAGTACTTACACATTGCAGAAGCAGCATCTGGTCAAAGTGAGCTGCCCCACTCACTCATCTCTTCCAATCCCTAAGTCCCCTTTCCACTAGTACTAGGCCTACTACTACTACTACTACTACTACTCTCTGACTGACTTATTACTTACTGCTTTGTCTCCAGAGTACTTCATCATTCCCAAGGTGATTTTTTGCCTCCTCTCCTCTGCCAAGTTGCCAACTGGTTTTGGTCCTGGGATTTTTAATTTTTTCCTTTCTTCTTCTTCTTCTTTCTCGTGCACATTGGCAATGAGTGTTTCTTTTTAAAGATTTTTTATTATTAAAAAAATGTAGCTTGAGTGGCAATCATCTATAGGCAGATGTAGTGTAAAATAAAAGGCAATTATACTGTGGACTATTAAGGCAAAATCTGGCTATAAACTAGATATGAAATAGGTACAAATCTTTTGATCAACCTTTTGTATTTATGGTAATCATCCCTAGGGAAATTTAGGCAAATCTTGAATCAACCTTCTATGTTTTATGGCTACACACTGAAAACCAAGTTTAGAAAATATGATGTTGATGACTATTATTTTTCTCACTTTTGGTGATTGAAACCCTCCAAAATTTGAAAATGAAGTGATTTTGGAGGTTTCAATCATCCAGAAGTGAATAATATTAATGAATAATCTTCAAATTTTCTTTTGTTTGGTTTCAATTTGTAGCCAGAAACACTATTGTGTCAATCCCCTTCACTTCTCATTGTCCACAACTGTTAATGAAACAACAAAGATGTGTCATAACAATTTAGGTATGGACCAATGTTGGGTGGTTCTTGGATTTTGGACCAAACCTTCACTGGGAGTCATACTGGTTATATAGGCATATAACTAATCAAAGGCCAGAAATCCCACCCTTGGCCTGTCAAAAACTTGACAAAATTTGATGTTCTTTCATGAAACCTGATCATTCCAAGAGAATGTGGTTTTTCTCACACAAAAGCCCACGACTCTTGACCCATTTGTGAGGTAATCTATGTGATTCCATCCATTATAATGTAGGCAGATATTACATTAAAATGATAATTTAACACTAGGTAATGGAACATGTAATATAAATGGTAGTGTGTGATGGTGATTCTTCGAGGTTTTTGAAATACCCAAAACCAACAATTCTTTGAAAAATCAAAGAACCACCCAACATATGTTTTAGACTACCTAATGATTTTTCCTAACCTAGATAAAGTCTAATTCAAAGTCACTTGAGAAAATCAAATAAAACTCTTGACAAAGAGAGAGCTCTTCCCTTTCAAGGAGTGTGTAATTTTAACTTGATCAAATGTCCATGGGATTCAACTTTCATGATTTCTAAAGATGATGCTCCATGTGGTATTGGCACCACCTAATAAAACCATCCTGTATTGGCTTGGGCAACTTGGAGAAAGTATTGGTATGCTTTCTACAAGGCTGAAATGGATATTTGTGATGTGTTTTCTCCTGCTTGGAATAAAGAGAGAAAGACCCATTCATTTCTAAGTATTTTTTTATTAAACTTTGAAAAGAATCCATATAGCTTGTTTTATTCATTTACTTACATGATGATGGGTTTTCCCCACCCTCAAAATCTTCTTCTCATTGATGCAATTATGAGTAAGTACATCCATGATGTTTTCATTCAAGTGCCTGTATGGGTGTTTTTTTTTTTTTTGCTATAAAATTCCCACCTATTAAGTAGTGAGTGAATAATAAAGACCCCTCCCCCCAAGCCTACTCCTCCCTTCTCCCCCATTAGTTAGTCTTGAGCAAAAGCAAAGCCTTTCCACCACCACCACCACCATCATCATCATCATCATCATAATAAGCCTTCCTACCACTGTCTTGCATGCAGTCTTGTCCCTACTTGGTCAATATTGTAATGCTTGGCTTTGCAAAGAGTTGTTGGCCAATAGGGACAGGAGAGGTACAATCCCATAATTCTTTGGCATTATTATAAATGACAAAATAAATACCCTCACTTACATCAATCTCCTTATTAATGCATTGCATTTACCCTCCCCATCCTTTTTTTTGGCCCCCTTTTCCACTCCAATGGCTGTCTTTCTTATCCATGCAATTAAGGGGTTCCAGGATATCTAAAGCTACCTTAAAAAGAAAAGGGCCCTCAAATCAAATACATCAAAAGGGTAGGTACTAGGTACCCAGAGCCACACCTAAAATGCAAAAGAAAGCTTTCAAACCATCATCACCTCTGCAATAGAGAGGTTTGTCCTGATTTGTTGCAGGGCAATATGGCTGCTGGCAGCTGCCCCTAATTGAGAGCAAGAGCAAGCCCATAGGCTGCCACTTTTTTTTTCAAGTCTGCCCGGAATTGGTGGCAGGGAGGCAAGGAAGGAAGGAAGGAGGGAGGGCCAAATTCCAGGATCTCTGTGGGCAGCAAAACAACAGCTGCAGTAGGAGGGATGATGAGATGCTCTCCCTACCGGCGTGTTGACCAGGGGGTTGGGCGGTTATCAGAAACATGAACAGACCCTGGTTGGGTATCAGGGCAGTTCTCAGAGTTCGTTACAAAACATTTTGCGACTGACAGTTTTCTTCTGATCACGAAATAATCTCTCAAAATGAGAACCGGCGGTTCTCTTATTTTGGAAACAGCTTACAAACCAGAACCGGTGGTTCTTTGGTTCCCAATTGATCAGAACCCCCCATTCACTTCTTGCTGGAATCATTTACAAAAACTGGAATTGGTGGTTATGAACAAAATCAAATACCCGCCCAAACACGTGTGTTGACGCGATGTTGCAAAAGGAGGGAGATCCAAAGGCGCTAGCAAGGAGGGACAGTTTTAAGAGAACATCTCGTCCTGGTTTTGACACAAAACTTCGTTTCAAATTTAGAATAGGTTCTTCAGGTGTGGGTTTGAGCCTGCTTCTTCCAATTTTTAAATCATGTGGTTCTGGTTTTGGCACATTTTTCATATTTAACCATTGTTTTACCACAGTTTGAAAACTAGGTCTGGTTACATGGACATATTACACATTCCTTAATAAGACTGGAGATTATCAAAAAAGCTTATAATTTATTTTTTAATGTTTTAAATATATATAATTATAATTATAATTGAGAAAAATATAAATATAAAGTTTTATAGAACTAATTGAAAACTGATCAATTGTTTTATAACATTCAGCTTGTTTGTCAACTTTTTCAAAAAAGTTGAATTTGCTTGTTTAACCTGAACCTTATGTTCAAGATTTTATTTTTTTTGCAAGGTTCCAATTTTCAATTTGGAATCGAACAAAAGGCTAGTTTCACAATCTGATTCTTGTACCAATTCCACACTAAGGGTGCTAATTCAGGTCCAGATCACAACCCCCTGAAAAAAAAAGATTCTATACATTCTTATGTACACACACACACACATGTACAATTCTATCTATGTCGGATATGTATTTTGGTTCCTATGTTCCAACATTCTTTCCACTGCTGCCGCTAATGCACATCTTCGGTAACCTGGTTCTGTCTTGCACCCTGTGTTTTTGTTTTGTCTTGCACCTAATGAGGGAGGTCCAAGTGAGAAGGGGATTCTGCAATATCATCATCATGTCCAGCTCCACCCTTTTACTATAACTCCTCTTTTTGACCATCCTTGCAGTCCATTCACACTTTCTCTTCTCCCTTAAAAAAACTTTTCACATTTTTCTGGTGTATTTCTAGGGTGGGTTCTGTTGCAGAATCAGGCCCACCCGCCAGGCCTTACCCATTTCACGCTTGCTAGGGTCATAAGATCCTTGGGAATTCCTGTAAGATCCCTAGGATATCAAAATTCAAATGTTTTTACCAGCTTTGAGTGGTCCTTTAAATTTTTTAAGAACTGTCAGTTCTGGTGTAATCTAAAAAGGAGGGCATACAGAAGATGCCAGATATTCTATTCATCCACAACATAATGCTTATGGATGGAGACTTATAAAAGCCATACAATTTTTAAAACGCCATACATACTTGCTACTCATTACATTGTGCTCGTATTTGACTAAAATATTTTTGCTCAGATCATAAGCATACGATGGATCATATCACTCCAGATCTCCTCTCTTTAGGCTATCATGATCTTTTGATGTTGCCATTTCAACAAACAACCTCACACACATCATAACACATCCCATCTTGCCCCAACAAAACCATGATAACAGATAACATTGATCCCTCTAACACAACTTAGAGATGGTGTGGGATGAAAGAGAGTGCAATGGACATCACTAGGATGAAGACCTAATGAAAAGCGGATCAAGCTGCTGAATGCAAAAAATGACAAGAGAGGTGTTAGTTGATAGTTTATTTTTGTTTCTTACTTTGTGGATGCGGGTGTTGTGAGTTGTTTATTGCAAGTTAATTGCCTCAAATGAGATTTGTGGTGTTCACTTGCATTATAAAAGTCTAGATTGTAGAATAGTTAAAATATGTTTGGTATTTTGAATTCATTTTGACAATGGTAGGCTTAGTAGAGGTTCTTGGATGGTTGATTTTGTGAGGAAGTGGCCAATGCAAATGTATAAGAAGGTAGGTTCTGTGCAAACTAAGTGCTTCTTGTTCTTTCATTATTCTTTTAGACTAGATTTGTTGTAGGATGTTAGACATTTTGTTTTTGTAATGTTTGTTGTGAAGTCGATGACTATTGGGAAGAATGCCCACAATCATAGTCTCTATAGCTTTTAATACCAATTATCTTCTACTCCATACTAGTGTTAGAAATTAAGAGTTGTGTAGGATAGAAGGAATGAATAAATTACATAGAGATTATGGAAGTGATAAAGCTCAATAGGGGATGATTATGGGTGGTTTAAAAAAAACATCAATTTGTGCATTGTGAGGGGTTAATGGGGAAGTTGCATTCAAGAAATTGTGACTCATTAGTTTGGGAACTCCGAGAATATGATTTCTACAATTTTCTAAAGGTGGGAAGTTGTAAAATCCATATTGATGTGGACATCCATTTCCTCCTTGTCAAAATGCATGAGTGGATTTGGGGGAATTGTTGTTGGATGGTAATATTGATGTTATGTAAAACCAAGATAATCTATAAAAAAAAATTTAGAAAGATCTAGTCCAACATCTTTATGATCACTTCATGCTTAAGAATATGATTTAGATAGTCAATTTGGAATCATAAATTAAATATAATTTGTCAACTCCATAGGAATTAAGGTTTAACAAAGGCTTATGTGATGAAGATTGTGGGTTGAATTCGTGAAGCAAAATTGTTGATGATAGCAATAGATCTACCATGGACACTAACTATTATTTGTATGAACTTGGAGAGGTTTTGTATAGCCTTTTTTTTGTCACAATGGTACAAACAAACAAAGCTCCATGCATTCCTAGGAAGATTATGTATTGAGCTTTAGAACTACATAGTCACTTCTTAACAAACAAAGTTTTTATTTGAAGCTCCCATATGAATAGGTACTCAACCCTCACATGTACAATAATTCCCAACAAGAATCAAGTATATTGAACTTGAACAAAATGAAGCCACAAATAGATCAACCAAACTGATCCCTTAAACCTTTCATCAATTTCATCAAACACCTTTATGATTCTATTGCATTCAATATCATGAATTCATGAATTTTCCTACTAGCAAAAATCTTGGAAAAAGTTGCACATAACTACAAAGACACAAATTTGGGCATTTTTCCATTAATGAAACAACACAAAACAACCTCAATTTCTTTGGAACACACAAAGCAAAAGTCAAATATGAGTCTTTCGCTTCTATTGAATGTTGTTTCTTATTCTTGTTCTTTTTTAATTTTACTCCATCATCGACATCATCGACATCCACAAACAAGAAAAACAAAATGACACCATATTAATCCCAAAATTATCGTTCCTTCGTAAAACCAAGCCATCATTAAAGAAGCACTTGCAAATCATAATGCATTCATGCGAATGATAAAAGACAAAGTAATAGGTATTTTTTGACATTTAAACAATGACATATATATTTCCATATATTCACACCATAAACCTTAAAGACAACAAGGCATACTTTTGGGTTACATATGTAACCATTCCCCAACAATTTTTATTAAGTCCCTTAGTTTTCACCATTTCACGGTGCAAAATAAAAAAGCTAGAGATCCTTCTAGGTCTATTAAAGCTATTCATCTTTTCCTTTCATGACACAAATCTAACCACCTTCATCTTGCTCAAGAAATCCATTCCCATCCAAATATTTCATGAATAGATAAAGTATTTCCCAACCGGAAGTCAACAATCTTTTCTTTCTTGGTTTTTTCATCTTGATGTAGGTTAGTCCTTTAGTGAATCCCAAAAACATTTATTTCCCCTTTTTCAAGGCTTTTTTTTTTTGTTTTATGTATGTTTGGCCCACGTTGTGTATTTTTTGTCCATGCATCCTTACAATTATCTACATCTTTTCAATCATTTGTTCATCGGGCAAAAATCCTTTAAGGTGTAAGACAAAAAGGGCCTAATTGTTACTACAATCCTTTTTTACCCTATATTTTGATCCCACAAAAAATAATGAGTCAAATGTTATTAAAATTTTCAAAAGGACTATATTTTAAACCATTACAATTTTAAATTCCATCATAATCATCCATAAATATGTCTTTACATCTTAAAAAAGACTAAAAATGGTGATGTTGTGACAAGATTTTGGTACACCTTAAAGAATTTGGACCCCATCCAGTATTATAAGATCATCATCTTCATCATAGGTTTTAAACAAAGGGCTTAGGAAGTTGTCTACCTTTAACCTTGAAGTACGGTTGGTCAAAATTGTGTGTGGTGAAATCTTGTGTTTATTTGGATACCACAACAATAACCAAATAGAATTATTGGCCAATGTTCATCCTAATTCTGAACATGCTCAAAAATAGTAAATAGAACAATCAAACCATGTTTTAAGTTCTGAACCAACCTTTTGACCATACCATTGCATTTAGGGCACTGAAGAATAATGTATTGATGCAAAATCTCATAGTTTTTGCACAATTAGTTAAACTCTACCACCCATTCACTTCCATTATTAGTCAAAACCTACTTTCGACATTATAAAGTGGCCAATAATATCATCTTCAAAGAATATTGTTAAACCATGGAATTTGGTAACCTAATTACCGACATGGAAAGGGTTATTGGATTTTTTTTAAATGTTAAAAAAATTAAAAAGACATGAAAATAGGACTTGTCTTCTATCTGCTTACCGTCATGATGTAGCTATTATCCTACATCAATTATCTTCCTTTGTAGTGTGAAAAAAGACCCACAACAATCCGCAAACTTCATTATGTTGTTGTTTACCATCTACAACACATGTAAACCTTCTATGGCTATTGCCTACCATTTGCAACACCTTTAGAACCTATGTCATTCATGCCTACTGTCTACATAAACTTTCCACTCCCTTTAGGCCTCAATTATTAAGTCCACCTCTTTGTTGCTACGTTCCACTGGCAGCTACCATCTTATGACACAAAGGAATTTTGTCACAAATGTCAATGCCATAGGGTTCATTCTTTTGAATGTTCATCTATGATTTGTATTAAACTTGTACTTAATTCTTATTTTTAGTACAAATTCACTCTTAATTAACTTCTAGTTAAGTCTTAATTAACTTTTAATCAAATTATAATTAAGTATGAGTTAACTCCCAATCAACTCCCAATCAACTTTGAATTAAATCCCGGTTAATTCTTAGTTAAGTCCTAGTTAACTTTAAGTTAAGTTTTAATTAATTCATAGTTGACTTTTAATTAGAAAGGTTCTCAAGAAGCTTTTTTATTCGATGTACAAATAGAAGCCTTTTTGGAAGCTTCCTTGAGCTAGGTCCCCAAAGGGGTATAAATAAAAATAAGATCCCTCTTTTTTTTTAGTCCGTTCAACACTAGTCTTAGGGACAATTTTGCACCATAACCTTGTCATGTTCTTTTCATGTTCATGTTTGCATATGTTTACATAATAAACATTTGTTTTCATGTTTGTTTTGCACATCTTATGTTTTTGTTCATAGTTTTAATGTTTTGTTTTTGAATCACATAATCTTGTTTTGTTCTTTGTTTGAAAATTAGACTTAAACCTTTCCTTTAGCCTTTGTTCTTATAATTCTTGGTGTCCTTCACATATTTCCTATTCTAAAAATTAAAACAAATAGTGGATGACACATAGATCTTATAGAAGAAAATGAAAAATTAATACATAAAAGTTACAAAATTTTATATAAAATTGATATAAACTACTTTCCCTTCCTTTATCACACTCTAAGTAGAACACACATTGAGAATAAATGCTAAATCCATACAACCGTCAACCATTTTCCATTACATAAGGACAAATATAGCTTTCTTTCATGTTTTTCTCCTTCTTTCTCACACAAGAATGTCACACACAACTTCCTAATGCTAATGATCCAATATTCTCATCTTCTAATCATCTAATGGTCTAATGAAATCCTTCATTCCTCCCAAAAAAAAACAAGGAACCCAAAAATGATGTTGACCACACAAAGGTTGAATTCTTATCCTCCTAGATTTCTTTATCCTTCCAAATCCCCTTATTTTAATCTCTTCCACACATCCTAGTTAAAGGGAATCCATCCATCCTTTATCCATTTGGATTAATTAACCTAGATGGCTTCACCTCATAGTAAATAGAAAACGGTAAGTAAAAGATTTACCACTAAGAATTAAATAATTACTAAGATGTTCTTCTAAATAAACTAGATTAGGATATTATTTATAGTAATTAATATTTCTTCTATCATAATTATTCCTATAATTAACTTCTAATTATAATGTTCCATGAAGGTAGTTCATTATATTTATGGTACTATTGCGAGAAATCACTTTCATTTTTTTTAAAAATTGAGATTGTTTTGCCATCTAACAATAACTACCATCTAGTGATAATATTATTGTCTACCAACACAAGACAACTTTCTACCATTAATAAATATCATATCAATTTTAACTTCATGATCTACAACAATTCTTACTTCAACCCATTTGGAATAGTGATCGATAACAACCATCATGCATTAGTTCCCATCATTGGTTTCTAGTAAAGGACCTCTTTAATCAAAAGCCGCCATGTAGAATCATTCCCATACAAGTATGTTTTTGAAATCTTTTGCATCAGACTTAATACTATTAATTTTCTTTGCCAATTAACAATGTTTGTGAACACAAACTATAGTTTTCACATCATCAACTTTGTTGTGCTAGAAGTAAAGTTTGTTCATTTCAACAAGCATACATCCCTCAACAAAATGTCCAATTCAAAATACAAATCCAAACAATCTATTTTTGTTATTTCCGATTTTGGGACTATTAGTCCCTTGAACATCAATCTACCATAATTCCAATGATAATAAAGAATATTTTTCTTTGTCCTAACACTTTCATTTGCACTGCAATCCACATGAATTCATCTTCCATTCATAACCATCATGGTTTATCCATCATTTTAGATATCCATGTGTTTAGCTCACAATTTTTCTCTCCATCAAAACAACACCCATCCACTTCTTCTTCATGAACCATTGTTTATGCTTCATAATTAACTACAAATGCATCTGAGTATCCCACAAGTCTTTCCATTTCTTCTTCAAGGTTTACTCATGTTGTTTGCTTTCATGTCCGCACACTTGACTTCACATAGACGCATAATTTGTAATTGTATCTCCTACCATCACTTCCAATTATTTTGTTTCAACCGTAAACAATAGGTTGAACACCTTCTTATTATCCATATGTTGTAAGATCAATCCCATTTTTTAACTCCTTATGCCTACCCAACATGTTTCTTCCTCCTTGTGAACATGTTGCATCCATTCATAATCTTGTATTTATTTTTGAAAGTTTTCATCTTCATTAACATATCCCACTAGGTTTTTGCTCGAGGCATTAACATTTGTACATTTGAACCTTGCATGGTGCATAATCTTAAAGTTGAAGTCATGTACCATATTGATCCATCTTCCTCTTCTTTTATATGCATATGACATAGTAGCCAAGCACTCCAAATGTTTGTGGTCAGTACATAGGGTAAAATTATTCTAATATACATATTGCCAAAAATGCACAATACCCCAAATCAATGCATAATATTCACCTTACATTGGGTGGAACTTCTTTTGGACTGGAGATAACAATTTTTTTACATATGCCATAACCCTTTCATTTCCTTCCCTCTCGTTGTGAGAAAATGGCTCCAACCCCTCAAGTTGACCAATTTGCATCCAAAATGAAAGGGCTTAGTGAAATCTAGCATAATAAAAATGGGTGTCCTAACCAATGCATTTTGACATTGGGGAATCCACAAAAACATTGTATCCTTTTTTTTAGTTCAAAGAATGGCATAATTATGCAAGAATACCCTTCCAAATAATTCTTGTAATAACTTGTGAGACCCAAAAATGCTTTGACATTAGTAACAAAAGTAGGCACTAGAAACTCTGTTATTTCCTTAACTTTTCACTAATCTAGTTTTGTGCCTTCTTTGTTCACAATATGACCCAAAAACCAATGCTATTTATAGCAAATTCACATTTGCTAGGATTGA
>Ga0209611_10014026_pt1 | contig 10842 bp, 10 predicted proteins | sample S1TSphgellanicum_3_FD_187693 | JGI IMG/M metagenome (GOLD analysis project Ga0209611, IMG submission 187693) | Host-associated microbial communities from peat moss isolated from Minnesota, USA - S1T2_Fc - Sphagnum magellanicum MG (SPAdes) (version 2) | ecosystem: Host-associated > Plants > Peat...
TTGATGAAAACAATTTGGTCATTTTAATTTCTCTTATCAAGATTACCATGCAGAGCGACCATGTTGTTGCCTTGGAACCCACACTAGTTTGCAACCATGTCACTTAGTTGTGGTCTAAACTAGCATCCAATGGCCATTTACAACATTGATTTGCTAAATATTTTGCATTGGTAGAGCTATTGGTTGTTATTTTAGGGAGTGTAGAAGGTGAATGTTGTTTTCCTATAATGTCATTCATGAATTCCAAGTTGGAGAATCAACTACTAGTTCATTTGGATTTGGTTGTGAAAATGTTTGCACAAGAACATTACTATTTGGATACCTTTCCTTTCGGGGATGGCATGAAGGATTGGGTAGTGAATAAGGTGAGATATGCAGTTGATTGTTAAGAACCTTTGCAGCTTTAAACAACAATTTAAGGTGCAAATTTTCATTACTCCTATTCCGCCTCTAGGTCAATTTACAATGGCATGCAAATGATCTTGTTGTTGGCAATTGAAGCATTTCAACTTCATCCTTGATGTATGCCAATTTTTGGCAAGGTTCATAAGCATAAATATAAAAATCTAAAGATTAAAATTTCAACCTCACTTGATTTCTTTTTCTTTTTCTTTTGAATTTTTATTGGCCTATTTTAGACTAATGTGTGCGGCTTGTACTGGATTGAACTAGGTTGCAGTGATCTTCTTGGAGATGGTGTTTTTCTTTGTCACAATGTGGGATTGAGACTATGTTCATGTTGTTTGTCTTGGTGTAGGGTTAGTTGTCGAGTTTTTATTTCCAATCTTACCTTTTCACCATAAGCCCCATTGCAATCCATGCCTTTCCATGTATTTGATCATCACATTTCATACCTTTCCCTGTAATTGATCACCACACAAAATGTCTATAAGAGATTGGTTTTGCCAAAATGCATTATGACTTCTTATGAATGTCGCCGCCTATATTCAATTACTCAAATGTACAAGTTGCTGCAATTTGCCTTATTAAAATGCTTCATTGCCAAAGCCACTTACCATGGCATTTTCAAATTGCCAATACTGCCACCCCACCAAAATTTTGGTAGCCATCCAATAGATCTTGGGTTTTTGACAAAAAAAAACACTAGTGCATGGTATGCTGATGGGTGCTGGTTCACTCTAGCCCGCATTCATTTATGGATTTTTCTTAGTGTTGTTGGAGATAACCTTGTATGCTGGCGGGTGTTTGAGGTCAGCATTCAGTTTATAATGAAGCCGCCCACCATCATTCTTTCCCATGATGCCCAATGGATACCGACCAGGTATCACAAGAAAAACTTCTTTAAAAACTGTGATGTTTTTACGCCATGTGCCCTTGGGGGCGAGCTTTACAGAAATTGGGCCCATGCTTGGCTCCAGCTTCTGAGGCACTTACTCAATAAACTAGGGGAACACTGCTTGGGCTTTAACCCTACACTTCAAATGCAAATGAAAGTCTGAATGTAAGATATGTAGCGAGGATTGCACTTAAAATGTCCTAAGTTCCCACTATCATTGGGCTAGTGCACTTTTGCACACAATCATTTCGTTTTGGCAGAATCATGCAGAAATGGAAAAAGTTGTGAAAAACTTCAGAAATTTTGCTGGTATGTGTATGTTGAGGTTAATTTTTTTAATGTTTAATAATGTATGTGTCACAGAATTTTATTTTATTTTTCAAATTTGGCTAATTAAAAAAACAAGTTAAGGCATTTAAGTATCCTTCTATATCGTTGGCTGCCTACTGGAATCTGCTGTAAAATTTTGGCAAAAAAATTTCAAAACTTGGTGATCAGAAACCCCAAAAAAACATTTATTTCTTCCATTTCAAAAAAAAAAAACTAACTAGAAACTTTTATCTATGTTGTGGTATATATGGAACTAGCAAAATTTTGCTTTAGAAAAAAGCAGTGCATTATAAGGGAGGATGTGGAAATTGTCATTAATGTTTTGCTCTTAAATGGTGTAGCTGCGTATAAGGTATTTCACATGTTTGAATAACATATTCAACAACTAGTCTCAAACGTACTTGTCACTTACATTTATTATATATTAAAAATTCAACTTTTGCATTCAACTTCCTATAAGCCCAAGGGATGGCCTAATGGCTTAATTGAAAAATAATAATATATTTTTTGAATTTATTTTCTTGTGTTTACATTGAAAATTGACTCATTTTTTGAATTGGATTTTAGAAGACTATTTTTTAATCTATTTTACCATACTTGCACCCAAAAATAGTATGACTAGTTCTTGAACCCTCACATTCATACCAGTGTTGTTTTGGTATGGTGTTTTAAATGTTCATAGTAGTGAAATAACCGTGCTCTGATATGAAATAGGGTTTTTGAACCATGCTGAAGATCACAAATTTTGGTATCACTGTGGTGTCAATAGGTGGTCTATGTGAATGCATATTGAACATCAACAATGCTATGTTAATGCCTGCATGATCCAAATATGAACTTGGATCTTGGTATCGATTGTTTAGAATTTGTAGATAGAGTTTGTAATGTACAACTATGCATTTTTTTCCCCCAAATGTATAAAAGTTACTAAGCATAATTACAAGCAACTTGCAATGAAGCATGGAAAATAGCAAGCAACAAGGAATGAATGGTGAAATCTAGAGTACCTAAAGAAGAAATCTGCCACCAGTGTTCCCTAACACCTAATGCCCATGCTACACCCTCTTTTACATATTTGCTAGTACATGTTCAGAACATTGCAAGCAGTTTTTTTTTTTTCCAGCAAAAAATTTTGACAAAAAAATTGGGAAAGTTTGTTTTCTTAGTGTGAATTTGGCTAATTTTGCAATTTGTTGCCAAATTTACCCCAAAAAAAAACATTGATTGCAAGGACATTTTTGGCAGGATAGAAGAAATGTGAACCCTAACCCCCAATCGATAGGGTTTTGATGGGCCTCGCAAGAATACAATACTAAGGCACAAAGATATCAAGGGTTTCTTTAAAATATGATACATTTATGTAGGATAGCTTATACGTAGGTCGTCTATGCCTGGTTGATATCTGAGTTTTTTACATGACACTATACCAACACTGGTTCATACTTCATACTGAGGATCCCTACAAACATTTTTGTGTAGGGTAAAGCCCTCAGGGTGGGTGAAAATACCTGCTGAAAATGAAGATAATCCCCACACTTGTATCATGTCAATATGTACAAATGAAAGAAAAAAATTGCGATGCCTATAGGAAATCAATATGTTGAAATTGGTAATACTACCCGCCAACACGGGCATGGGCTTCCAAAACTTAAACCTCATTTGGCTTCTTTCTTTCTTTCTTTCTTCCTTCCTTGCAGTTTCTACTCATAACCTGTCTCATGGGTGAGATTCCAAGACATGACCAAGACCAAGAGTGTTCCTGAACTCAAACCACATTGGATTTCATGTCTGGTCCATATGATTTGATTATGTTGCATCTTCCTAAAATCACTATGCACTCCACAGATACGAAAACAAAAGTTGAACAATCTCCATCATCAGATCACAATAAAAATGCAAATGCACTACATTACCATAGTAACATCATAATTGCATTTGTGAAGTGTTTGGATAAAAAGGGGTTTCTCTTTCGGAATAAAATATTGTTTGTTTTGTAAGTTTTTTGGATAAAAGATTTCTGGTTACAAAGAAAGTCCATTCTTTGTGATTTTTTGGGGAAGATTTGATAAAAATGCTTTTGTAAGTAAGTAGGCTAGGCCAGTGACCAAATGCCTCGATAGTTCACCTGTATGGGAATGGGAATCAAGCCCATGCTCGGCTCCACCTCACAAGGCCCTTATTCTCCTAAACCCTGCCCCCTTGGGCTTTACCCTATAACACTTAGGGTTTGAAGGGGCTATGCCACTGGTGAGACTGAACAGAGGGGTAAGTAATGAGTTAATGATAATAATTTAGTTGGATTCTGGGTCACAAGTCAAATGTCAAAACCTTGCTGTCTTGTGGAGGTTGAGCATTGAAAGCCAGCCCTCTGGAGTGTGAGGCATGAAGCAGCAGGCAGATCTCACAACAGGCTGCTCTGCAGTCTGCTGCTGGGAGAGGCTGAACTGCTTTCTGACTAGATGAAGGATTTAGGGTTTCAGGTACCAGTAACAAAACAGTTCAATTTTTTAAAAACCCAGTGGAAATTGAACTGTTTGTTTACTTGCAAAAATCAGCTTTTCAAAGATCAGTGAAGTACCCTTTCACAATAATTCATCTGAAAAGGCTCCTTTTGAAGTTTTATGTGCACAGTGGTTTTATTATTCCAGAGAGAGAGAGAGAGAGAGAGAGAGAGAGACAGTCAACAGTGAGGAAGAAGAACAAGAAAAAATTCTCAATGAGAAATTCCAAACACAGATCTCCTTTCTAAATTAAGAAAAGTACATGTACATAATCTTTCAATGTACCCAGCAGCTCATTTTCATGTGCAGAGTCCCTCGATCTCACAGATTCCTGCTTTTTGTCATCATTACCCATGTGGGGGTTTTGTTTTTCTCTTCTTCTTTCTCCCTTTCTGTCTCTAGGAGACTTTTACTTCATTCCATAAGTTACCCAAATCCTACCAGCCCCCGCAAAAATTATAATAGGATTCAGCAATTCTGTGTCTTTGTTCCTTTTGTCAAGGATAAGCCCAAACACGAATAATTCCCCTCAGACCAATTGATTCCCATAATTTTTTTTCTGTTTTTTTTTTTTGGTGTTTTTGATGAACTGCACAAATGAATGAATTCCTTGTCAAAGGGGGAAAAAGAATTATCCCCCCACAAAAGGGGAGCACCAAGGGCATGCACACAACCCAGACACTCAGCTGAGATTCCAACATATTTGATGAATGAACGAACAAGCCATGCATTTAATGAACTTTTCCTCTTCCCATACAGTTAAGTTGAAGTTTTAAGTAAATTTAGTAACCAAAAGTGCATCTGAACATCAAATGTGCTTCCTACACTTGTGTGCATGTGGAACAAAAAAGTATTGGGAGACTTTAAAAATGATTGTAGACTTATTGGGTTACCTAGTAGCATTTTTTTATATGCTCCTCCTGTCCATACAACGCAGTTTTGGGCAGGTATATCAAAGTGGCTTGTATCAATATTTGGAAATTTAGTTGTTCCCATATGTTCTTAATTGGCGTTCTCAAAGTTTTTTAATTTATTCGCTTCTATTCACAAATTTCCAAGATGTCCTTGACACAAAGGTGTCCCTAAGAAAGGTCATGAAGTTGTTTCCCATTTGTGGCTTCTTGTTTAACACACAAGAAAAGAATGATTGTGCTTAGCTTGGAATGGCCATTGTACTATTTTGGAAATGGAAAACATCCACTTGAGCTTCTGCAGAGTAGAACACCAATCCCCTAACTTCAAAATCATTTCAAGTAAGTATTTAACATTAACTCTCACTTTTTTATGTGTATAGGTTCTGGAAACATGTCCACAAATTCTAATGGCACCATTGCATCACCAACAGAGCTTGTTCATCCATTAAATTAAAAAAAAAGGGGGATATGTCCTCTTATGTTGCCCTGTAATTTTAAATACAATGGTTGTTTCCAAACACTATATTCTCCAATCATAGATAACTTGGATATGAATTGTGCCTATTCATATCAAGTAGGCAGGTAGGGCAAAAGAGGTAGGTCATTATTTTGACATAGATAACATGAATTCAAAATGGCACAAAATGTGGGTAAGGGAATTGAGGTAGGTGAAAAGGTCTCACACATATTAACAACAAACACATTTTTTTGAATAATACATAGATGATTTTTGGGAGAGGTGTTTAGTGTCTACAATGTTAGACTGAACAAAATAGGCTAGGATTTAGTTTTAATTGTATTTAGGACATGTAAGGCCTGTGTTTCCCATTCCAAATGCAATACTAATTGTAATACTAATTGTGTGTGTGTGTGTGTGTGTGTGTGTACATACGTGACTATTATAAAATTTTCATGTGATATTTAAAATCCCATTAGCCTTGAATAATAGATCATTATAGCTCCAATTTTAGGGTTTGAAAACCTAAACATTTATTTTAATGCAATTAAAAAAATTGTGGACTATTTTGAGTTCATGCCAAATTTTCAATTTTCAAACTGGCAAATCTAGGTCACATTTAATCCTTTAGTAATGAGTTACAATTTGTGCAAATGACTTTGGTGTTTGTAATAGTATTGTGCAATTCCTAGGTTTTAGAAGGAACTTTTGCTTCCAATTCTTAAACTTTTTAAGGAATCAATTATAGTTTGATTTTGGTTTTTTTTTTTTCAAACTTGGTACCCAGTTTCAATTATGGTTTGTTTTTTTCAACAAACAATTTTGGTTTAAGTTCTTTTTTATTTCAAAGTATACCGATTCTTGGTTCTAAGGTACTTTAAAATAGGTTCCAAGTAACCTCTTGATTAAGTTCCAAAACCCAAAACATCACTAGAAATTTTTTAAAACATGAAGAGGAGGGTGAAGGCAACAAGTGCAAACTAGGAGAAATACACAAAAATGAAGGTGATGATAATAGGCACAAACTAAGAAAAGAACATGAAAAGGAGGGCGATGGCAACAAGCATGAACCGAAAGAAGAACACACAAAGAGGGGGGTGGTAGGAGGCATGCATCAAGAGAATACCACGAAAAGGAAAGCAATGGTACTAGGTGTGAACCAAGAGAGAAACATAAAAAGGAGGGCAATGGCAACCAATCATTATTGTCACAAGGTAAACAAATTTAATTAATATGCAAGGTACGAAATGAAAATTTACCATTTGTTTTATCAATTGTGTATGTTTTCTCTTTTGAAAAAGGCAATAATTATTCAATATTGTTTACCAAGAGTTTGATCGATCTATTATATGTACTTAGTGGAAAATTCATGACTTATTTTTTTTGTTAGTAGTTAATACTTGGCATTCATTGAAAACATATCATGATGATGAAACAACCCTTCACAATGATAAGACTTGGGAAATTTGGGGATTCACAATGGACATCATAGTTGAACAACTTTTCATTTGTTCATTTTATTGTTTTGAACTTTTGTGTTTTTAAACCTTGAAATGTGTGTGTTTTACACACCTTCCAAACTATGTTGGGTTTATGGATTTCCAACTCTTGGTATTGACATTAGATGTCAATGCCAAATAGGCTCTAAGTTGGAAATCTAATTGCAAAAATGAACCAATGCATCTTCTTTGCATTCAAGGCTTGTTTCCATATAGTTGCTTGAGCTTAAGAACATTTCATCTTTTTCACATATGTGCATGGACAAAACTTTTACAACCATAACCTTCATGAATAGTAAGAAATTTGGACAAGTGTTATAAACATGCAAGCTTGCCCACTTAAGACATATGAAATATTTGTGGCAATATGTATCAAAAACAAATCAGCACATGATTGTATGTTATTTTGAATTATATTTTGATTATTTTATAAGGTAAATCAAAGGACATAATTTGGTAATATAAATGCAAAACATATAAGTTTATGATTTGTTCAATAAGCATGTGTTGATCCAAAATTACATTGTTGCGTTAATGCATTGTTCTACATATGATTTATTTGTGTATTGTAAAAAATGCAACTTTTAGAATAATTTATTTTCAATTTTAATTTTTCAGACAATTCCATAATGCTATTGATGGGATGTGTTCGTTTAACATGTTTGTTAAAATCTCCATTTATTAAAATTGGAACATCTATAAAAAATTCTTTTAAATGTTTCTTAAATAGAAAAAATAAGTTACTTGCATTAAATAGGTGGTATAACTGTAAAGGATATTTTCATGTATTAGAAAAAACCGAATAGTATTTTTGGTATTAAAACATTACTAGATTATAAATATCATTGTTCCATGTTCATTATAACAACATGGAATGTTAAAGTTGTTTTATATGGTGTTGTCATTTTTTAAATTTGAATAAATGTTTTGGATTCTTGTTTCATTGAAACAAAAAATATCGAAGAATGTTAATAAGCTTGGATATGGAAGAATATCTCAAAAATCAAAGTTTAAATAAGAAGTATTTGAAATATTATATGATTATAAAGTTTTCATGGTAAAGATTTTAAAAAGACAATCATCATTGCATGTATATTTTGGGTGAAAGCACATTAAAAGCAAGTCACCTTTCACCAAAAAAATGATGTATGATGGGTGTTATAATAAACAATAAATAAAAATCTTAATGCCATCCTTTAGCTATCATAAACATGAGCAAAAAAGTTAGAATTTGCATCACAAGCTTTTGGAATTCAAAGTTCCTTTTGAAATAAAATTAATCTTGATACAATGGCTACACCAAAAGAACTAGATAAAATCAATGTTCATAGAACACATAACTTACATTTTTTCAATTGCTATAAGGCTTCATGTTTGGGTTCGTGAAATATTACCAAATTAAAAAAAACTAAAAAAATAATGCAATGCCCAACTATAAAATCACCTATTCTTTCACATGGTAATGGCTTTTTCCTTAAAAGAATAAATTATTACACATTTATTGATTTATAATGAAATAAATATATATATTTAATGGAATTTCATCTTAAAAATTTAAATTTATAAATTTAATCCATGTATATCAATACCATTCACCATATTCAAATATTCACTAAAACAATTCCACCCACAACTTTAGTTTTGAAATATATATGCAAATTTTCAAACTTTATGATGTGTATTATTTTGTCATAAATACACTCCATATGTTCACATTTTTCAAATGTTTTTGGATTTAAAAAAATAATTGACTAGCTTAAGTTTAATAAAATATATTTCAACAAACTAAAATAATCCAAAATGTGATATCCATATATTTCCCAATTTTTTTATAAAAACTTATGAGTACAATTTTTGGGGGACTCAATGTGCTTTCACCCATTTGTGCAATTTTCAAAAGATGATACATTTTTTCTTCACAAAGAGATTGTATTTGAAATTTTTGTTCAACAATGAAGAAATTAAATATATAAATGTTATTTAAATAAAATTCAATATCATGTTTTATTACATTAGTTGAATCAACCATCAAGCGATCAAAAGTTAAACCTTTTATGTAATGTATAATGCATCTTATTTGAAAAGGAAATTGAATTTTTGGTATGATATGAAAAGGGTTTCTATATTTTAACAAATTTTCATTCAATAGGTGTGGAATTATTTTTTATTGAATCTAGGGAATTTTTCATACATCATGCATGAGTTTTCTATTATATTATTTTGTTTATCCCAATTCAAGAATTTTGAAATTTTATCCATATTAATGATTTTGAAGATATTTTAATATATTAAGTTTCAAAAGTTATGTCTACTTTTACAAGACCATCTAATGCAACTATTTTGCATACACATAGTTTTGTTGATATAAATGAGTGCGAATGTGTTTCATGTGCCTAAACCTCATGTTAAAAATATGTGAAAAGTTTTAATACAAATATTTAGTTTTTTTGTGTAAGATGTCATCTACAATGGTTGTTTGTTTGTAATTTAGTTTTCTTGCATGCAAAGACTTTTTTTCATATGGTACATGTTCATCTACTTATTGAGAAACATTATAGTTTTTTTCTGGATGTTTGTTAATTTAAATTGGACATGACTTTTATATGTTAAATCATATAGTTCAACTCCCTTAATATTGGTAAATGATGATTTAGAGTTTGATTTCATATTTTCATGTTTTTTACATGTGTTGATAAATTAAAATGATCTTGTGAAATGATAAATGGAATTGATCATGATATGTGCATTGTTTGTTGGGCGTTTTAATACATAGTTTGTTCCTTTGAATTTTGAATGAATTTTATTGAATGAAATTTACATACCTAATCCCATGTTAACAAGTCTATTAAAAATTAAAGTATATATTTCATAAATATTTTAAGTAGGGTTGTTCATCCAAAGATAATAATGTTTTTGTACATTTCACTGAAGGTTTAGGATATTAGAATTGACAAATTGGTTCAAGTCTCTTCTTACATGTTTGTTTATGTTAATGTATTTGTGCATTACAATTTTTTTTTGAAAATAGTATGATTGATCATTAAGTATTTATGAAAAAAAAATGTTCTTATTTGAAGATACACCAAATCATGGAACATTTTCCAACCATAGTAATCCATGATCATGAGTTGTCCTTCTAACTAAAATTATATTGTAAATAAATAATCTTTAACTTGACAAAATCAAACACTAGTTTTTAAAAGAAATGCAAAAACTACTCATTTTATGTTCATAATAACATACACATGTAATAAGATCATTTCCAACAAGATTTTTAACATTTAACAAATTCATCATTTCCTTATATTACACTTTCACCAACATGTTGAATACCTTACCCTAAGGTTATTTTCATCATTAAATAATCCTCAAAATAGTGAAATGAATTTTCATGAAAATTTGTTGACATGTTGAAAATCATCAAAATTATCATAGGCTACATTTTGAATAATTTCACTACTCATATTGCATATTATAGTAGATGATGGAAAAATATGTAATTTCAAACAAAATTTTAAATCATTTTTTGAAGAAAAAAACTTATTCGTTTTGTCAATGTGCAAATCTTTTAGTGTTGTTATAAGTGCATGCTAATTATTAATATCTATAATGAATGTTACAAAAAAAGTTGAAGGTTTGAATTGTCTAGTCATTACAAAAAAAAAATTCATAAAAAATGATTTAAATAATCTTGAGATGTTTTTACATGGCACAAATTTTATGACTCAAATCATATTTCAATATTTAATTTAAGTTTACATTAGTTTACATATCACTAGCTATCAAAATGTGACCTAATAATAATAATAAAATTTGAATACAAATCCATATGACAGTAAATATG